>ERZ1034897.270-NODE-270-length-28116-cov-17.694344_pt1 | contig 28116 bp, 27 predicted proteins | sample MGYA00520629_ERZ1034897 | MGnify/ENA primary metagenome ERZ1034897 (study PRJEB33766, sample SAMN09781789) | gut metagenome | biome: gut microbiome | host: Homo sapiens | place: Madagascar | study: EMG produced TPA metagenomics assembly of the PRJNA485056 data...
ATGCATCGGATAAATCTTGGGATATTATAGCCAATAAATATATTGAATTTTATATATTTTGGAGGAAATATTATGGATTTAGATGATTTCAGAGCTTTTTTAGCTATTTATAAACATGGCAGTATCTCTAAAGCAGCAGCTTCTTTATATATGAACCAAAGCAATCTTTCCAGTAAAATACAAAAACTAGAGAAAGAAATTGGTGCAGAATTATTTGTTAGAGGTAGAGGCAGACATTCCATTGAATTAACAAACCAAGGAGAAAAATTTTTATTGATTGCCCAGCAGATTGAAAACTCTATTGGACAAGTCAATCAGTTAAAGTATGAAGGAAAGAAACAATTTCTTTCCGTTGCTTCTAATGATTCAACAAATCTTTTTACATTGGTTCCATTCTATAAGCAATTCATGAAAAGACATCCAGATATTGCATTGGCAATTCATACATATCACACTACTGAAATCTATAATAAGCTTGCACAGAACCAGTTTGATATTGGTATTGTAACTTTCCAGAAAAAACAATATGATGTGCAGACAAAACTCATCTATAAAGAGCCAACATTTCTCATTACGCCAAGATCTTCTAAATACTACAATGGCATTGATGCGAAAGATCTGCCTGCAGAAAAAGAAGTCTGCATCCGATGGAATGAATACTTCAATGCATGGCATGATGAAATCTGGGGAAAGAATAATTACTACGCACGTGTATCGAATGGAACTGATCTAGCAAACTATATGGATGAAGAAGGCATGTGGGCAATTGTTACGCTTTCCGTTGCTTTACAATTGATGGAAACCCATCCACTTTCTATCTATTCTCTAAAAGAAGAACCACCAAAAATTCACTATTATCTCGCAAAAAAAGAAAGAAAATATCAATCTGAAGCTGTTGATATTTTCCTTCGAGAATTACGAGATTTTATTAATCATAATATTAATATTGAACCTGTGATTGATTAAGCAGAATCTGTTCTGCTTTTTCTCTACCTGTTTCGTCAAATCCAACAAACGGATCTGTCTGTACCTGATAGTTTTCGTAGCAGGAAATTGGAATATCATCTAGAATGATCCATTTTGTATATTGTGGATGCAGTTTCAGATATCTTTGAATTTCTTCTTCACGTGTATGACTCCAGTTGATCTCTGTTGTATCTTTTACCATATGAAAATAATGAAATCCATGTTGTCTCAGATATTTTCTACAGAAAGATAATCCTGAAAATCTCCATGTTGATGATATTACAATATCCATATGTTTTCCTTCACAGAACTGATTTAACATATCAATACAATTCGCATCACAGAAATCAAAAGAATCAGGATCTTTATATGCATTCTTTTCTCTTTCTGTACCCTCTTTCAAAAACGTATTGATCACACCATCAAAATCTAGAAACATACAAATATGATTCTTATTCAGCAGTTCTCTGATCATATAGATTCACACCTTTCGTCAAAACATAAATTACAACTGGTTCTACAATGATACCCGTAAAAAACAGCCATGCATCTTTCCATTGTATCGATACATTGATAACAGATGCAAAGCACACCAAAGATATACCAAGCAATATACTCATACACCCAATCACAAGCAGTCTTCTTTTTGTAAATGGCTGATATACTTTTAATAATGTCCAAAGATATACATATCCACTCAAGAATACAAAGATTCCATAAAATCTTAGTTCACTGATGGAATACATTTGTTTGAAATGCATACAAAGAAATGCCGCAAGAAACACTGTCAAACTGCTAGGCAATGCTCTTAGAAACGCATTCCTTAAAAACTTTCCCTGAATTCTTTCAAAACTAGGTTCCATCTGTAAAATAAATGTTGGTATTCCTACACCAAGCGCACTGATCAATGTTAAATGAATTGGCAGAAACGGGTATGCATTTCTTGTACAGATAACATATAACGTTAAAAGAAATGAAAAAACAGTTTTCACCAAATACATTGAAGAAGCTCTCGAAATATTGTTAATCACTCTTCTGCCTTCATTGACAATCGAAGGAATTTTAGAAAAATCATTGTCCATAAGAATGATATTCGCTGTATTCTTCGCAGCACTTGAAGCGTCTTTAATGGAAATTGAAACATCTGCCACTTTAAGTGCAGGTACATCATTTACACCATCTCCACTCATTAAAACAATCTTTCCCTGCTTCTGCATTGCACATACAAGCTGTTTCTTTTCTTCTGGTCTGACTCTTCCAAAAATTGTATAGTTTGACGCCAGTACATCCATACTTTCATCACATCGTGAAACATCAACATATTGTTCACTGCCTTCTATTCCAGCAAGCTTTGCTAAAGAAGCGACTGTTTTTGGATCATCTCCAGAAATCATACATACTTGAATGTTTTGCTTTTTGAAGTACGCAATAATTTTTTTTGCATTTTGACGCATTTCATCCTGGATCACAATCAAAGCAATAATAGATATAGCATTCATGGAATCAATCATTTCTTTTTGACTAAATCCAACCGCAAGTACTCTTTTGCCTTGTTGTGTATAGAAATCTATCTTTGCCTGCAAAGATGCATTTACTTCTTTACATAGATATGAATATGCACCAACATAAAGTGTACCTTTTCCTTTTAAAACTTTCGCAGCATATTTTCTTCTGGAAGAAAATGGAAGAGTTTCCCCTAATGCATATACATGATTCACATCAAAGTATTTAAGCAATGCCTGACTTGTCTGATTAGATGTTTCTCCATTCTGTAAATAAGAACTAAGCAATGTATTGACTTCATTCTTATCATTTCCTAGATATTCAACATTCACAACATTCATTTTTCCTGTTGTTAATGTACCTGTTTTATCAAAACATACAGTATTGACTCTTGCGAGTGCTTCAATGGAAAAAAGGTCCTGGACCAATACATGATTTTTAGATGCTCTAATGGTTGATACAGCTAAAGCAATTGTCGTTAATACAACAAGTCCTTCTGGAATCATTCCTACCAGTGCCGCAATTGTTTTCAACAATGCATCCTGCATTGTTAAATGCATCAACATAAACTGTGTTAAAAATAACAATACGCCTGCAGGAATAATACAGATAGATATGATCTTGATCATCTTTTCAAGATCTTGATGCAGGTAAGAACTTGCTGGGGATTCTTTTGAAGCATCTTCAATGATGCGATAAATCATACATTGTTTAGAAACATGTTCAACCTTCACACACACTTTACCAGATGTTAAGTTTGTTCCCGCATAGACAAAATCATTCACTTGTTTTTCAACAAGCTGTGATTCCCCACTGATTGAGCTTTCATCAGCTTCACCATTGCCATCAAGAACAATACCATCCACAGGAAACTGCATTCCACTTACGATTTCAATCAAATCGTCAACAACAATTTCTTCCAAACTAGTAGAAATCCATTTGCCATCTCTTTTCACTTTAACTGTGTCTTCCGCAAGAAAAGAGAGACGATCTAGCAGTTTCTTGGATTTCAACTGCTGATAAATGCCAATACATGCATTAAAGATGACCGTTCCAAGAAATAATCCATTCTTGATCTTTCCTGTCAGTAAAACAAGAATAAACAAAATAAGATTGATAAAATTGAAATATGTAAATACATTCTGACGAATGATCTGTTCATTTGATTTTGTCAGTTTCTTTACTTTTTCATTATTGAGATGCTTTTCAAATCGTTCTTGAACCTGTTTTGATGATAATCCTTCATACATAGTTTTACTTTACCATAACTAATTCTTTTAAACGCTCTTCGATCATATCTTGATCAAAGGAAGTATCATTTGGATATGCACAGGCAAACATTAATGCATTCTTTGTATCAATTCCACATTGTTTTGCGACCAAGAATAATGCAAGATGCGTGTCATATCCTATTTTTTCTTTACAAGGTGCAAGATAGCTTTCTTCACCATCATAAACAAATACACCCTCTCCTTGTTTTACAATCATAACCATTGCATTCGTCTTTTCATATAAATGACGTGCAGTATCACGTAATTCACCACTATATTCATTGGCAAGATAATACGCTTCTGTATCCATCAAATACAGCACTGGATGAAAAGAATAGATTGCTTCTAATACTTCCTGTTCAATATTCTGACTGCATCCGTTTGGAACAAAATAAATTGTTTTCTTTAAATCTTCTAAAGTTTCAACAAGTTCAGAAGTACATTGTGTATCTAGTGTTAACATATCACCAAATACACAAACAGAACGAATTTCATCCGCAGAATAATCATCTACAAAATAACGTGAATAATAATATTCTGCACCCAGCATAATGAAACGGCTTGTTTCATCATGCAGATCATGCAGTGTATAAGTACATCCATTCATCATTTCATCCACATACTGTAGTGAAATATGATCTTCTAAAGCCTGTTGTTTTATTGCATCTCCATATACACCTTCCCCAACTGGAGAAATCAATTCATAATCCATACCAAGCTTTTCAAATACATTTGCACAAACATATCCACTTCCTGAAATCTTCTGGGAAGTAGATAGAATGTCCATATCTTCATTTCCTTTAGGCAGCTCTCTTACCTTTGCATTTATGTCCACATAAGAAGGACCAATCACTAATGTCTTTTTCATAATAGAGTCATTATACTTTGAATGCAGAGAAAATTCCAAAAAAAGACTCGATAAATCTCGAGTCTTCATCAATGATGATCATTATGATGTGTTTCTGGATGATGATTTCCAGAAGTTGTATTTTGTGTAGTTTGTGTTGTGTTTTGATTTGTTTCTTCTGTTTGTTTTGGTGTACAGCCTACACAAAGTGCAATGACAGATACAAAGATAAATAGTTTCTGAACTATTTTCATCTAAACTCACTCCTTTCTTTAATAATCGTATCCGTGACAAACTCTTTTTGTTTCCATCAAATGTTCCACATATCCTTTCGAACAGGAACTGCAGCGATATGTTTTTACAGCAGAACGTGTTTGAATAATATCTGTACCATATGTATGACTGGTGCACTTCTCTTCAGATGCATTGACCCATTCACCATAACTGGTAGATAGAAGATAGTTAACTCCACCACAGTTACATAACTTCCCATAGGAAACCATGGAAGAATTTTCTGGAACAGAATGTCTTTCTTCTGCATTTACAGCAGCATGATTCAAAAATGATGGAGAAAACATGACTGCAGAAAACAGAAGTACCTGAATCATCTTTTTCATTTTCTTTTCCTTCTTTCCACAAAGAATACTGCATGCTTATTTGTTACCTATATTATAAATCATGTAATACACATTTTATATTTCCAATTTGTAAATATGCTTTTTATTTTTCCACGTTTGTGTTAACTTTTTATTAATACAAAATCCGTTTTCCAACAAAAACGGGGGGGTAACTATGTACGATCAGTTAATAGAGACATTTATCATTGTCTGCGTGACCGGAAGCTTCTCAAAAGCTGCCAGACAACTGTATCTTTCAACTGCTGCAATTCAAAAACAAATCAATCAACTAGAAAAAAGAACTAGATTAACTCTGTTTACGCGTCATAAAAATGGTGTTGTTTTAACTTCTGCTGGAAATCTTTTTTATCATAGAGCACTAGAACTCAAAAAAAGTGTTCAAAAAACATTATCTGATGCAACTCTAATTCAGAACTATTCCGAGCAGCTCAAATCATTAAAAGTTGGAACTTCTTCTATCATTCCTGCTTCACATATGATGCATTGGCTCGATTCACTTCATAAGCAGAATATTCAATGCAATATGGAACTCGTTCCTATTTCACCTTCTTTTACTGATATAAAAACAATTACCAATCTTTTCAAAACAGAAACAATCAATTGTCTATGCATGTATCATTATTTTCCGTTGGATGAAAATCTATTTGATTTTTTCTTTATTGATGATTGTCATATCAGTCTTGGAATTCCTTTTTCTGATCCCCTTTCTTTTAAAAAATCGATTAGTTTATCTGATCTTTCCAGCCAGACTATTGTAACTGTCAAACATGGTATTCACCCTGTTTATGATAAGATCATTCATCAAATCCAAAACTCCTGTGAAAATGCATCGCTAATTCAATATGATAATCCATATACAATTGATATTTTTAATTCCTGCGTAAAAAACAACTACCTACTCATCACCGCAGATGAGTTTTCAGATGGTCATCCAAACTTAAAAACGATTCCACTCAAAGAAAGTTTCACAATTCCTTATGGAATGCTATTTTTAAAGAAACATTGAGATTGTTTATTTCTCCCACATGAATATAATATAAGTAAGGAAGACACACTATGCTATCTTATAATCCCTCACGGTACAGAAACGGTATTTATTAAATGAATCGTTATCTTTTACTATTTTGACATAGAATACACTTGTACATTAACCAATAATAAACATAAAAAGAAGAGAGTATATTATGAACAAGAATACATTTGCATATTGGATTATATTATCTCTTTTGTTAATCAATATTACTTTGATACATGGATTTGCATCTATATATCATGGTCCTGGTGCGGGTTCTTTCTTGACTACGATCAGTTCTAATGGAATGATATTCGTTACATTTCTAGGATATGCCGCACTCATCTATGTAATTCTCAAATTGATTGATGAAAACATGAAAAAATAATCAAAGAAAGAAAAATAGTTTAACACAACTAAAGTCACTTCATTAGTGACTTTTGCTTTACGATATAAAAGTCAAATCTTTCACTTGTTTTCTCATTTGATAACACTTATATTAAAGTTAAGGAAACGACTATGACAACCAATCAATTAAAAATTTCTGCACTATGCAAAAAATACGGAAAAGTGCAGGCACTCGATCATGTAGATCTTTTATTATCCAATGGCATTTATGGCCTTTTAGGGCAGAACGGTGCCGGAAAATCTACACTTCTGAATATTCTGACATGTTCTCTGCAGTCAGATGAAGGAAGAATCTTTTACAATGGAACGGATATCAGACAGCTTGGTTCTTCCTATAGAGATATTCTTGGCTATATGCCGCAGACACAACAATTATTACTAGATCTGTCAGTAGAAGATTTTCTGTACTATATTGCCTCTTTAAAAAAAATTGCAAAGCCAAAATCTGTTATTTCTGAACTGCTTCATAAGGTAAACATGTATGACTATCGAAAAAGATCGCTCAAGGGATTGTCTGGCGGCATGAAGCAGAGAGTCATGATTGCACAGGCTCTTCTGAATGATCCAAAGATTCTTCTATTGGATGAACCTACTGCTGGTCTTGATCCAATTGAAAGAAGAAATCTACGCAACCTGATTGCTTCTATTTCCAGTGAAAGAATCATTCTTCTGGCAACACATGTAATCTCCGATGTTGAATTCATTGCTTCACAGATTATTCTCATGAAGCAGGGCAAAATTCTTGCATGTGCATCTCAACAGTCTTTGATGGAACATACAGATGTATATGAGTCCTCTTTAGATATCAATACGCTTCTTTCCATGAATCCTTCTATTAAAATTGTAAATCAGACATACGTCGATCACGAGATGCATACAAGATTCATTTCAGACATTCCAATTGGAAACTGTGTAAGTACAACACTTGATGACGTCTATCTGGACTGGCTGGGGTAATGCTTATGGTACGTGCAGAACTGACTCGATTATTTAAAAACAGAAGCCTGATTCTTCTGATCATTACATTCTTCTGCCTTTCTATTTTTCAGTGTATCTATGTATCTTCAGAGGAAGATGTACGTTCACTATCCAATGATATTCCTGTTCTTGAAACAACAGACTTTTCACAGTCTGACGATACATATTCCTATGCAAAGGCACTTGGTCTATCTGAACCTGCTGCTTTCCGTGCCGGTACAAACGAAAAATATACAACAGTCTATACAGAACTTCTTCAAAACACAAATGACAAGCTTGATTCCGTACTGTTCTCTTCAGAAAGAAATCAAATGGAGCTGAAGAAACAGAAAGACATTCTGGAAGATCTTCTTTCTGAACCATTCATCTTCATGAATGATATTCTCTTTACACAGTATACATCCTTCAATATGTACTGGAGCTTTATCTATCTGTTTATTGGACTGTACTGCACGTATCTGCTAATTCAACAGGATACTGACAGTGCTCTATTTCCACTGTTCAACAGCTGTTCAACTTCATCCAGATCACTGCTGCTTTCAAAGATCATTTCGATTCTTTCCACTGTCACGATGCTTTATCTCATCAAGACAGGCATAGATCTTCTCTATTTTCAGATCAATGGTCTTTCTCTAAGTGCACCATTTCAGATGCTGAACTCCATTGACATTATTTCCTATACACTCCCTTTAGGAACATACTATACACTGCTTACTGCTTCTTCCTTTATCAGCATGCTTCTTCTTTTACTGTTCTTTATATTTTTGTATTCTCTTACAAAAAGCAGCACTCTTTCATTCTTTGTTTCAATCGCACTAATCATCATTGAAATGCTTCTGAATCGTTTTCTTTCCATTGCTTCTTCCTTTGCCATACTGAAACAATGCAATATCTATACACTTCTAGCAATGGATCAGCTTTCTGATCAGGTTGTCTATATCTTTCACAGAATTATTCCATTAAACTATCTGATTCCTGTTCTTTGTCTATTACTGCTTCCTGTATTTACGATTTTCAGCACAGTCTTCTTTCATCAGGCAGTCTACAGAAAATCATCGAAGGATAAACGCTTTTTCCTTCATAGCACACATTTCACACTGTATCAGCTGAAAGAAATCTTGATTCAAAGAAAGGCATTGCTGATTCTTCTAGTCGTATTTGCTTACTGCTTCTATGACATGAATCACTACAAAGTTGTTAAAAACAGTCGAGAAGCAAGCTTTGAGTCATTTGTGCAGCAGTACTACGGTCCCATCAATGATGAATTAATTGAGCGCATCAAAACGGACAGACGAGAGATTCATTACGCAAGTGAACGCTCTGATCAGATTGTCAGCAAGATGATAGAAAATGATGGAAACATTACAGAAGAAGAAAGTTTGGAACTGTATGAACTAGAGCCATTGAGAACCCATAAAGATGATATCGACGAGATATTCATGGAAGTGCAGTCCTTAAAGGAAATGAAAGTCAAATACTATGCCGACAATAAATCACTGTTACTGCTGGTAGAAAAAAAGAATCCGACAGGAACAATGATCCATGTTCTATTTATACTTATTCCTTTGATATGTATTATCTTTTCAACAATGTCAGCTTTCTATCAGGAAAATACATACAGATATGTATTCTGTACAAAGACTGGTGAAACAAAATACTTGATCAGACAATGGATACATTATTTTGTGATTGCACTGATACTGACTGGAATCGTATTTGGACTTTTCTATCTGAAGATTACGAGATACTATGCATATCACTTAATGAATCAGACAATCAATCAGTCTCTTGGAATTCATTCAAGGCTTCATATGTCAACATGGCTGTTGTTATATATTCTGAACTTTCTCAGTGTCTTTGCTTTTACGATTACATCTGCAATGGCACTTTCGAGAAAACTTGGAACAATTGCCGGAACAATTACACTGACAGGTATCATTATTTTACTTTGTATCATGCCAAATGGTCTGTTTCTTTTGCTTCGATATGATTTTCTAGATCACCTTTTAAAATACATATTTGTATTAGCATTCCTGGTAACAGTTACAGCCGCACTAGCGATTCATCAACTTGTAAAATAAAGCTCTGCATGAACTTGCAGAGCTTTATTCATTGAACAGTGTATTTGCATTGTCCTGTATCAGTACTACACTCAATTGGTCCCGTAAAATTATACGCAATGATTTTATTGTCTATGACGCGACAAATAACAGAAAAATCAGTTTCTCCATTTATAGATCGTATATTGTTTTCTTCGTTTTCTTCAATTTGAATACTTTGAGATGGAATAATTTCTTTTATTAGATTTGCATCTAAATCATATATCCGATATTTCTGCATTCCTGAAAGCTGTGATGTATAAATATATTGATCATCAAAATACGTGACTAGTTCATTAGTAAATATATGAATGTCTTTTGTATCTGTTAAACTACGATAATGAGAAAATAAAGTATTAAAAGTATTATCTTCATAAGAAATCGAAGAAACATGATCATTATTTATCATTTCGATATATTCATTATCTTTCACAGGTAAATTTATAATTTCGTCATTTTCATCAAGGTAAGAAAAATGTCCGAATTCTGCATTTCTCAAATAAATTTTATTTTCTGAAATAAAGAAGCTATCTGCATACGTATCTTTGATTGACTTCAATTCCTTTCCAGATAAAGAAAATATATGAATTGTCATATGCGACGTGTTTTCAATCATATATACTTTATTGTTATGAATTGTGAAATTGCAATATGGCTGAAAATCCAGTTTAAACAGTTCTTTTAATTCTTTTCCATCCAATGACATCTGAACAAATGAATCCCAGGTTTCTCCTTCTACATTCATATAGGTTGCCAATGTATAAATGGCATCATCTAAAACATAAAATCCCTTTCCAGCTTCTATAAAACTCTCATATCGTTTATATGCTCTCTGATTTCCTTCCAAAAACTGATCATCATGGAAATAACAATAGTTAATCAGTGTATTCTTGTTTTCTTCAATGTAATAAAGTGCATTATTATTCAAGTATTGAATATAATATCCATCTTTATATTTTGCGACAGGAAGTTGATGATATACAGCTTGGTCTTCTTCACTGATAGAATCATGTATTTCTAATTCTTTTGAACATCCAACCAGTAAAGGAACTAACATCAAAACTGTTAATACTTTTTTCATATTCACGTCCTCCTTTAAAAAATATACAAATGATCATTCACTAATAAAATCAATATTTGAACAGAAGCTACTTCATAATGATTTTCTTTACTTATAATATAAACGATATTCTTTACTTTAAACAGATGTTTTTTTCTTTAGATTCCAAAAAAGTAACATCATTAAAATGTTACTTTATTGACACGTTTTCTGTATTTTAAATCTTTCTATCAGGATATGTTAACCGACCAGTTTCAAATCCAAATTCCTGAATCCATGAATCATAATGTGTATCACAATATTTCTGAAAATCATTTTTAGATACATCTCTATGAATATTTGTTTCCATATTTTCTTTGATTTCTTTTTCACTCAGATCATAAAATTCTTCACTGGATTTAAAATGATCAAAAACACCAACAATATCATTTAACTTTCCAATTCGTTTTAATCCATCAATAATTTGATAAATTGCTTCTGTTTCTATATCCCATTCACCATTTTCATTTGTAGAAATATGGAAATCAAAATTGTAATATGCATTCAAAAGAGAAATGCGTTGTCCCTTAACACGTTTAACAATACGCAATGAAATCTCCTGAATATCATCATACGGAATTGTAATTAAATGATCTCGATAGTCATTTGTTTTCATTTTGAAATAATTACTGATTACGAGTTCATTTTCTTTGAAATCCAGCAATCTTGGAAATGGATAATCATTGAAATAGTCACTCTTCTCAAGAAAATTTCCATCGATTGCAACAGCTGCAACAATTTTGTTCATATCTTTTATCTTCCTTTATTTACTATCATTTTCAATTATGTTGATGAGAAAATAATTTTCATCAAAGAACCATGCATGTTTATTTGATACTTGTATTATAAAAGAAAACAGCTTTATCTACTAGATAAAAATAAGAAAGCGTTTACAATAAAGATGGAGAAACCCTTACTATGACTTTGAAAAATACAATAAAAGCAGTGATCTGCAGCATGTTACTAACTGCCTGTAAATCCAACGAAATGGCAATCGATCAGATTACACCAATGGAACAAAAATCGTTAATCAATTATTTTGAAGTTGTTCCAAATGAGAATGGTTTTTACTATGTAGACGATCAATTGACTCTGAATTATTATGATTTCACAAATTCCAAAAATATTTCATTAGGTTTGCTTGATGAAAAGACAAGTACATATACATATTCTTATATGAGTTCCACTATCTATCAATATGATAAATATCTTTATTATTTAACAAATTATACAAATGCTGAAGGTGTCTCATATTCTTCTGTTACAAGACAGACTCTGGATGGGAAAGAAACTGAAAGTATATTTGATTTAGATTATGATGCAATTCAGTTTCTGATCCATAACGGATATATTCTATGTACAGAAAAAAAAGATGATGAAAACTATATAATTCATATTCACGACTTGTCTGGAAAAGAAAAATGCACTTTGGAAGAAGAAGCCTATGTAGATCATTTACTGGCAGATGGTGACAAGATTTTTTACACAACATATTCTAACAATTTCCCTGTTCTGAAATTTATTGACTGCAAAGATTTAACAAATCATATCGTCGATATTGATTTTCAAACATTTATATTTGAAAACCTGAACAAGATTTCAGTATACACATGCGAAATGAAAGACTCTCTAGAAGATACAATCATCCATGCATCAATTATTGATATGGATACACACAAGTCATTATTCAATATTGATAATGCTGTAGTTAACTACTTTGATGACACCTATATTTATACTTCCTCTGCCAATGAAAAAAATATGAAATATTCTATCTATGATTGGAATGGAAATCTAGTGAAAGAAATTTCTCCATCAGAAGAACTTCTTGGAAATAAATATAATACAAACAATATGTTCTGGAAGACAAATGGGTCACAAATCATTCGAATCGTGGATAAATACATTGTTGCTAGTACAACGATTGAAAAGGCTGATCATTTCTATGTATGCAATATAGAGAGTGGTCATTGCTCGTTTGTTAAATGAAAATATCTTAAATCTAAAAACAGATGCATTTCTACCAATAGAATTACATCTGTTTTTTACTAACTATAATTCTAGTATACAATCTAATCATCCCAAAACTGATTAAGCAACTTTTTTGACAGCTACAACAACAGCATAATCTGCCCCAAGACTCTTGTAGTCTTTTAAAAATTCTGATTGTATCGATGTCAAATTTTTACAGAATAACAATAGCGGAACTGATTCCTCATCGAATAGCTTTTGCTTTTCTGTTTGTGTGTAGGAAGTATCCATATCTTCTTTTTTCAGATTACTTTCCGATTAAATAACATCAGTAATTTTTGATACATTATCTGAATATGATAGATTCAAGTTTTCATCGATAGAAAATGATAATGTGACTACTTTGTTATCTGATAAATCGTATTTTTTTGACAACCGTTCATCCAATTGCGAATCATTGCAGTTCAATATCAATAATTCAAAACTGCCATTTCCAGAAATATTCCAACTGAAGTTTTCATTATATGCAACTGTTATAGAAGCATCTTTTGTGTTGATACTACTCTCTACAGTTTCATTACTAGATGTTATATTTGATGTGCAGCCAATACATGAAATTGACATGATGAAAACTAATAAAATTTTAAAACAAATCATTTCAGTAATCTTAATTTCTTTGTTCATACGAATTTCCTTTGCTTCCATTCCATTTTTATAAAGTCATTCTTTTAATATTTTGTATATCATTACTAAAGATGCAACCGCTGTTATTATGATTATGATATAGCTGATCAATAATTCCAGTGGCTCTAATGGATTTAGAATGCCATTGGCCTGAGACATTTTTACACTCAGGAAAAATATATAATCATTTCCTAAAACTAAAGTAAGAATAAATATAATCGATCTGCTTTTCTCATCTAACTTTTTCATAAAATCACTCTTTTCTTTTTTAAATGCCATAAATAACACAAAACCAGTCACAAATAAGCCCCATATACAAGGAATATAATAATATTTATAAACAGCTTTCACATTTTCAAGAAGAGGATATTTTTCACGATTTATCAGTCGATAGGTATAGAAAACAAATAACAAAAAATAGAAAATGGCACTCTTTTTTTCTTTGGTCATATGAATTTCACTTTCCTTCCACTTCTCACAAAAGTTGAATTACTGAAAAGATTTTTTTAACTTTTACTCTAGATCATCAATACGATCAAAATTGAAATATAGCTGATTATTAATGAGTAATGAAGTTGTTTTAAACATTTATCAGTTTCAGAAGTACTTACCTTTGCATTTCTACCAGACTGAATTGCATAAAATACACAGATTACTGCATAGAGACTTGCCAGTACAATTTTTAAGAATTCATTCGAATTTTCAATTCTCATGATAATTATTGCGGTCATTCCAAATATTCCAGAAATTTCCGTAAAGTAATTTTTTAAATTTTTTTTGAATAGCTCATCATATACATTTCTCTTCTTTTTCTTAAGAATAGAGTATGCCTTTCAAAAATTCTAGACTATTAATTTACATTCCCTATTGCTATAATTTATATGTTGGAATTAACTCTTCGCCATTCTAATTTGAATATAAATATACACCATTATCAAGGTTTTAATTTATAAATAAAATATAATTGTTTCTTTTATATCATTTCTATTTTAAATGTTTCCGGTACATATGGAGACACGATAAAGCCAGCAAATATACCAGATACATTGCATAAAATATCAACTATATCAAATACACCACGCATAAAAACTAATTGTAGGGTTTCTAACAATACTACAAATATCAAAGATATGATTAAAACTCTTTTTTTAGAATTATTTCTTTTAAACACGAAACCTATTGGAATAAAGAATAGAAAATTAAACATATTCTGAAAAAATGAATACAAATTCATATCTATTAATTTTAGAAGATTTAAGTTCACGGATGCTCCTAAATAAGGTCTGCCAAATAAAAGTACGACCATAACACAAGCGTACAAACACCACATGAATTGAATCAATTGCTTTGAAATTGTTTCTTTAAAGAGTAGCTGGCTCAAAAGATAAAACAATATACTTTGCCCAAGATAAACCAATACGTATAATATTTGTTCAAATTTAAAAGATCCTTGAAAAAAATAGCTAATTACACTACTTGTAACATTATAAAAAATGAGAAAACTAATAAAAAAGCTAACAAAAATTTTAAAAATCGTTTTAATTAGTTTCATATCTCCTACTGATTTATATCCAATTGAATGAATATATTTTTCTAAACAATTTCACTATTCTTAACTTAACGAAAGAAATTTGTTTATACATTTTTTTAATTTCACTTTTTTCTATGAAACACAAGAAATACAGTTAACTTAAATTGATAATTTTTGCATTTATTTCATCAAATATTGGATCATGTGTAACAATAATTAATATGTGATTGTTTTTTAATTCATTTAGAAATTGAATGAATTTTTGTTTGGTAGATGCATCTAAGAAGTTAGTTGGCTCATCCATAATGATAACAGTTTTATCTTCTTTTAAAGCTTTTGAAATCTGATGCTTTTTCTTTTGACCATCAGATCCTTTTGATAATTTTTCATCATAGAAAAATGATACAAAAGGTTTTGAGGGAATATAAAGAAAATCATTTGTGGTTATATCATTTTTTCCATTGATTTTAATACACCCTCTATAGCGATTTGAAAATCCCAAAAGATTTTCAATCATTGTTGTTTTTCCAGACCCATTTTCTCCCTTTAACAAATAAATATTATTTTTAGATAAAGTTACCGTAATTTGCTTATGTAAAGGTTTATTACCTTGTGCTGTTCCAACATAATTAACAAAAGAAATATTGTTTATTACCTCTGAAGAACTTTCAATTTCTTCTATATTTTCAATTCTTTTGATTTTATTAAATATAGGAGTACATTCTTTATATTTTGAGCGAAATCCAAAAATAAATTCTCCAGGGCTCCATAACTGAGAAGTATAACTATTGAACAAATATATTGTACTAAATCTGATTTCACCCTTTAAAGCAAAATAGCAGACAAGAATTAGCATTACAGTAATAAGCATGTTCAAGCTTCCGTAAGAGATAATGTTTAAATAAAATGAAACGGATTTGTTTTTTTCATTAATATCTTTTGTAAAGTTTCCTACATAAGTGTCATAAGAAGATTCATCTATCTGTTTATTTTCAAGAAAATGATCCTCCTTTGAAGTTATATATTGATCATTCAACAATGATTTCAGTCTCGCCATTGAGTTTAATGTTTTTTCAGACTTTCCATCAATATCTTTACCCATTTTCAAATTTAATGGAATAAATATCATTAATAACACTAAGATTACGATTGCTATTTTCCAAGAATTAACAAATAGCATACACAGAATAAATAAAACTGACAAAACATAGTAAATTAAACGAATAATCTCCACAAAAAAATATTTATTTGCTTTTTCGAATTCCTGTCCAGTCAATTGATTAATTTCTTCAAGTGATAAATCTGAATTGCGATAATTCCTGAATGAAATTTTATGAGATATCAATCTAACTAGATTGACATATGAATCTGCATAACAATTTTCTTCTGTAATATCCGTAAAATAGTCCATTATCTGTGTAACAAAAAAGAGAACAAAATAAAATACTGCAGTATGTAAAAAGCAATTACTATCTTTATTTTCAACGCATTGTATCAAATGTGTCACAGTCAACGGCGTGATAAGATATAAAACCCGTGTTATTAAATACACGGTTGAAAAAGCAACAGCTGATTTTTTAGATGTCAACAAAAAGTGTCTCAGCATTATTAACCTCATCTTTTCTAGAAGAATCAATATAAACAAATTCTATTAATCTGTACAAAATATTTTTACTATCTTTCTTCGGTACTTTTATTATATCGTATTATTCTGCTCATTCATAAAAATAGAAATATATCTATGTTTTAAAAAATTTACATGCGTGTGTTTCAAGATTACAAGACAATAATTTTATTTCCGATTCATTAAAGTGGTAAGCGATAAGTTGTCCCTTCCATACCCGAACGATGTTGGAATAATCCACAAATTCCCAATACATCAAAAAAAAGCATACAATCTTACGACTGTACGCTATTTCCAATGGTGGTCCCAGGCAGAATCGAACTGCCGACACAAGGATTTTCAGTCCTTTGCTCTACCGACTGAGCTACAGGACCATTGGTTGCGAGGGAAGGATTTGAACCAACGACCTCCGGGTTATGGGCCCGACGAGCTACCAGGCTGCTCTACCTCGCGACAAGATATTTTTTGAGAAAAGCGGAGGAACTGGGATTCGAACCCAGGCGCCGGTTGCCCGACCTACCGGTTTTCAAGACCGGACCCTTCAACCACTTGGGTATTCCTCCATATAAGTGGACCCTGAAGGACTCGAACCTTCGACCAGTCGGTTATGAGCCGACAGCTCTGACCAACTGAGCTAAGGGTCCAAGTTTGAGCTTTTCTCAAAAGTTATGGTAGCGAGGGTGAGACTCGAACTCACGATCTTCCGGGTATGAACCGACCGCTCTAGCCAACTGAGCTACCTCGCCATAACATGGTCGGGATGGCAGGATTCGAACCTGTGACCCCTTGATCCCAAATCAAGTGCACTACCAAGCTGTGCTACATCCCGATGAATATGGTGCGCCGGACAAGAGTCGAACTCGCAACCTTTTGATTCGTAGTCAAATGCTCTATCCAGTTGAGCTACCGGCGCGTTTTGCACTGAACAGTGCCTAAATAATATATCAAACTTTCTTGAAGAATGCAAGTGTTTTTTTAAACATTTTTTTCATTCTTTTTTAACCAAACCCTTGGCGCTTGTTTATTATAGCAAATATATTTTATTTGTATAGTTTTATTTTTATTATTTTTCACATTCATTTCAAACAGCTTCATTTTTATGCATAAATATGCGTAAAAAAAATGAGCAGATTTTGCTCATTCTTTCTAAGACCAGAAAATCCAGTTAACAATATAGCCAGATATTACTGCTGCTAAAGTAAATGGAACACCAATTCTCATAAAATCTTTTGTACTGACTTCATACCCTTCTTTTTGAAGAATACCAATTCCTGTGATATTTGCAGAAGCTCCTACTGGTGTCAAGTTTCCACCAAGCGTAGCTCCAATCAATAATCCAAAATACAGAAGATATGGTTCTACGCCCATTGATGAGGCAATACCACTGACAACAGGAAGCATTGTCGCAACATATGGAATATTATCAACAAATGCACTTATTACAACAGAAGCAAATACGATTAACGTATACATGCCAAATAAAGAATTACCGCCAACTTTAACAAACGCTTCTGCAATTGCATCAATTACACCTGCTTCCGTAATACCGGCAATAACAATAAACAACCCAGCTAATAACAGTAATGTCTGATAATCGAACTTTTCTTTAAAGATTTCTACAAGAAATGCTGTACTCTTTTGACGAATACTTTCATATATACATCCAATTACCGCAAATGCCATACAGATCAAACCATTTGTAATTGCTGGTTTATTCGGAAACTGACTGGCAAAAATCAAAGACAGCACAACACCAATCATCAATACAGATGGAACATGATCTTCTACAACTGTTGTGACTTCCTGATGTACTGGATCACTGTTTTTTCTAAAGATGTATAGAAGAATAGGAATTGTCATCAATGCCCCCACTTCTGTAGGAAGACAGATTGATGGTTTTCCCAAAAACACAAAAAAATCATTAAAACTCATATTTGCTGCAGCACCTAGAAGAATACTTGTCGTATCTCCAACAAGTGTTGCTGCACCCTGCAGGTTACTTGATACCGCAATAGAAATAATAACCGGTACTGGATTTGTATCTAGTTTTCTACACACTTCCAACCCAATTGGTGCAACCATCAAGACAGTCGCAACATTATCTACAAATGCACTGACGACTCCTGCAAATAAAGACAAGGCAACAACTGCCCACTTAACATTCGGAACAATCTTCAATAGCTTTTCAGCCATTCTCATAGACATGTTACTTTCAATAAACAGCTCCACAACAATCATGATGCCTGAAAGCATCAAAATAATATTCCAGTCAACCGCAAAGAACACTTTTGAAACAGGCAATATTCCTGTCACCACAAAAATACACGCAGTTACTAACGCTGTAATATATCGATAATCTGGAAGTGCCAGTAGACACACGTACATTCCAGCAAATAAAATCAACGCAAACGTCATATAATCCCCCTTCAATCTCGAATATTCTATCAAAATTCATACAAAAAGAAATATACACTTCAACCTTTTTGAAAAATTATTAATTTTGTATTAATAGACGTGCAATTTAAGCATAGATATCGGATAATTATCTTATAAAAACGCAGGAGAACAATTATGAAAAAAAATACCAGAATCACGATCATTGTATCGTTATGTATTATGATTGCCGCAATTGGCATTTATTTTTTACTCCACGCCTTTCAAACAGGCTCCAGCAGTGAAACAATCTATGTCCAGAAAGTATCCACTGTTACTGGTTCTTCCTATACAGAAAATCGTTATTCCGGTGTTGTAGAATCACAGGAAACATTAGATATCAATCAAGATAGTTCTAAAACAATTGCTGATGTATATGTAGAAGCAGGACAAGAAGTCAAAAAAGGAGACAAGCTATTCTCTTACGACACAACAGAAGCTTCCAATTCCATTGCACAGAAGAAATTAGATATCGAAGCACAGAACAATGAAATTGAAGCACAGAACAATACCATTGCTGATTACAGGGCAGAAATCAACAATGGTGGTGACAAAGTTGAAATTCAGGCACGTATCAATGATGCAAACTACGCAATCCGTCAGGCACAGAATACAATCAAGTCCACACAGACAGAAATCGATCAATTAAGCAAGCAGATTGAAACTTCTACAGTCATCGCCACAATCGATGGCATCATCAAAGAAGTCAACAGAGATGGCGGAACAGATCAGAACGGTAATACAAAACCACTGATTTCTATTACACAGACAGGTGAATTCAGAGTCAAAGGTACAATCAGTGAAATGGGATCTATTTCTGAAGGCAGTTCTGTTATTGTAAGAAGCAGAATTAATGAAGATCAGATCTATAAAGGAACTGTCACAAAAGTAGAAACAGAACCACAGACAGACAACAACAACTTCTACTATGGATCTGATTCTGGTGAATCTGCTTCTAAATATCCTTTCTATGTCACTTTAGATAACAATGATGGTCTGATGCTTGGTCAGCATGTATACATCGAACCAGATAATGGTCAATCTAGTGTTAAACAAGGTATCTGGCTGGATTCCAGCTTTATCGCCTATGACGATAATGGAGATCCATATGTATGGGTTTCTGAAAAAGAAAAGCTGAAAAAAAGAAAAGTTGAACTTGGTGAAACAGATAATGAAATGTATACAACAGAAATCAAGTCTGGTTTAAGCAAAGATGACTATATTGCATGGGTAGATGATTCTTATAAGGAAGGCATGAAAACAACAACAGAATACCAGATGGAAACGGATGGTGAAACGTATGCTTCTTGATTTAAAGAACATCTATAAAAACTATGGAAAAGAACCAATGATCGTTCCTGTTTTAAAAGATGTCAGTTTACAGGTAAATGAAGGTGATTATATTGCAATCATGGGACCTAGCGGCTCTGGTAAAACAACACTAATGAACATCATTGGCTGTCTTGATCGGATGAGTGATGGAACTTATCTTTTTGACAATGAAGATATTTCAAAAATGAATGACAATGCTTTAAGTGATCTTCGTCTGCATAAGATTGGGTTCGTATTTCAGAACTTCAATCTTCTCAGTGCTGAAACAGCACAGGAAAACGTTGCACTCCCTTTGATTTATGCAGGTGTCAGTAAAGAAGAAAGAAAAGAAAGAGCACAGGATGCATTGAATAAAGTAGGTCTTGGAGAAAGAGTTTCCTTTAAGCCAAATCAATTATCCGGTGGTCAGAAACAACGAGTTGCGATTGCTCGTGCAATTATTAATAATCCAAAAATTCTGCTTGCGGATGAACCAACGGGTGCATTAGATCAGGCAAGTGGAAAACAGGTCATGGAATTATTTCAATCATTAAATGATGAAGGTGTTACGATTATTATGATTACGCATGATGCAAATGTTGCATCCCACGCCAAAAAGACACTTCATATCATTGATGGTGAAATTATTGAAAATAAACAAGGAGGAACAATATGAAACCTTCTGTAAAAAAAGGAGTAATTATCACATCTGTATGTGCCGTTGCCATCGGAACAATCGTTGGTGTCAAAATCTACATGGATTCAACAAATACGATTGAAGTCAATTCCGTTGCATCACTAAATACAGGCTATTGGGACAGCCCTTCTACTTCAACAGGATTTGTATCCAACAGTGATACACAATCAATCTTCTATGATGCTTCCAAAACAATCACACAGATATTCGTTTCAGAAGGTCAGCAAGTCAGCAAAGGTGATCCATTATTATCTTATGACTTAACTACATTGCAAAGTTCTGTAGATTCTAATCAATTAGAAGTAGAGAAAACACAAAATGCGATTACACTTGCAGAACACGAATTAAAAAAGCTGTTAAATACAACTCCTGTCCCAGAGACAACACCAATGCCTGAACCAACAGAAGCACCGGATCCAAAACCAGCGCCTCTGCCTTCCATTCCCGAAAAGGACGAAAATGGATTCTCTCCATATATTCTTGCTCTTTCACAGGCAGAAAAGAATATTGCTTCCTATAAGATTTATTATGCTTCTACAGACAGTGATGATTTTTCTGAAAATACTGCACCTGAAAAAGGTCCAATGGATGAACCATCATTGTGGCAGGAAGAAAGAATTACTAAAGAATACGGAAAAGCATGCTGGTACTGGATTGCATATACATATACAGATGGTTCATCAAATGCATATGATGTAAAAGATGCTGTGGAATACATCAATAATTCCCAGCCAATCCCTGCTGAAGAAATCAATTTAGCAGGCAGCAAAAAGAATCCATATGTCTTCAAGCTTTGTGAAGAAAGTGAAAATGCAGACAATGGTATTGTTTATGGAAAACTCTTTTTAGACAACGGGGATCAGGATCAATATTTCAGATTTGATGTGTATGCAAAAAATGATGAAGATGAATGGGAAGTTGATTCTTCCTGGCTTGTTCGCAGTGACAAGTTCGCATCCACGCAATCCATGAATGAAGGTGACATGTATTCTGTGATTTCTCACACAAAAGAAGAACAAAGATACGAAGAAATCGAACAAGAAATAGAACAAGAGCCAGAAATTGATCCAAACGGCTATACACAGGTTGAACTTGCAAAAGCAATCCGTGATAAAAAATACCAGCTCAAAACACTTGATCTGGATTTAAGAAAAGCACAGCTTTCCTTAAATGAAAGCAAGGAAATGTTAAGTGATGGTGTTGTACGTGCAAAAAGAAATGGTGTTGTGCGTAAAGTTGGTGATGTATCCAACCCTCCACAGGATGGCAGTGCATTCTTAGAAGTTGCAGGCGGTCAAGGAACATACATCCAGGGAACTGTCAGTGAATTAATGCTTGATCAGCTTAAAACAGGAGATACGATTTCAGGTTACAGCTGGACAAGCGGCAATACAATTACTGCTACGATCGACAATATTGATACTGTCCCTGCCTCTGGAAACAATTACTATAACGGCTCTGGCAATCCAAACGTCAGCTACTATGGATTTGAAGCATATGTAGAAGATTCTGCATCTCTACAGTTAGGTGAATATCTAGAATTGACACTCAACACTGATGCAGCAGATACAACAAATTCCATCTGGCTGTCAAAAGCATATGTCAGACAAGATGGAAATAAATACTATGTATTTAAAGATGATCACGGAAAGCTGAAGAAACAATACGTAACAATCGGCAAGATCGTCTGGGGAGATACGATTGAGATCAAAGATGGTCTGTCTGATACAGACTACATTGCATTTGCTTACAGTAAAAACGCAAAAGAAGGAATCAAGACAAAGAATTCTTCACAGGAGGCATTATGATTGAAAATATTCGTTTATCATTCCGTGGAATCTTCGCACACAAAATGCGTTCCTTCTTGACAATGTTAGGTATTATTATTGGTATTGCCTCCATTATCGCTATTGTTTCTACAATCAAAGGAACAAATGATCAGATTGAAAAAAATCTGATTGGATCTGGAGATAACACAGTGAAAGTATCTTTATACCAGGATGACTGGGAATATTCCTTTGATTCTGGTTTACCAGGTGGAATTCCAGTTGTTTCAGAAGAAACTTTAGAATCTTTAAAAACTATCGATCACGTTGAAGGTGCTACACTCTATCGTTCCAGACAGAATTATCAGACAATCTACCGTAATAACACTTCACTGGATGGTGGATATATCCTTGGTGTTCAGCAGGATTATTTCTCTATTGCAGGATTAACCATCAAAAAAGGAAGAGGCATTACAGATGCAGATAACAAAAACTATGCACAAGTTGCAGTGCTGGATGAAACGAGTGCACAGCTTCTCTTTGGAGAAACTGATCCAATTGGCAAGACAATCGAAATCAAAAATACACCATTCACAATTGTTGGTGTATGTGCAGATAAAGAAAAGTTTGAACCATCTATGGACAGTATCGATGACTACTGGACATACAATCAGTCTTCAGGTTCAAAAGTATACGTACCATCTGAATCATGGCCAATTTTCTATCAGTTTGATGAACCACAGAATGCAATATTAAAAGTTGATGCAACTTCCAATATGACATCTGTTGGAAAAGAAGCTGCAAACATCTTAAATACATATGTTTCTTCATCCAGTATTCAATACAAGGCACAAGACTTGCTCAAGCAGGCAAAAGACATCCAGTCTCTATCACAGTCAACAAATGCGATGCTGATCTGGATTGCTGGTATTTCATTACTTGTTGGCGGTATTGGTGTTATGAATATTATGCTTGTTACAGTTACAGAAAGAACAGGTGAAATCGGTTTAAAGAAAGCTATTGGTGCTAGAAAGAAAGCAATCATGTTTCAATTCTTGACAGAAGCTGTTGTATTAACTTCGATTGGAGGTATTGCTGGTGTATTTACCGGAATTGGCTTAGCACAGCTGATATCCATGTTAAACGGTACTCCAGTATCCATCAGTGTTCCAGCTTCCCTGTTATCTGTTCTATTCTCTATGGCAATTGGTATCATCTTTGGTTTACTGCCAAGCTATAAAGCAGCAAATCTTGATCCAATTGAAGCATTGCGTCATGAATAGCAAGATCTCTTAAGATCTTGTTTTTCTTTTATGTTTGAATATGTATAATGGATGCATGGAAATCAAATTAACAAAAGAAATCGAAGATTTTTTAGACCGCTGCAGATATAACATCTACAACGATACAAAAAATGAATTTGTTGGCCTGCATGTCACAAAAGCAGAAGAGAAAGCAGTACAGAAAGAAATGAGAGATGCAGGATTTGCAGAATTCTTGCAAGATGAAGAAAACTGGCCTTCTCTATTCTTATCAAAGAAGGAATGGGAAAAGAGCCCATATCACGCAAATGTATCTTTGGATCTTATTCGTGATGCACATTTCTCCTATGAAAAGAATAAAGTGACAGGAAGAGAACTCTTTAACGTAGATGCCATTCAGAAAGATCCAAATCGAGAACTCAATGACTGGATGAAACTAAGAGCAATGGATAGCAGTTTTGAAGCCATCTATCTCTATCAGGATGATCAGGACTGGATGATTGATGCACCATCTGAAGCTGCAACAAATAACATCTGTGCAGAAAAAGCACATGGAAAAGTACTTACATTTGGCTTAGGAATTGGATATTTCATCTATATGGCAATGGCAAATCCAAACGTTACAGAAATTACATGTGTAGAGAAATCTGAAGAAGTCATTGCGATGTTTAAGCGTTTTATCTATCCTCAGTTTCCTCAGGATATTCCTTTGACAATTATTCAGGGAGATGCCTTTGATTACTTCAACGAAGAGTTCATGAGCCAGTTCGATTATTCGTACACAGATATCTGGCTGAGTTCTAATGATGGTCTACAAATCATCAAACAGCTGCTGCATCAATATGTTCCACCATTCAAAGACAGTGACTTCTGGATTGAAGACAGCTGTCAGGAGATCATGTGGACTTTGATCTTCTTGTATTTTGATGCCGTTGCACATCGCATGCCAGTTCAGATCAATCCTCAATACGAACAGGAAATGAATCAAATCGTATCTTACTTCAGCAATAAAGACGAAGTGATTAATTCTGTAGAACCATTAAAATTCTACATGTACGATACAGAAACAATCAGAAACATCCTTGCATTATAAAAGCCTGGCAATCCCAGGCTTTTTTTACATTAATAATGGCAGGAACAGCTGTGCAAGTCCTAAAAAGATAAAGAATCCCAAAACATCTGTCGCTGTTGTGATAAAGATAGAAGAAGATACAGCTGGATCTGCGCCGAGTCTTTTTAAAGCAACAGGAACAAGGAAGCCGAATACACCCGCAACAACAAGATTTCCAATCATCGCAATAAAGATAATCAATCCAAGATAGACATTATGATAAATGGCAGAGACAATGATTCCTGTAATCAATCCATTGATTGCACCATCAACAATACCCAGCATGATTTCTTTGATAAATGACTTCGCATATTTTCTTAAAGATACATCATCCTGTGATAATTGTCGCACAAGAATCGACTGTGTCTGAGAACCAGCATTACCACCCATTCCCGTAACAATTGTCATTGTCGCAGATAAAGCTACAACTTTTGCAATCGTACCTTCGAATGCTTTCACTGTCATACTCGCAACAAAAGCAGTCAACAGATTCACAAGAAGCCAAGGCAAACGTAAACGAATGGAATCCCATAACGTTGTATTCAGGTTTTCTTCGCTTGAAACACCACCCAGTTCAAGAATATCTTCGTTATATTCCTGTACGATAACATCAATAATATCATCGACTGTAATAATACCTAGAATAGAACCTCTATTATTCACAACAGGAATTGCATTCAAATCATATTTGCTAACAAGCTTTGCAGCATATTCCTGATCATCTTCTGGATGAACATAGATTGGATTCACCTTCATGATATCTTTCAGCAAGTCATCTTTTTTCGCTGTCAGAAAATCTCTTAAGTTTGCAACACCAACAAGTGATTGAGAATGATCAACAATATAAATTGTTTCAATAACTTCTGATTTATTCGCAATCTGGCGAATACGACGCATCCCCTGTTCCACAGTTAATTTCTCATCTAATGCAATATACGCAGTGGTCATAATACCACCTGCAGAATCTTCAGGATAGTTCAATAATGTACGGATAATCTTACGATCATCTTCCATCATTTGATTGAGTAATGCCTTTTTCTGCACGTATTTCATATCACCAATCAAATCGGCAATATCATCCTTCTGCATGTAGCCAAATACTTCAATCAATTCATCATTTGTAATATTTTCAGCAATACGTGTTCTTTGAATGTCACTTGCCTGTTCCAACACTTTAGCAAGATCATCATCCTGCAATAACTGACAAAGACGCCATAATTCTCTATCATCCAGATCTTCAGATATGACAGCAATATCAATAGCATTTACTTCTTCAATATACTCATGTAATTCAGCTGCTTCACTATCATTAATAATTCTTTTCAGCTCTGCCAACGTCATTTTATCTATCATTCTAAAGTCCTCACTACATCTATTTTATCTCACAACACAACTATGCGTTAAGCAGTTTCTTAATTTCTTCTAAGTTCTCAACAAACTTTATTTTTTCAAATATTTTTTTATCACATAGACCTTTCTCAATCATATGCATAAACAAATTCTTTAAATCATTGTAATACCCATCTAGATTATAAATCATGACCGGTTCACTCATATGCCCTAACATTACTTTAGAAATAACTTCACTGATTTCTTCTAATGTTCCACTTCCACCTGGAAAAGTAATAAATGCATTTCCAAGTTCAATCATTTTTGCTTTTCTTTCACTCATGTCATGAGTCACAATTAATTCTGTAATATCGTTGTATTCAAATCCAGCATCAATAAAGAACTGTGGTTCAACCCCGATGACTTTACCACCGCTCAACAATACACTCTCTGCCAGATCCCCCATCAAACCAGCTTTTGATCCACCATAGACTAAAGTATTTCCATTTTCACCAATCCAGTTTCCTAATTCTCTAACTGCGATTTGAAATTTATCATCATTTCCTGAGGAAGCACCTAAATATACTGTAATATTCATTTTTAATAACATTCCTTTCCTACATGTTTCACTATATAACAGCTTTGTTAATTTATTGAAAAATGAAACTATCACTATTGTAACGGAATATCACAACTTAGAAATAACTTTGTTAAAATTTTTTAATTTTCTTCTTGCATTATATTGTAGTTTTGGTATACTAATAAAGCACTAACCAATGGTGCCTTAGCCAAGTGGTAAGGCAGCAGACTGCAACTCTGCGAGCGCCGGTTCGACCCCGGCAGGCACCTCCACTTATTAAGGGATATGGGGATGTGGCGGAATCGGCAGACGCATCGGACTTAAAATCCGGTGGTGGCAACACCGTGTGGGTTCAAGTCCCATCGTCCCCACCACTTAAAGACTTAAAAATCGCTAGAAATAGCGGTTTTTTTGTATTTGTATTATTTTTCGAACTAATTATCGAACTTTTGTTTAGTCCTTATACTTTCAGCATAAAAAATGCATAACAAATTTGTTGTGCACTTTTTGACTATCAATTCGAATAGAATACTTCTTTAAAAAATTTTTCATTTTCAAGCAAAGATGGAATATTATCTTTTAACGTTTGCATTACTTCAGCAGCACACTCATGATATTCATCAAATTTTTCATCTTTAATAATACCACCTTCACTTTTCAAAAGTTTACTAGCTGATTTTTCTATGCTTTTCAATTCTTTAATAAGTTTTTTATATATACAAGATTTCTTTTGTGAAGAAAAAAGTATTTCACAATATTCTATCAATTCAGAAATCATATTATTACCATCATTCCTCCCTGCTAAATCTGTAAGCATTCCAATACTTTCTTTCTTTTCAGCTTCGTCATAATCACCTAAAATATGAACATAATATATAATTCCAGCTAAGGCATTACATTTATCACTGTAGCCAGTTATAAACCCGTTACCTATTTTTTTATCATCAAACGAAAATACTTCATCTAATGTTGATAATAAGATTTCTCTGCGATTTT
>ERZ1034897.272-NODE-272-length-27997-cov-6.801840_pt1 | contig 27997 bp, 30 predicted proteins | sample MGYA00520629_ERZ1034897 | MGnify/ENA primary metagenome ERZ1034897 (study PRJEB33766, sample SAMN09781789) | gut metagenome | biome: gut microbiome | host: Homo sapiens | place: Madagascar | study: EMG produced TPA metagenomics assembly of the PRJNA485056 data set...
AATCTGATGGTATCACAGAATTGAGCAAATTACATATTGATCAAAAAGATTTTGAAGAACTTACTGAATTGACCAGCTTTTCCTTATCACTTGCACAAGGTGGTGTTACGGGTATAGCCGGAGGTGCTCTAGCAGCCTTCGGTGCCTATAGTGCTGCAACATCTTTCGCAGCTGCATCTACTGGAACAGCAATTGCCACATTAAGCGGAGCTGCCGCTACAAACGCAACACTTGCCTTCTTTGGTGGAGGTTCCTTAGCTGCAGGTGGGCTTGGCATGGCTGGTGGATCGCTTGTGTTAGGAGGATTGGTAGCTGGTCCAGCGTTACTTGTCATGGGAGTCATCACAGGAGCAAAGGCCGGAAAAACATTACAGGATGCTTATTCTAACGATGCAAAAGCAAATGAAATCTGTGAGGAATTAACAACTGCTTCTAAACAATGCATTGCCATTCGCCGTAGATGTTATATGTTCTATACCTTATTAGCTAAACTTGACTCCTATCTCTATCCATTAAACGAGCAGTTGAAGCATATTATTGAAACAGAAGGTATCGATTATTCCAAATACTGTGCAGAAAGTAAACAAACTATCGCTGCAGCTGTTTCAACAACAAAATCAATTAAAACCGTGTTAGATACAACTATTCTTTCGGAATCCGGAGATTTAACCACAGAATCCGAATTGCTTGTAAACGAAATGCTGAAATCTTAAAGATTACAATACCAACCACCGGCTCTCTCATAAGGTTATCGCAGACGAACAAGTCTACTTTTCGTCTGCGATAACTCTTTGATAATTTTAAAATAAACTGTTTTGAGATCTTTTCTCTGAAAGCCAAGTTTTTCAAACAAATCCTTGAGAAGCTCTGTATCTTCTGTTGACCTGCGGAGGGTTTCTTCGTATTCTTTGCAAAGCCCTTCCATATCGACATATATCCGGATCATATCCGGCTTTACTGCTATTTTTCCTTTTCCCGTAACTTTAATTGTTCTCATCATCTTTGCTCTCCCTTTCATTCTCATAATATTCATATCCGCTGATCCAAAGTTCAATTATTTTCTTTGTCATCTAAATCGGCATTTCTCTCCCTACCAAGAACGTGATCAAACTCATCAAGAACATCTGTCATCAATCCTTCGTCAATCCTACTTCTACACTCTGCAATCAGTACTGTTGGAATTCCGTAGAATACTTCTGCTATACTTCCGGTAATTGCTCCTAATGTGTCAGTATCTCCGCCAAGTGATACAGCATTTCGTATGGCATCTTCAAAATCTCTTGATTCTAGAAATGCAATAATTGCCTCCGGTAACTCTCTTTCTTTGTTACAATATGAGTATAATTTAAAGATGTTTTTATATGGTCGCTGCTCCGGCGACACTTTTTAACCAAAAAAGAAAACGCCGATACCATAGGCACCGACGTAGCACACGACAATCAATATTTACTTATAAACTTATCATAGAAACGTTCCTCTTCCATTGAGGTTGTATCCTTGTTAATAAAGTCCTCCAAATCGTGTTTCATGTTAGAATAAACTTCTTGACTTCGACTACTATCACAAAATGCTGTATGAACCATACTGCCATATACCCCACAGGTAATTGCATCATATCGTTCGCATCTTTCCAGGGTAATCCTACATGCGTTTTTATATTCTTCATCTGCAATTATTATGCCACCCTCGCTGCCAACAGAATTTGACTCATATATATTATTCCACATCTACAATCCACCTCTATACACCTAATATCTCATTCGTATACTTAAATAATGTCACATTCAACTGCATAATATCATACTGCTTATCAATAATCGCTTTCTGTACAATTAAATCCACCTTGCTACTTGGACTGAAAGCCCAGTCTGCTCTAGCAAGCAAGTCCTTTGACTGTTCCAAATCAAGCTGCAGTGCAATACAAAGCGCCATTACTGTTTTCTTCTTTGGATGATACTTCTGGTCACACTGGATCTTCGAAAAATTCTTCTTTTTTACACATCTCACAGCCTACAATATTCTCTATCCGCATTTGATTGACATCTTTCCCATTATGTGATTTTGTCTCGAAGAATCCCAAACAATATAAACCTTCCCTGCCCTCCATATTCACCGGTGTGAAATTATACTTTTCATATGCATCTCCGGTCTCATTGACAAAACTTCCGCCATTTACTGGAATATCTCTTCCATCTTCGTTTCCCCAGTATTCTTTCATCCATGCTATATTGCAAAAAAGTATTCTCATATCATCAGCCCTCTTTTCGTTAACTGTTTATCTGATACTTATAATGAATTACAACTGTTCTCAGTATAGCATATATTGCTTTATTAAGTATCAATAATTTGCTGTGTCTCCTGTTAATGAACAAATTCGTATTATTACTAAAACCATATAAGTCAACCAGAAATCCAATATTTTTCTTAAAGGATATAATAAACCAAAGGAAATAGAGAAAAATCCCCTCTATTGCCTCTAGTTTTAGTAACGCATAGTGGTAAACAAAATATACTGAAAAGAATGAGAAAACGTAATTGCATTAAATGTCTTTTCCTCTAACGGAAGACCAATAGAAATGGCTCGATGCTCAGGATTCTTTAAAGCTGTAGATTTTCTGCGTTCCACGTCAGAAAGGTTTCTTGACCTACCGCCATTATAGTAATTTTTTCGTTTTATTCATCAAAAACTCCGGTAAAACTCCAGTTCTCACCTTGATCCTCTGATGTGAATACAAGACCTTCTGTCTCGCCACTTTGGCTCATCACATGGATCGTGTAATTCTCTCCATCCTGCTGTGGCATTTCCAGGTACTGATAATCTTCAAGCGTGAGGCCATATTCCTGCATATGCGGCGGATATTCCGTCACAGTATCCATTGGAAGCTCTATCTCCTTCAGTGTCTTTCCGCCGTCTTTTGTAACATAAATAGATGAATGTGTCTGTGATGCCCCGCTCAGACCAATGAATCCAAACTGTTCGTCGAAGAATTGTATCCCTTCTCCTGCTCCGCCATTTCCGTCGAATGGGTCTTCATTTACTGTTGTCCAGTTATACCCACCATCTGACGTAGTTTCCAGTTTGTAATAACGTGTTCCAAGAGCCGCATCAACAACAGAAAGTTTCCAGCCTTTCTGTTCATTTAAGAAGAATCGGACAACACCGCTTCCGTCCGTATCGACCGTCCAGGTATTATTCTCTTTTCCCTGTTCTTTCGCCTGTGAATCTTTCTCTGCCTGCTCATTCTGACTAATTGTATCAGGACTGATATATTCTGGTTCCATCATGTAACGCACCGGAGTCACAGATTCATCCTGTGGAAGATATAAAGACACTTCATATCCAAGTGCTTCCCCACCGCTATCCAGTGCTGTGAAATCAGTCATGCCGCTGACTGCTCCGTCACCATCCACATCTCCCGGAAGATAAACAAGACCTTCCGAGGAAGCGAAGGAGCGTTTTCCATAATACAGAATCTCATATTCCGGCGGATTATCTGCAAATGCGTAATTCAGATTCCATTGTGTTACCTGCATCTTACAATCTGATTTTTCCAGAATGGTAAACATAGGGTCTAATTTCTTCTCATCATCATAATCTGCATTTGCATAACCTGCGATCTGCACAACAATTTTATCACTTTTATCGATATCATAATCAATCAGATATGTCTTATCTTTTCCCTTTTCATTCTGTCCGTAGAGATAGGCCGACACGCGGGTTATCGTTCCGTCTTTATCAAAGGACATCTCAAAACTATCTGTGATATATAACTCGTCCGGAAGTTTCAATTTCTTATTGATATCTTTTATCAGCCCTTCTGCGCCATCACGAAAGAAATTGTTATGTTCATACTCTATTTTCTTTGTCTTAAACAGGCTGTCTACCTTCCAGGACAATGCGCCATTATAAGGAATCGCAGTATATACGATATAAGAAATACATCCAACCGTAACTACAAGTAGAATCAAAAGTTCTGTACCAAACACTGTTTTCCTGAGTGCGCCTTTCATTTTTAAAGGATTTTCCTTTTCTGCTATCAGGCAGCCGATCCAAATACAAAGACTGAGTACCAGAAGGATACCTAAAGCCAAAAATGCAAACTTCAGCTGTCTGATGCTTCCGTACTTGCAAAGTACACAGGTCACGAGCAAAAACAAAATGTAATAGAGAATACTAAGCTTGCCAAATATAAATTTCAGTTTTTTCATTCAATCACATCCTAATAATACTTCCAGGTCTACTATTTCTAAGTATTCTACTCAAAAAAAATTTATATCGCTCATTTATTTTTACACTTTTTCTTGACCAAAATGTAAAAGCTTCATGATTTTTTCTATATTTTTCTGTGTCCAGGCCGTAATCTCGAGCACTGCATCCGGTATCTCCTGGTCTCCGGAATCCGGATTATGCATCCAGATACATGGCATCTTAGCCGCCTTAGCAGCCTTTCCTCCATTCGTTGAATCTTCGATTACAATACACTCGTCTACCGGTACGCCCAGCTGCTTCGCTGCAAAGAGAAATGTATCCGGTGCCGGCTTTGGATTCTTCACTTCATCTCCACTTGTCACGACATCGAAATATTTCATCAGATCCAGCGTCTCCAGTGTCTCTGTGATTACAGGTTTTGGAGAAGAAGAGGCCACGGCCAGACGATATCCCGCATCTTTCAGACAGCAAAGCATCTGCCCAACTCCCGGCATCTCAGGAAATCCGTCTCTTGCAATAATTTCATCCTTCTTTTCTTTCATAATCTGATTCATAACTTCAAGACTTTCAAATGTGATTCCGTAATTTTCTTTGATCAGATTCATGAAATGGAGTCTTGTAGATCCAATGCATGGTTTATATACATCGTAATCTAAGTCAATTCCATATCGTTCTTTAAAAATTTCTACCCAACATTGATAATGAAGCGGTTCTGTATTAATCAAAACCCCATCCATATCAAAAATCACTGCTTTTATCATTCTTATATCCCAACTTTCTATAAAAGATCAATGTTAATGTGGTCGCTACGATCCAACCAAATGGCCATGCCATCCAGATTCCGGTGCTTCCAAAGCTTTTTGTCAAAACCAACGCAAATCCGATTCTCAAAATAAGATCCGGAACTGTTGCAACCACAAAATAGATCATCGCTCCGGAACCTCGGATAATTCCATCTGTCATCAGCTTAATTACAATCATAAAATACCACGGCGATACTATTTTCAAAAATGCCATTCCTGCGCTGATCGCCTCTACACTCTCCGCACCTAAGAACAGCCCCATCATCTGACGACTGAAAATGAAATACAGAATAACAAACGGTAATGCCGTAAGCTCTGACAATTTCACTCCGGTACGGAATCCCAACGGAATTCGTTCTTTCTTTCCCGCGCCGATATTCTGTGCCGTATAGCTAGACAGGCAGGATCCAAGTGTCATAAAGATATTGATGGCAAATGTATTCAGCTTGATTGCTCCTGAATATCCCGCAACAACTGCTGAACCGAATTGATTTACAATTCCCTGCACGAAAAGATTTCCTACACTCAACACGCTCTGCTGAAGAATACTTGGAATTGCAATCGCCATGATCTGTCCGAATAATTTCTTATCAAACCACGGCTGCTTTTCTTTCCCGGCAAATTTCTGCAATCTTCCGAGAAGTGTTACTAATGCAAGCACGGCTGACACACCTTGCGCGATAAATGTTGCCCAGGCAACACCACTCACACCCCAATGGAATTTTGCTACGAAGATGTAATCAAGAATAATATTTCCGGCTGAGGATCCAAGCAGAAAATATAACGGTGTCTTAGAATCCCCGAGTGCTGTAAATACTCCGGTACACACATTATAAAGCATCAGAAAGATAATTCCGAAAATGTAAATTTTCAAATATAAAACTCCATCTGCCATAATATTCTGTGGTGTGCGGATCCATCTCATCATCTGATGATTAAAGAAATACCCGAATAATGTCAGTATGATTCCCAGCACCATAGAACTAAGAAATGCTGTTGTAACCGCACGCTTCACACCGCCCCGGTCTTCCGCTCCGAACAGTCTTGATACGACTACGGAGGCCCCCAGATTCATTCCCACAGCAAATGCCATGAAAATAATTGTGATCGGATAAGATGCGCCGACTGCTGCCAACGCATTTTCTCCTGCAAATCTTCCCGCGATCATACTATCTGCGATGTTGTAAATCTGCTGGAACATCACACTGAACAACATTGGCAGAAGGAACCGCCATAATGTCTTGTTCGGATGTTCTTTCGTTAAATCTGTAATCATTCCACACCTTCTCTCATCACAACTTTTTCAATAAAATTTGTTTCAGTAAAAAATCTGTTTCAATAAATAATTCTGCTAACTCTATAAGCCAATGATCTTATAAATTTCTTCCATATCAAGACTAGCACGAACGATATCTGCAAGCTTATCATACTGCTCTTCCTTATAAGACTTCCAGTCTACTGCCTGTACCGTCTCCGGATCATAGCCTTTTTCTTTTAATAAAGCTGACAAGAAACCACCTGACATTTCCGGTGAATCAAAGATTCCATGCACATAACAGCCATAGACATTTTCCTTCTGTGAACCATCCGGATGTCCTTGTTGTAGCGTATCAGAATCATTTTCTAATGTTATAAGCCCGGATGCGTGCTCATCAAGAATCGTCTCTCCCATATGGATCTCATATCCTTCGAAAGGAAGTCCCTTCATCTCTTTCAGGATTCCTTTCATCTTGCCAAATGTTCCATGTACTCTGGTTCTATGTTTCTCTGGGCGGAACACAGTCTTTGTATCCAAAAGTCCCATTCCCTGTACAGTTCCTCCGTACTCTTCTCCTGTTGGATCTGAGATTTCCATTCCAAGCATCTGGTATCCGCCACAGATTCCAAAGACCGGTTTGTTCTGTGCGCTGTGTTTCAGAATTCTTGCTTCTAATCCATTCTGACGCATCCACAGAAGATCGCTGATCGTATTCTTTGTTCCCGGAAGGATCACCGCATCCGGATTGCCAAACTCAGCCGGAGATGAAACATATCTCACACTTACTTCTTCCAGTGCTTCTAAAGGTGCTAAGTCAGTAAAATTAGAGATTCTTGGGAATCGGATCACTGCCAGATCGATCAGTCCCGGCTTCTCTTTTTTCTGAAATCGTTCCGTCAGGCTGTCTTCCTCATCCAGATCTAAATAAAAGTACGGAACTACTCCCGTTACCGGGATATCTGTCTTTTCTTTCAACATTCGAAGCCCCGGTTCCAAAATGGATACATCTCCACGGAATTTATTAATGATCGTTCCTTTGATCCGTGCTTTTTCATCCTCTTCAAGAAGCATTACAGTTCCGGCGATCTGGGCAAACACGCCGCCACGATCAATGTCTCCGACAAGAAGCACCGGTGCGTCTGCAAGCTTTGCCATTCCCATATTTACAATATCATCTTTTTTCAGGTTGATTTCTGCCGGACTTCCGGCACCTTCAATTACAATGATATCATACTTTTTTTCTAACTCATGATATGCATCCATAATTGCCGGAATATATTCCTTCTTATGACGGTAATACTCTCTTGCAGCCATCACTCCGATTGGTTTACCATTGACAATCACCTGAGAGCCTGTATCGTTTGTCGGCTTAAGTAAAATTGGATTCATTATTGCTTCCGGTTCAATCCCTGCAGCTTCTGCCTGCATCACCTGGGCTCTTCCCATCTCCAGTCCTTCTTTTGTGATAAAAGAATTGAGTGCCATATTTTGGGATTTGAAAGGTGCAACTTTGTATCCATCCTGTTTCAGGACACGGCAAAGTCCTGCTGCCAATGCGCTCTTTCCGACATTCGACATCGTTCCCTGTATCATAATTGATTTCGCCATATTTTTCGCCTCCTTCACTGCTTTGACAGGATTGTTTCTAGTGCCCGTAAAAGAACATCATTTTCCTCTTTTGTCCGCACTGCAATCCGATACCAGCCTTTCTTCAACCCTCTATAGTTCTCACAATTTCGAATCAAAATCCCCTGTTCTAACAGTCGATCAAACAATGGAATTTCACTATATAATAAGAAGAAATTTGCCTTTGTTGGAATAAATCTAATCCCAAACTCACGCATTTTCTTTTCCATGCGCATTTTTTCTTCCACGATTTTGTTTCGTATTTTCTGAACTCTCTGTTCTTCTCTCTCTGTCAGTGCTTCTATCCCTGCTGCCTGCGCCGGAACCGACACACTCCACGGCTGACGGATCTGCTGCATCCGCTCTCTAAGTTCTCCGTCCGATGTCATTGCATATCCCAGTCTCAATCCCGGAATTCCATACATCTTCGTAAATGCCTGTACAAGAAAAAGGCTCGGATGATCTGTCACCTTTTTCACCATGGTATACTTCTGCGCTTCTTCCAGAAATTCAATAAAACACTCGTCTAAAACAAGACGTATCTTCTTCTCTTCACATCGAGTAAGGATCTGTTTCATCAGCTCTGGTTCGATCACCTGCCCTGACGGATTCGATGGGGAGCATAAAAATACAAGATCAATATCCTCTGTCAGTTCTTCCAAAAAGCTTTCTGTCAATGAAAAGTTATTCTCTCTTTTCAACTCATGATAAATGATTTCGCAGTCTACCGTCCGAAGTGCCTGTTCATATTCTGCGAAAGCCGGAATCGGAAGCAATGCTTTCTTTGGTTTTTCTGCAAGAACGACAGAAAAGAACAACTCCGCTGCTCCATTTCCGAAAAGGAAATATTCCTCCGGCAGACTTTTTTTCTCTGCCAGTCTCTTTCTGAGCCGTCTGCATTGACTGTCCGGATAAAGGCTCACTTCATCCATCGATCTTTTTGCCGCTCCAAGAACTTCTTCTGACGGACCGTAAGGATTTACATTGACTGAAAAATCCAGCACATCTCCATATGTATAAATGTCTCCTCCGTGTACATATTCCATGAATCTTACCCCTACTTCTCTATGTATGTCATTTTTAATCTAAAAGTACTGCCTCCAGTTCCTCGCGATTCTCTTCCATCCATTTGATTGGCTTTGGATGTTTAATCTCCGGATCCAAAAGCTTTTCCATCCAGACCATATTATACCAGCGATCAAATTTGTATCCGCAATGATAGAATTCTCCCACCATGCGGTACCCAAGATGTGCATGGAACTGTGCGCTGTTCTTTGTCAGATATTCATCTTCAACCTCCGGATATCCAATGCATGCATATAGATTGCAAATGTTCTGAGCGTGCAGTACTTTCTCCAGTGCCTCATACAGCTTTTTACCAACTCCGGTTTTCTGCCGGTCTTTTCTTATATAAATTGTTGTTTCCACTGCCCAGTCATATGCTGCACGACCTTTGAATGCCCCTGCACAGCTATATCCAAGAATCTCGCCATTCTGTTCTGCGACCAGATACGGGTACTTTTTCATCGTCTGACGCATTCGATCTTTGAATTCTTCCAGTGACGGAACTTCATATTCGAATGTAATCACTGTATCCGTTACATAAGGTGTATAAAGCGCAAGAAGTTCTTCTGCATCCTCCATTTTTGCAAATCGAATCAATAAATCCATAACAATAAACCTCCAAAAACAACCATCATCAATATCGTTGTCATATACATTAACTTCCCGGCACGAAGAATATCCTCCGGTTCAATCTTGCGGATTGCATCGCCGATATAATCCTTTTTATAGACTTTCCCGAAATAAACCGCATCCCCGGCTAACTGTACATCAAGCGCTCCGGCGCAGACAGCCTCCGACTGTGCGGAATTCGGACTTGCATGTTTGCGTTTATCCCGCAGATAAATCTTCCACGCATTCTCTCCATCCATCCCCGTCAAAAATGCTGCAGTAACCATAAACCACGCAGTCAACCTGGCTGGAATGTAATTAAATACATCATCCATCTTTGCCGGTATTCTTCCGAAATACAGATATTTTTCATTTTTGTATCCAAGCATGGAATCCATCGTGTTCACTGCCTTGTATAAGAATCCAAGCGGTGCACCACCGATCAGAAGGAATAAAAGCGGAGCCGTCACGCCGTCGGAAGTATTCTCCGCCACAGTCTCTACCGCTGCTTTCGTCACACCTTCTGCTGTAAGGTTCTCTGTGTCTCTTCCGACAATCATGGATACAGCTCTTCTTGCACCAGGCAAGTCATCTTCTTTTAATTTCTGATAAACCTTCCTACTTTCTCCTACAAGACACCGCGCCGCAAATATCTGGTAACACCAGAAGGTTTCTAAAAGAAACCGTACTGCCGGATGAACCTTTCCTGCAGCAAATAAGAGTACCGCCGGTACAAGAAAGGATAATGAAACTGTCAGAATCCATAAAATCCCACCTGCCAGAACTTCTCTTCTGTTTTTCTTCTCTTGTTCCGACGCAGGAATCCGACTGCACAACAGCTTCCGCAATCCTTTTTCCAACACACTGATCAGGTTTCCAATCACGCGTATCGGATGGTACATCCAGACCGGATCTCCGAAAATGCAATCTAACAGAAATCCTGTAATGCATGCCAAGATTGTCATCTTCCCATTCATTCTATCGCGCCTCCCAGTTTATGAATTTCATAAAATCTGTGAACGCCGGACTTCCACTCTTCTTCGTCAACAAGCATTCTATATCCTCCGCCATTTTCCACCTGCCAATGATAAAAATCTTTTTGGTCTTCTGCCAATTGTTCCAGCACAGCCATAATCGTTCCTCCATGAACGACAAAAGCTGCACTTTCTACATTTTCTTTGCATAATCTATCCACCTGACAGAGCATGCCTCTCACACAACGTGAACGGAATTCCTTCTGTTCCTCCCCTTCCGGAAATGCAATCGTTCCACCGGAATCCAGCCATGCCTGATAGTCTTCTCTATCTTTCAGTTCTTCATATGTCTTACCTTCAAAAATACCAAAATCACATTCCTTTAACAATACTTCCTGCGTGATCTGGTTCTTCAGATAAATCAACTCTGCCGTTTGAATACATCTCTTCATTGGGCTGACAATCACTTGCTGTACCTGTGGATAGCTATCTATTTTATATTTCTGTTTAAAGTTCAGTACTTCCTGTTCTGACAAATCTTCATCTGTACTTCCGATATATTGTCTCTTTTCATTGCCCAGCGTCTTCAGATGCCGGATCAAAATAAGCTCCATAAATCACTCCAAAAAAATCTATTTTATTTCATTTTCATTTCTATAATAATAGCATCTATCATAAAACATTGATATGCAATAACATTTCTAGAATAATGCAAGCACTGCCAGCATAAACAGTTCACATAACTGCAGGAAGTATCCGGCAAGATCACCCGTAATACCTCCAAACTGTTTTCTGCTAAACTGATAATAATAAAAGAAAACAGCAAGTCCGACAACTGCTGCTGCCACTCCGCATAAACCTGCTGTCAGATAGAATCCAACTCCGGCTGCCAATAGCCATATGATCAATACAATTCTTACATTTCTCTTCTGTGCACCGTCTTGAAATGTCCGAAGCAATCCACTGTTCTTCGCTGCCTGAAACGTCACAACAGAAATTCCACTCAGCGAACGCGAGAACACAAACACGAGTGCTACCGCGAACAGGCGTTCTGTTCTCATTTCACTAAAAATCCCCACACACAGAAGGAAATAACAGCAAAGACTGATGATCGCAAATGCTCCCGTATGTGGGTCTTTCAGAATCTCCAGCTTCTTCTCCCGGTCTCCATAAGAACTTTTTGCGTCCATCGTATCTGCGAATCCATCCAGATGAATTCCTCCTGTTATAAAAACCGGAATCAAAGTCAATACAACTGCATAAAAGAAAGTTCCTTCTCCCTTCCATATTGTGATCAGATTCCCGGCAACTATTTCCAATACTCCAATTATAACTCCAACCAATGGGAAAAAGCACATCGCATATCTCATATTTTTTTCATTCCAGTCTACCTGCGGCATCGGAATCTTAGAATACATAGCGATTGCAATGATCATTGCGTTCAATAACCACATTTTTCTTACTCCTCATCTTCACCTAAGTTCTTCATACTGCTCTACTTTAATCTCTTCAAAGGTACTCATCTTCCGATAAACATTCACACCCATCTCAAGAAGTGGAATTGCTGCAACTGCGCCACTACCTTCTCCAAGAGACATCTTCGCATCAATCAGATATGGAAGTTTCAGCTCTTCTAAGACCATTCGCCCAGCCGGTTCTCCGGAGCAATGTGATGCCAGGATATAATCTGCCGTCTCCGGTACCATTCGTACTGCACACAATGCCGCTGCAGAAGAGATGAACCCATCAATCAGAACCGGAATATGATAGATCGCACCTCCGAGAAATGCACCTGTCATTCCGGCAATATCAAGCCCTCCGACTTTGGACAAGACATCTAAAATATCTTCCTTGTCCGGCTGATGCTTTTCAATTGCTCTCTCAATTGCACAAATCTTTCTATTCAGCCCTTCTGAACTAAGGCCTGCGCCTCTTCCTGTTACATTTTCTACACTTTCATCAAGCAGAACGGACACAGCAGCACTGCTGGTCGTTGTATTTCCAATCCCCATCTCACCGGTTGCGATCAGATCATACCCTTGTTCTGCCAGCTCTTTGACCTTTCGTATGCCAATAAGAACGGCTTGTGCAGCCTGTTCTCTTGACATTGCAGGTTCCATCGCCATATTCTTTGTTCCGTACATCACTTTGTCTTCCGGATCTGTCACCGACGGAACATCTGTCACCATTCCGATATCGATTGGAAATAAGTCCACTCCGGCTGTCTCTGCCATAATACATACGCTCGTCGCACATTTTGTAAAATTGTCCGCAACGATTGCTGTCACTTCCTGCCCGGTCTGGGTCACTCCCTCTGATACAACTCCATTATCCGCACAAAAGATCAGTAATCCTTTCTTTTTAATCTCAAAATCTGCTTCTCTTCGAATTCCAGCAATCCGGATCACAGCATCTTCCAGTTTTCCTAAGCTGAACAGTGGTTTTGCAACTGTTTTCCATCGTCTTTTTGCCTGTTCTTCATAGGATTTCTCCACCGGTTTTATCATTTTGAATTTTTTAATCAATAATCTTTCATTTTCTTTCATCGACATCTTTTCATTTTTTGTCGTTTTTCTTCCATCATCTACCATTGTTATGTCTGCTTTTCTTATTATTTTCTTCTGATCTATAGTTTGTCTGTCTAACTTCACAAGCCAGTTTTTTCGCATTTTCTGGCATCATTCTCCTAATTTTATCATAATTTTTTTCATTCTGATATATAAAAAAGCAACGGAATCTGTCATATTTTCCTTGTAATTTTTCATTTTTTGACATTTTTCTTTTTTCTTCTTGCATTTTTAATATGAAATCTTTCATTTTTCCCAGTTCTTTGTTAAAAAATTTACGGGATTTTTATTGATTTTCTTCACATAATATGTATAATTAAAAAAGGATATGAAAAGCTTGCATGAGCAGCATTTTATTCTATCATTAGAAAGAAAGAGGTATATGTAAGATGGCAAAAATTGATTTAAGTAAGTATGGCATTACTGGAACAACAGAAGTCGTATACAACCCTTCCTACGAATTATTATTCGAAGAAGAGACAAAACCGGAACTTGAAGGTTTTGAAAAAGGACAGGAAAGTGAACTCGGTGCTGTCAATGTTATGACAGGTGTTTACACAGGACGTTCTCCTAAAGATAAATTCATCGTTATGGATGAGAACTCCAAAGATACAGTTTGGTGGACATCTGATGAATACAAGAACGACAACCACCCAGCTACAGAAGAAGCTTGGGCAGCTGTTAAAGATATCGCAATCAAAGAGCTCTCTAACAAGAGACTTTTCGTTGTAGATGCATTCTGCGGTGCTAACAAAGATACTCGTATGGCAATCCGTTTTATCGTTGAAGTAGCTTGGCAGGCACATTTCGTAACAAATATGTTCATTCAGCCAACAGAGGAAGAACTTGAGAACTTCGAGCCAGATTTCGTTGTTTACAATGCTTCCAAAGCTAAAGTTGAGAACTACAAAGAGCTCGGACTTAACTCTGAGACAGCTGTACTTTTCAACATCACAAGCAAAGAGCAGGTTATCGTTAACACATGGTACGGCGGAGAGATGAAGAAAGGTATGTTCTCTATGATGAACTACTTCCTTCCACTTAAGGGAATTGCTTCCATGCACTGCTCAGCTAACACAGACCTCAACGGAGAGAACACAGCAATCTTCTTCGGTCTTTCAGGAACAGGTAAGACAACACTTTCCACAGATCCTAAGAGACTCCTCATCGGTGATGACGAGCACGGCTGGGATGACAACGGAGTATTCAACTTCGAGGGTGGATGCTACGCTAAGGTTATCAACCTTGACAAAGAGTCTGAGCCAGACATCTACAACGCAATCGTTCGTGACGCTCTTCTTGAGAACGTTACACTTGATGAGAACGGAAAGATCGACTTTGCCGACAAGAGCGTAACAGAGAACACTCGTGTATCTTACCCGATCAACCACATTAAGAACATCGTTCGTCCAGTATCTTCTGCACCGGCAGCTAAGAATGTAATCTTCTTGTCTGCAGACGCTTTCGGAGTACTTCCTCCGGTATCTATCCTGACAGAGGATCAGACACAGTACTACTTCCTGTCTGGATTTACAGCAAAACTTGCTGGTACAGAGCGTGGAATCACAGAGCCTACACCAACATTCTCAGCTTGCTTCGGACAGGCATTCCTTGAGCTGCATCCTACAAAATATGCAGAGGAACTTGTTAAGAAGATGGAAGTTAGCGGAGCTAAGGCTTACCTTGTTAACACAGGATGGAACGGAACAGGAAAACGTATCTCCATTAAAGATACTCGTGGAATCATCGACGCTATCCTTAACGGAGCAATCAACAAAGCTCCTACAAAGACAATCCCATACTTCAACTTCGAAGTACCTACAGAGCTTGAGGGTGTTGACACAGGAATCCTTGATCCTCGTGACACATACGCTGACGCTGCTGAGTGGGATGTTAAGGCAAAAGACCTTGCTCAGAGATTCATCAAGAACTTCGTTAAATACGAAGGAAATGAAGCTGGTAAAGCACTTGTTGCTGCAGGTCCTCAGCTGTAAGATTGTTCTTGTATTCCGAAATTTTGGGATTGATAGAATAAATATGTGAATAGAAGCTGTGAAAGATGAAATTGCTTATCTTTCACAGCTTTTTCTTTTTGTTGACTTGATTTGCGGTTGCATTGATTTTGTTAAATTTCTTGGTTTTATCCAAAAATTATTGACTTCTTTTTCAAAAGTGATATCATAATGGTATCAAATAAATTTCATTTTATTTCCAGAGGAGGAATCACTATGAATGAAAAAATATTATCAAATAAGAAAAACGGAATGGGAATGCTTCTGCTCTTTTGTCTGCTCTATCTGATTGCAATAGCAGGATGTATTCTGTCCGCAATAGCACTGGAACATGAATTCTCTGCTCCGCCAGTTATTGCAGGACTGGTTGTCAGCATTATTTGGCTATGCATCGGATGGGTTCCATTCCTTGGACTGAAAGTGCTGAAACCACAAGAGGCTCTGGTTCTTACACTTTTCGGAAACTATATCGGTACACTGAAAGAAGCCGGATTCTATTTTGTCAATCCATTCTGTACCAGTGTAAACCCTGCTTCCAAGACAAAGTTGAGTCAGAGTGGAGATGTTGATAACACTTCCAAGAAGGGAGCAAATCTTTCCAGTCTCCTGGGTGTTTCTACAACAGGAACCACTGAAGAGTCTTCAAGCAAAAAGATTTCTCTCAAGGTTATGACACTGAACAACTCCCGTCAGAAGATCAATGACTGTCTCGGAAATCCGATTGAGATTGGTATTGCCGTAACATGGCGTGTCGTAGACACTGCGAAAGCTGTCTTTAATGTTGATAATTACAAAGAATATCTCTCACTTCAGTGTGATGGTGCTCTTCGTAATATTGTCCGCATCTATCCATATGACACTGCTCCTGATGTCGATACAACCGGTGACGGAAAGGCTGATGAGGGAAGTCTCCGTGGCTCCAGTGAGATTGTTGCAGCACGAATCCGTGAAGAGATCCAGACGAAAGTGACAGACGCAGGGCTTGAGATCATCGAAGCAAGAATTACATATCTTGCTTATGCACCGGAAATCGCTGCTGTCATGCTCCAGCGCCAGCAGGCTTCCGCTATCATCGATGCAAGAAAGATGATCGTAGACGGAGCAGTCGGCATGGTTGAAATGGCTCTGGATCAATTAAGCGAGAAAGAAGTTGTAGAACTGGATGAAGAACGTAAGGCTGCTATGGTATCCAATTTGCTCGTAGTTCTGTGTGGAAACCATGACACACAGCCAATCATTAATTCCGGAAGCCTGTACTAGAGATGGCTGAAAAAGATAATAAAAAGAAGCAGGTTCCTCTCCGTCTCTCCGCTAAACTGTATGACGCAATCGCAGCCTGGGCAGAAGATGATTTTCGTTCCGTAAACGGTCAGATTGAATATCTTCTGACTGAGTGCGTCAGGCAGCGGAAGAAAAATGGAAAATATGTTTCCGAACATTTGGACGAACCGATTGATCTGGATATTTCATAGAGCCTAAAAAAACAGCAGCAGATGTTATTATAACGACATCTGTTGCTGTTTCTCTTTGTTCTATTCTCTGTAACCGCTTCTGCATTTTTCTACAAAACGCTCCGCAAATTCTTTACAAGATGGATAATACAAATGCGGATATCCCGCCACGAGATTCTCTTCCATATGTATGCATTCCCATTTTCTCTTTCCATCCGGCTTGACAGCAAGACAGTCACTTCCACTGTCTGTGCTATCCCAGTAATGAAACTCGTGTGCACGGATGTTTTCCCCCGGAAGAATCCAGCTGTCCGCTATACTCATCCGTTCTTTAAGCTCAGAAACCTGATCCTCAGCAAGATTCCTCTGTAAATTCACATATCCAAATCGAACCAGTTTACCTGTCGGAAATGTTTTTCCTTTGATTCGCCCAACTAGTTTCCAGACATTTCCAGCGGTGTCTTCCATCTCTTCATGAAGATACATAAATCCACCACACTCTGCCAGACATGGAATCTTATCATCCAATGCTCTTCTTATTGATTCAAGCATGCTCTGATTTTCTGCCAATTCTTTTCCATACAGTTCAGGATAACCGCCACCGAGAAGAATTCCTTTCACATTTTCAGGAAGTTTTTTATCATGAAGCGGACTGAATTCTATCACTTCACAGCCAAGGCTTTCCAATAGTTCAAGATTATCTTTGTAATAAAAACAGAAAGCTTCATCACGCGCCACTGCGATTCGAACTGGGTAGTTCAGACTTTTTAAACTTCCAATCTTTTCCGATTCTTCTGAAATTTCTGCTTTCCATACTGCTGCTTCACCGGCAATCTTTTCCAGCAATTCAAGATCCACTGTTTTTGCCAGAATTTCTCCCGCCTGTCTTACCTTCTCCTGCAGATTTTCCATTTCCTGCGGTGTTACAAGTCCCAGATGACGGCTTTCCAGATGAAAAACTTCATTTTCCGGCATGTAACCGACAATTTTAATCTCGTCATGCCCGATTCTCGCCAGTTCATTCTCCAACATTTCTTTTAATCTTGGATATAGCATTGCGGATACTCTGTTTAAGAGAATTCCACGAATATTGCTATCCGGACGAAATTCAACAATTCCTTTCACCGTAGCTACAAGTGTCATTGCTGCACCTCTCGCATTAATCACAAGGATCACTGGCAATCCTAGCGTCTGTGCGACATCATAAGAACTTCCTTTTACAGAATCAAGTGACATTCCGTCATAGAACCCCATAACGCCTTCGGTTATAGTAATATCCGCATCTTTCGTATGCCTTAGATATTCCTCTTTCAAAACTTCTTCTTCCGAGAAGAACAGATCCAGATTCTTAGAATCAACGCTAAGAACCTCCCTGTGGAACATTGGATCTATATAATCCGGACCGCATTTACATGCACATACACGCTTTTCCTCTTGCTTAAACGCAGACATCAGACCACAGGCTGCAGCTGTCTTTCCACTATTACTGGAAACAGCAGACAACAAAAACCCTGGATTTTTTTTCTGATTTTTATTATTGCAAGCATTCTCTTTCATTTTTCTCATGATTCTCCTGTCTGTTTGTTTCCTTTTCTCTCATCTTATACCTGTCCAGGCTTTCTTCCACCTGCGGAAATAATATAAACCGGATTCTGTCCCATCATCATATGATATCTTCCAAGAACCTTTGATCTTGCTGCACTCACCTGTAGAATCTCCGCATCTGGGAGAACCCCTTCGTCCACAAGCCCCATCACTTCACTGACTGTTTCAAGTGAAATCGCATTTATCACGATTCGCACATCCGGATTTTTCCTCTGAAGTAATTGGACAATCTCTCGTAAGTTTCCCGAACTCCCTCCGATAAATGCATGTGTTGGTGCTTCTAAATCTCCCATTGCATGTGGCGCAAGTCCTTCTATGATTCGCACTCCGTCTGTCCTGAATTTCTTCCGATTCTGATCAATCAGTTTCACTCCTTCCGGATTCTTCTCAATCGCATACACACGGATCTGCTCACCTGCACGCGCGATTTCTATAGAAACAGAACCTGTTCCGGCGCCGATATCATACACAATTGCATCCTCGGTTAATTCAAGCTCTGCTATACTGACAGAACGTACTTCCGACTTCGTCATTGGCACCTTTCCTCGGAGAAATTCTTCATCTTTCAGATGCATACCGGCCGCCTTACAATAAGATGGATTTTCTACAAGAACTGCGCAAAGTCCTTCAAAATCTTCTGCCTTCATCTCGTACAATTTGCCCGAAAGTATCTTTTCTTCCTCATAAGACATCTGACATCCCACATGAACCTGCACGTCCCCTAAGCCATACTCTAGTAATGACTCATAGAAATGACGCCCCGTGTCTTTTCCTCCGAGAAGCAGAAAGGTCTTCGAATGTCTGTGAATCGTCTGTACAAAATTCATGTCTTTTCCGTGAAGACTCAAGATTTTTGCATCTTCCCATGAAACACCGACTTTTGATGCAAGATAAGAAAGTGAGGAAATCCCCGAATAAATCTCTATCTGTTCAGAACATACTTCCGTCAATCGCTCTTTCAGTTTTTTCGCACCACTATAAAATCCTGTATCTCCCGAAAGAAGAATTCCTATTTTACTATGTTCTTTGTGCTCTTTTATATAGGATACAATCTCTTCTGTACGATATTCCTTAACAAAGACTCCTTCATTCCTGTTGTTTCTCTCACACTGACGCATACTTAATCCATTCATGCTACGAATCTGCTGTGCACTCGTAATCATTCGTTCTGCTCCGATCAGACAATCCGCTTCTTCTATCAATTGTCTGACTTCTTCTGTGATTACATCACCAGATCCCATTCCTATTCCCGCAAGTATAATTTGCTGTGATTTCATTTAAAGTTTATACCCCCTCGGTGTCACCATCCGCCCATTCAGTTCCATCGTTCTTGAATTTCCAATAAACACGGTTGTAAACATATCCACCTTTGTATCTCTAAGTTCTTTCAATGACAGAATCTGATAAGTTTCTCCTTCACGTCCGATATTCTTCACATAACCGCAGATATTTCCCACATCTCTGTACTGAAGCAGTATATCACAGGCTTTCTGCAGATAATCTGCGCGCTTCTTACTTGACGGATTGTAAAGGCAGATGACAAAATCAGCCATTCCTGCCGCATGCAGACGTTTCTCAATCGTTTCCCACGGTGTCAGAAGATCGCTTAAGCTGATTACAGCAAAATCATGCATCAAAGGTGCGCCAAGCACTGCTGCCCCGCCGGATGCCGCTGTGATTCCCGGAACCACTTCAATCTGGATGGAAGGGTATTCTTTTCCTATCTCGAAGATCAATCCTGCCATTCCATAGACTCCGGCGTCTCCGCTACAGATCATTGCAACGTCCTGACCTTTTTCTGCTTCTTCAAAAGCCATTCTGCAGCGTTCCGGTTCTTTCCGCATCGGAGTGCTCAAAAATATCTTATCAGGAAACTGCTCTTTCACAAGATCAATATAAACATTGTAACCAATCAGAACCGGACAATGTTCCAGCACCTTCTGTGCACGCACTGTCATCTGCTCTTCTGCTCCCGGTCCGAGTCCTACTACATATACTGTACTCATTTGCTCTGCCCCTCTGCTTCCTGTCTCATCTCTGTGCTTTGATTCTCTCCGGTTTGTCCTAATTCCTTCTTAGAACAGGATGCTTGTCTGAATTCTGTCGTAAATGTCGGATCATAAAGCTTTGATCTCTCATAAGTCCCGTCAAGCACTTCTCCGACTACGATCAGCGCTGTCTTGGTGACATCCGCCTCGCGTGCAGTCTGTTCCAGCGTTCCTACTGTGCAGCGAAGTACTTTCTGTTCCGGCCAGGTCGCTTTATAAACAATCGCTGCCGGTGTATCTTCGCTGTATCCGCCTTCGATCAATTCTGCTGAAAGTTCCTTTAACAGTCCTGTGCTCAAGAATAAAACCATCGTCGCCTGATGTGCCGCAAAGCTTCTGACTGACTCTTTCTCCGGCACTGGTGTCCTTCCCGCCATTCTCGTGATCACGACAGACTGAGAGATCCCCGGCAATGTATACTCTGCTTCCAGTGCTGCCGCAGCTCCGCAAAATGAACTGACACCCGGACAATCTTCATATGGTATCTCAAGTTTCTTCAGTTCATCCATCTGCTCTCGGATAGCACCATAAAGGCAAGGATCTCCTGTATGCAGACGTACGATTTCTTTTCCGTCCCCATAGCCCTTCACCATCACTTCTAACACTTCTTCCAATGTCATCTTTGCACTATTATATATCTTGCACTTTTCTTTACACAGTTTAAGTAATCCCGGGTTCACAAGAGAACCCGCATAGATCACGATGTCTGCTTCTTTCAAAAGTCTTTGTCCGCGTACTGTGATCAGATCTTCTGCTCCCGGACCTGCTCCTACAAATGTAATCATAATTCTTCCTGCCTTTTCTATCTTTTCCTGTCTTTTACAATTAGAAGGGAATAGTATCCCGCATCTTCTGAAATCTCTTCTGCCGTCCGAATAATCTGTTCATGATCCATACCACAGTTTTCTATGAGACAAATATCTTGTCCGCTTTCTCGTAATAACTCTTTTATCTGTCCCATTTTTCTTCCGGTCTTCATCAGAATCTTTGTTCCAGGTAATTGAATACCTTCTCCCGCTTCATAAGACCCCGGTAAAATATGGATCGGATCTTCCTGCTCTCCAAGTGGCTGATTTAATCTTGCCGCCGCTGCACAAAATGACGGGATTCCGGAAACAGTTTCAACAGGATACCCCTGTTGCTCGATCATCTGTTCCACATACATACAAGTGGAATAAACCGTCGGATCTCCTATGGTTAAAAATGCTATACTGTACCCTTGTTCAAGGAATTGCCCTATCGTTTCCGCGCCTTTTGCATGAATCTTTCTCAGCACCTTTTTGTCCTTAATCATCGGCATTGGCAGAAAGAGAATCTGCTTTTTCTCAATCTCCGGAACTGCTTGTACTGCAATCTGATACGCCGTACAGCCTTCTAAATATCTTAACGCCTTGTTCTCTTTTCCATTTTGCTCAAGCAACATTGGTTCTGTCAATTCTCTATCAGAAATCGGAAGTACTATTATCTCACATTCTCTGATCTTTCGAACTGCTTTCAATGTCATCAGTTCCGGATCTCCCGGTCCCACTCCGATTCCATAAAATATTCCCGTCTGTCTCATCCATTCTCCTGTATTTTTATCAACAACTCATCTGCGTTTTTTGATTTCGCCAGAATTCCATCCTCTGTTGAAAATAAAATCACACCGATTTTTAATTCCTCGCCGGCTCTGTTCTTTATAAAGAATTCAATCCGTTTCATTACACTTTCCATCACCGGTTTAACCAGATTTTCTCTTCGCAGTATTTCCATTGCTTCGGTTGTATTGATACAATCCATGATTTCCCGCACAACTGCTGCATCTGCACCATTCATTGCTGCATGCACACCAAGTACTTCCATTCGACAATCTGCCTGTCTGGAATGCGTATTCATCACTCCTGCGGCCAGCTTAATAAACTTTCCTATATGTCCGATCAACAAGATTCCTTTCATTCCAAGAAGCTTTGCATCCTCAATTGTCTCGCCGACATAATTACTGCATTTTACTGAAAGTGCGGTGTCCACATGCAGCTTTTTCCGTAAGAAGTCCATCCCATAATTTCCCGGAACAACATAACACCAATCTGTTCCATTTTCTTTGAGCATCTTCATTTCCAGATAAATCGTATCCGTCAGTGCCTTCTCACTCATTGGTTCCACGATACCTGTTGTTCCTAAGATTGAGATTCCTCCCTCAATCCCCAGTCTTGGATTAAATGTCTTCTTCGCAACCTCTGCCCCTTCCGGCACGGATAGGCGCACTTGCAGATTTCCTGTATACTCATACTTCCTGCAAACTTCTTCCACTGCTTCACAGATCATTCTCCGCGGTACTTTGTTGATTGCTGCCTGACCGATTTTCTGTTCCAGTCCAGGCTTCGTTACCCGACCGATTCCAACACCACCATCCAGATTGATTTTCTCGGAAAGATCCACACTATTCTCCGAATTTATTTTACTCTTCTTCTCTACCTTTTGAACTGTTGCATAAACAAGTATTCCATTCGTCACATCCGGATCGTCTCCACTGTATTTTCGCACTGCACATGAAACTTCTGACTTCTTACGCATGATCTCTTCCAACTCAAGATACAGTTCAATGCCCTTCGGCGTCAGCAGTCTCACCTGGCGAATCTCTTCTCCCGACAACAATATCTCTGTTGCCGCTTTTGCCGCCGCTGCCGCACAGCTTCCTGTCGTATATCCCATCTGAAGTCCCGATCTTGTTCTTCCGATTTCCTTCATCAATATTCAATCCCTTTTCTCGCGTAGATTCCCTGATCAAACGGATGCTTCACTTTCTTGATTTCTGACACATAATCTGCCAGTTCTACAAGCTTTTCATCCGGATTTCGTCCAGTCAATACAATCTCCAGTTCTTTTGGTTTCTTCTCCAGGAACTCGATTGCTTCCTCCTTCGGAATCAAATCATACTTATACGCTGCCATAAACTCATCGATTACAAGCACATCATATCTTCCTGTAAGAATCTCTAATTCAATCGCTCTCCATAACCGCAGATAAGTTTCCCTTACTTCCTGCTTTTTCTCTTCGGAAAGATTTTTAAAAAAGCCATAAGACTTTTCAAGATGAAGTACTTTAATCTGAGAAATATCATCGAGAATCGCCAGTTCTCCGGAAGATTCATTTTTTAAAAACCGGGTAAATAAAACCTTAAGTCCACTTCCTGCAGCACGGACTGCAAGTCCAATTGCCGCTGATGTCTTTCCTTTTCCGTCTCCACAATAAATGTGTATCAATCCCTGTTCCATTTTCTCATCTCCTGTTCTGCTTCCTCTACCGACAAGCCTTCTTCTATCGGCCTTCCAATTACGAGAAGAACTGCACCTGCCTGCTCTGCTGCTTCAAGCTTTTCTGCAAATCCTCCATTCTTTCCGGATTCTTTTGTTACAAAATATTTTGCCTCTGTCTGATGAAGAAGTGCAAGATTCATTTCCCTGGAAAACGGGCCCTGCATTGCAATCAGATGCTTCCCTGAAAATCCGAGATCTATGCTCTGCATCACTGAAGGAAGTACGGAAAGTACTCTTGCATAGCACCGCTCTTTATAATTTGTCAAACGCGTATATTTATCCAGTTCTTTACTGCCTGTTGTTATCAGTATATTTCCCTGCGTCTGCTCGAGATAGTCCACAGCCTCTTCCACGCTATTCACACAGACTACAGAACTGTCACTCTTAGTAATCGCATTTGTTCTTTCACAAGCAAACTTTTCTGACCTGACTGCCTTTGCTTCTGTCAAAAAATCTCTTAAACATCGTAAATACTCTATTCCGCTGTTTTTACATGCCCGCTGTATATTTTCCGTCACTATAACTGCAAACGGATGCGTCGCATCTATGACAAGCCCTACCTGCTCTTTTTCAAAGAATGCTTCCATCTCCTGCTGATCCATACGTCCGTGGATTACACGAAGTTCTGCCTTCTTATTCTTCTCTTTTTGCAACTGCAGATCATTTTCCAATAGTTCTTCCCCATATTCTGTCGCAGCACTTACGATACAGGGAATTCCTTCTTTAACGGCGTATTCTGCCAGCTGTCGTCCCTCTGTCGTACCGGCAAAAATAAGAATATTTTTCTTCATCAAATCACCCACATTTACATTTATTTAATAAACTTATCGATTGCCTCGTCAAGAGCACGGATTGTCTCCATATCATTCTGCTCAATAGCTTCCACAATACAATGATCCAGATGATTCTTCAAAATCACTTTTCCTGTATTATTGATTGCAGAACGAACTGCCGCAAGCTGGATCAATACTTCACTGCAATCTTCATCGCGCTCCACCATTCGCTTCACTGCCTCAAGATGTCCGATTGCTCTGGATAAACGATTCATTACCTTCTTCTTTTCTTCTGCACTGTGTACATGACGGTGAACATGTCCTGTGCCGCCATGATCGTGATGATGTACATGTGACTCTGCCACCCCATCTCCGTTATGATGCACGTGGGTATATTCTGTTCCGTCCTCACGGAAATGCGTATGCTCTTTCATAATCATCCATCGAACCCTTTCTTTTTACTCTGTCACTGATTATAAAGCAAAAACACGTTTTCTTCAACTTGTTCCGCATAAGTTACTTACTGTTCATACTGTGTGCGACCGGCAACCACAAAATTTTCTCTTGCATTTTTCCAAAAGCCGTGATATCTTAATATGCAAGACAAAGACGTCTGACAGAAAGGTAAGAGATTGCCTTTCTATCAGGCGTCTTTTTTGCATTATCAGATGAAATTGGGAGGATTTAGAAAATGAACACCGGAAACACTGCTTTTATGATGATCTGCACTGCGCTTGTCTTCTTTATGACACCGGGACTTGCCTTCTTCTACGGCGGTCTTGTGCGGAGAAAAAATGTATGTAACACAATGATGGCCTGCGTTGCGATCATGGGACTATCTGTTCTTCTTTGGACCATGTTTGGCTATTCTCTTTCTTTTGGCGGCAATCACGCCGGAATTATCGGAGATTTCCGCTGGGCTTTTTTAAATGATGTCGGCTGGGAAGCCGGTCCGTATGCGGATACCATTCCGCATCTTGTATTTGCTGCATTCCAGATGATGTTTGCCATGATTACTCCGGCACTGATCACCGGTGCTGTAGTCGGAAGGATGAGATTTAAGGCATTATTTGCATTTATTGCACTGTGGTCTTTCCTTGTTTACTATCCGATGGCTCATATGGTCTGGGGAGAGGGAGGATTCCTTGCAGCAATCGGCTCCGTTGACTTTGCAGGTGGAAATGTAGTACACATCAGTTCCGGTGTCAGCGCCCTGGTTCTCGCAACATATCTTGGCAGAAGAAAAGGATACGAAAAAACATCTTACCGTATCCATAATATTCCTTTTGTTGTACTTGGAGCTTCCCTGCTCTGGTTCGGATGGTTTGGATTCAATGCAGGAAGTGCCCTGGCGGCAGATGGACTTGCAGCCCATGCATTTATGACAAGTGCCATTTCTTCCGCAGCTGCTCTCGTATCCTGGATGTTGATTGATGTGATCAAAGACGGGAAGCCTACTCTGGTCGGTGCTTCTACCGGACTGGTTGTCGGACTGGTTGCTATTACACCAGGAGCAGGATTTGTTCCAATCTGGTCTTCCTATATCATCGGTGCACTGGTCAGCCCGATCTGCTACTTTACAATGAACTTCATTAAGCATAAACTGAAAATAGATGATGCACTGGACGCATTTGGCTGCCATGGAATCGGCGGTGTGTGGGGTGGAATCGCCACCGGACTTTTTGCAAAAACTTCTATTAACTCTGTTGCAAGATGGGACGGACTGGTCTTCGGTAATGTTCATCTCTTCGTTGCACAGGTATTAAGCATTATCATCACTGCGGCTGTTGCAGTTGTCGGTACTCTGATCTGCATTGGAATCATCCGTATCTTCACTCCACTGCGCGTAGATCAGAAGGAAGAAGCTCTTGGACTGGATATCTCCCAACATGGTGAAAATGCATATCCGTCCTTCAACGGATTCGACTAATATAATCTGTCCAAAATTTATATATCCATTAATACAGGAGGATTTTTAAAATGATGATTAAAGTAGAAGCTATCGTTCGGGAAGAGAAATTTGAGGATGTCAAGGCTGCCTTAAATGAAATAGAAGTCAATGGTATCACTGTCTCTCAGGTCATGGGATGTGGTGCACAGCGAGGTTATAAGGAGATTGTCCGTGGTTCTGAGATTGAGATTTTCATGCAGCCGAAAATCAAATTTGAAATTGTTGTCTCTTCCGAAGAATGGGAGAAAAAAACAATCGAAGCAATCCAGAAAGCTGCCTATACCGGTGAAGTCGGTGATGGTAAGATCTTCAGCTATGAAATCCGGAGTGCCATGAAGATCCGCACCCATGAGACAGGATATGATGCACTCCAGTCAAAAGAACAGATACTTTAGTAGAAAAAAAAGTTCCAGAATGTCGGAAGATTCTGGAACTTTCTTTCGTTTTAAAATTGAAGTGTTACTTCTGTCTCTGTCAATGCCACCGTCATCTGCGCTCTTATGCACTTGGGACACAGCAGTTCTCCGTCAGCATCTGCTGTCCGTACGGCTCTCTCACACACATTGTCAACACCTGTCACCTGTTTCACAAACCGTGATGTGGCTGATACCTCTGTAATCTTCTCTAACTGTTCTGCCGGATAAGTTGCAAACGGTACTTTATATTTCTGCGCATAGGCCAAAATCGCAGGTTCTTCTTTCTTAAGATCGATCGATGCAAGCTGTTTTAACTGCGTAGGTTCAAGTCCATACCCTTCCAGAACATCGTTTAGACCATTTTCAAAAAGTTCTTTTGAAATCTGTTTTCTACAGCCTACTCCTGCCGTGATATTGATTGGATACAAAAGGAGAATGCATGGCTTACGCTCACATCCACATACGTTATTCCTGACATCTCCCCACAGAGAACCCGCTAGGGATTCCACGAACTTTCTCCCTTCTTCTGCGGTCTTTGTGATCACGATCACAGGATGTTCCTCTGCAAAGGAATATAATTCTTCCTTTGAACCACAAAGTATAAGTTCTTTTAAACAGCTTTTCTGGAAATCTTCCTGTTTAAATACCAGACCTTCACCAATCCACAGACCGACCTGCTTTCCATCCAACACTGCAGCTGATATCTGCTTCGCTGCTTCACGCTCTGTAAGATACAGGTGATTCTTCTTTGCAAAAACATCTACTGCAAATTTTCCCTGAACATCTGTCGCTGTTGTCTGTACCGGAACTGCGCCGGTCCATACTGCAAGCTGCTTGGAAAGTTCCACCGCACCCCCGAGATGTCCTGACAGCAGTGGAATCACATATCCTGATTTTTCATCCATGACTACGACCGCTGAATCAGTGAATTTATCCTTTACATAAGGTGCAATATATCTCACTGCAATTCCAACTGCACCAATAAAAAGGAAGGATGTCTCTCCCCATCCTTCCCTGATCAGCTCTTTTGGATTCTCCGGAAACGGAAGAACGTCAGCGAATGCATATCCGGCAGGTGCATAGTTCTGACACGTAATCCCTTCGTTCCGGAACTGACTTCCAATTCTCTCACCAAGTCTTGTTCCTGCCTGTGTAAAACTTAATATAACAACCTTCACGTTCCATTCTCCCTTAATTCCTTGAAACTATTCTTCTGTCTCTTCTTTCACAGACTCTTCTACTGCATCCACTGCTTCTTCTGCGGCCTCAGTAACCGCCTCAACTGCTGCTTCCGCAGCCTCTGTAACGCTCTCTTCTGCTTCCTCTGCCTCTT
>ERZ1034897.274-NODE-274-length-27951-cov-129.176513_pt1 | contig 27951 bp, 47 predicted proteins | sample MGYA00520629_ERZ1034897 | MGnify/ENA primary metagenome ERZ1034897 (study PRJEB33766, sample SAMN09781789) | gut metagenome | biome: gut microbiome | host: Homo sapiens | place: Madagascar | study: EMG produced TPA metagenomics assembly of the PRJNA485056 data...
AGAGCCTGGTTACGCTGGCCATGACCGGGGCGATGATCGCCTTGCTGTTTTCGCCCGTGGACGTGAACCAGGACGCTGTGGCGCTGTTCTGCACGGCCTACGGGGCGATCATCACGTATTTCTTTACCAAAAAAACGGAGGGCAAAAACGATGGATAAACCGACCAGCTACCTGCAAACGGACCCACGCTGGGCCAACGTGGACTATTCGGCCAAGGGAGAGAAAACCACCATCGGCAAATCCGGCTGTGGCCCCACTGCCATGGCCATGGTGCTGGCCACCTGGGCGGACAAATCCGTCACGCCGAAGAGTGAGTGCGCCTGGGCGCTGGCCCACGGCTACAAGGCCCCGCACCAGGGGACTTATTACGGCTACTTCGCCCCAGCCGCCAAGCGCTTCGGCCTGACCTGCAAGATGCTCAACGGGGCCAGCATCTACGGCAAACCCAACAGCCCCTACCACGCCCAGGCCAAGGCCGCCGTGGACCAGGGTGATCTTGTGATCGCCTGCATGGGCCGTGGGCTTTGGACGTCTTCCGGGCACTTCGTCCTGGTGTGGAAAATCACCGGGAATACCATCTACATCAACGATCCTGCCAGCACCCGGATGGTGCGGACGCAAGGGGACTATTCGCTGTTCAAGAATCAAGTGAAACACTATTTCGTGGTGGAAAAACCGGCCACCATTCAGCGGCCGGAGAAGGAGGATGACGATATGGATATCAACAAGTTGTTGGCAGAAATGACGGGGGCGCAGGCCTACGCACTGTACACCAAAGCCATGACGTTCGCCGCCGCTGTGGCGGAACCTGAGTGGAGCAAAAAGCAGGGCCATTGGGAAAAGGCCACCCTCAAGGGCATCGTGGACGGGCAGGAGCCGGAACGCCCTGTCAAGCGGGATGAATTGGCCGCTGTGCTGGGCCGTCTGGGGGTGCTGGACTGAGGGGGTGGTGGTATGCCACGCTATCGGTACAGCCCCGCTCAGTTGGAGAAAATGCACGGGAACCCTTGGCTCACCGACCGGGAGAGGGCGGCTTTTGAACTGCACTACCGGAGAGGGTGGGCCATCGAGGACGTGGCCGCAGAACTCGATGTGAGTCGGGGGACCGTGAATAATGATTTGGCGTCGATTCGGCGGAAAAGTCTGTGAAGAAGCCCCTGGGCCAAACCCAGGGGCTTGCCTTTTTAGATGTTCCAGGAACGAAATTCGCGCTCCCAAGGTTCTCCGTGCCAGAAGCTGGCATCAACGTCTTCTGCCTGTTTTGCCAGATCACCGATCTCGGCACTAATTTTCTTCTTTATCTCCGTGTGCCGCTCAGCGATTTTGAACTCGCTGTAATATTCATTGATGTAGGCGGCTGCGTCTCGGTATGCATTTTCACAACGTTCGTTGTATTCCTCCTCTTCTGGCGTCTCCGTGAAATCCTCTCTCCACTCGTTCTCCTCGTAGTAGTGATAACGTTCGCTGTCGTACTCCGAGAAGAATTTCTTTGCGAGATTCTCGATAGCCTGATTTTTTGCGGCGATTTCTGCATCAACTGCTGCGTTGCAGAAATCAAATGCCGCTTTCAAGCCCGTATAACGCTCCTTCAACCATTCATACATTTTTGTTTCCTCCTAGTTTTTGTTCTGTGGGTTCCTCTTTATTCCCCAAAATCTGCTTGAACCGCACGATCTAGCAACAGCCGGACGTATTCCGGGCAGGGTGCTATCCCAAGCTCCCAGTTTTGCCAGGTGCGGTATGGGATTTTGTACCGCGCCGCGAACTCCTTTTTGTTCAGGCCTGTGGCGGCGCGAATCGCGGCAGGCGACAGCGCGTCCTGACCGTCTTTCTGGTGCTCCTCCACAGCGCGGACGATCCGCTGAATCAAATCGTCCCAGGTTTCACATCCCCCGAACCAGTCCTCGATCTCGCTGGTGATCTCCAAGCTGTCGCTCTTGTAGTCGTGGGCTTGGCGGCTCTCCTGCTCAAAATACATGCGGATGTCGGTTACCACGCCGCCCTCTACATCCGCATAGGCATGATCTAGCATCCGATCCACGCCGTCCTCCAGAATATGGCCGGGCATTTTGCCCTGCACGACGATGTGACCGCTTCGCAGGGCGGGTCCGTAGGTATTCATGCAGCTACGGACACTTTTTTCTAGTTTTTTCATGGTGTTGCCTCCTCAATTCATTCCCTTAATCCAGTAGGGGTTAAATTTGAATGTTTTCATTTCGGGGTTGCTAGCCAGTTCAGAAACCAGCCAACTCCACTCTTTGAAATTAGGTGCTTCGGGATTGTACAGGCTGTAGCGGTCGCTGTTGTCTAACCACCAACCGGCGCGGGTTGCGCGGGAGATCAACCAGGCGAGTGCGTTGTTATTTTTGTTGATGCGGTCCTTGTATTTTTCTACCCGATCAAATCCACCCTTGGCGGCAGCTTTGCTAGCTAGTTTCTCGAAATGGGCGTTGTCGCGTTCAACCCATGCGATGTGGGCGGCGCGGATTTTCTCAGCCCACATAATCTGTTTCTCGCTCCCGGTTAAGGCAGGCAGCTTGTCCATCTTATTTTCCTCCTTTGCGGCCACCCAAGCCAGATGGAGGCAAAAACCAAACGAAACACGTCCAACAGGAATGGACTTGTAACGCCCCCAAGCGTTTTTCATGATCTCAGACTTGTTGTACTTCATGGTGTTTTCCTCCGTTTTCTGTTTCGTGGGTCCCTCTCTTAACTGTCCTTATTATACACCGGCTAGGTATAAAACGCAATTGACATACTGTACAAATATACACCTGCTAGGTGTGCAACATGACGAAACAAAAGCCCCCGCCGGTTTTCTGCAACGTACCGGTGGGGGTGCGTCACTACATATCCAGCGCCGAGCAGATGAAAGATCGTCTCCGGTCCGGGATGTAAAGAAAATGGAAACATCATCTTCTCTGTCTCTCATGTCGTTGGAACAAATCTCGCATTTTACCACTAGGAAACCGTCTGCGCCCTTGGCCTCATGGTATCCGTAGCCGGTGATCCGGCTATCTCTTCCGTCGCGCTTCTTGGCAAAGCTTTCCACCTTCTTGATCTCGCCTCTCAGCAGTCCATCAAACTTCTTCATAATATTCATCCTTTCTGGCCGGGCTTGTGACCGGCCTGCCGCATTACCGGCCCTGTGTGGGCCGTCACTCTGCGATTAGATGTAATAGAATGTAGAATGGTCCCAGTATACAAGTTCCCGCACCCTGTCTACGCACAGGTTCCAATATACGAAGGGCTTTTTCCGTCTTCCGTGGTAAGCGTACACTTCCACGCGGGCGATATCGGAAGCTCCGGCCTCTATGTGATGTATTTCCATTCTGTCCTTTGGGCTTAATCTCCCTGTGCTTACCATTACATTTCTGATTGCTTCGTGGATGCTCATAGCTATCTTCCTTTCTGCCCTCTGGGCTGTCCCGTTCTTTTCTATGGTCTTATTATATACGTTACAACGTATTTTGTAAATAGACAAAGGGCACAAAGGTTACAACGTATTTTTGTTTATTTTGTACGTTGTAACGTAGCTATTCTTTTCGTATAATTTGAGACAGGAGGTGATAAAGAAAATGGAGAAAAAAACAAACAGAACATCACAGGAAAAATGGGATAGCAACAATATGGCGTATCAAACTGTGAAGGTGCGAAAAACGTTGCTGGAACAATTCCGGGCCACCTGCGCTGAGAACTGTGATCCAGTAAATACGATCCTGCGAAAAGCGATGGAAGAATACGTTGAAAATCATCAAAGGTAAAAAAGCCCCCACCGTGCTATAAAAGCGCCGGCGGGGGCTACCTTTTCTCTGGGGGAGAATAAGGTAGCTATAAAATACCACATTCCCAGTGTCGAAACCCGTCCCATTTTGGGGGCGGGCTTTTTTTGTTGGGCAGAAATTGGGCATAAATTGAGCAGGAATTGGGCATGGTTTGGACAAGTGGGCTGTAAAAATTTGGTACGATTTTAGCAGAAATGGAGGGATGCAGGATGTTTGAGATGGGCTATCCCATGATGAGCGGGTGGGGGCAGATGCCGCCACAGAATCCATGGTGGCAACGGCAGACGCCGCCACAGGGCGCAGGAAGCGCCCAGGAGCGTCAGAACGGGCCTGGGTGGGTGCTGGTACCCGGAGTGTCTGACATCGCTAACGTGAGCGTACAGCCTGGCGTAAAGGCCTGGATCATGGCGCAGGGAGAACCGGTGTTTGCCGTGAAAGAAGCCGACACGACCGGCATCACCACCACAAGCTATTACAAATTTGAAAAATACGACCCGGAGGCTGCACAGAAAGCGGCGGAGCCGGAGTTTGTGACGAAAGTGGAGTTTTCCGAATTTTTAGGAAAACTGAATGAGCAGATCGGAGGGTTTAGCGATGAGTAACCCACTGTTCCAGCAGGCCACTCAGGGCGGGCCGAGCAAAATCCAGGCCATCCGGCAGATGATGGGCACCCTGCGCGGGCAGGACCCGAACAAAATCATCCCACTGCTGATGCAGAAAAATCCGCAGTTTGCCCGATTTGCCCAGGAGTGCAAGGGCAAGACGCCCTCCCAGGTGGCTGCACAGTACGGCATCAACCTGGACGATTTCAAGGGCATTTTTTGACGATTATCTGCGGGACGGCCGCCCGCTGGTAAAATTTTTACGATTGGAGAAAACAAAATGGATAACGCAATGAGTTTGTCCGACATCGCGGCTGTGACCCGCGACAACGACGGTTGGGGTTCCGGCGGCGGCTGGATCATGATCATCCTGTTTGCCCTGATTTTTGGTTGGGGCGGCAATGGGTTTGGCCGCAACAACAACGGCAACCCCGTGACCGAGGGGGACCTTTGCAGTGCCAACTCGTTTAACGAGCTGAAAAACTCTGTGGGCCGTCTGAGCGACCAGTTGGACGGCGTAAACATCAACCTTACTAAGGGCATCTGTGACCTTGGCTACGCAACCCAGGGCAATTTCCGGGACCTCCAGGCACAGATTTCTGAGTGTTGCTGCACCACCCAGCGCAATATCGACAGTGTGCGGTTTGATATGGCAAACTACAACGCAGCAACAAATGCAAACATTACCGCCGGCATCCAGAAGGTGCTCGACAAAATGTGCGCGGATCGTGAGGCGGCTATGGCGGCTCGTATCCAGCAGCTGGAGCTTGCTCAGGCCATGTGCGGCGTGGTGCGGTATCCTACCAGCACTGCATACGCCACCAACTGCAACCCGTTTTTCGGCGGATGTAGTAACGGCAACATCTAATTGGTCACATTGACCGGGTGGGCGGGGGCAATCGTCCCCGCCTTTGTTTTTTGAGAGAGGAGCAAAATTTATGAGCTGCAATTCTGGAATTTACACCGTAAACACTGGGGCCACCGCTACGGCGGGCGGCTCGATCCCGCTGGGGAGCATCATCCGCCGGTTCGGGTGCAATATCAACCTCAACGGCAACGGCATCATCATCAACGGCGCGGGCTATTATGATTTCGACATCGTGCTGACCGCCCTGCCTGCCGCCGCTGGGGCTATCACCGCCACGCTGATGCGGGACGGCGTGGCCGTGCCTGGTGCTACCGCCACCGTCACCGCCGCCGCTGTGGGTGAGGCCGTGACGCTGCCGATCACCGCGATGGTCCGACAGTTTGGCAACTGCGCGGGCGCCACCTATACCGTGGTGCTGTCCGGGGCTGCTACCGTGTCCAACATCGCTGTCACCGTGGACAAGATCTGAGGTGATTGCCATGACGAAACTGGAACAGATCAAATCCATCGCCGCCGACATCGACGATGAGATCATGGGGGCGCAGCACTACGGCAAAATTGCCAAAAAACTGAGAGAGTACGATCCTAACATGGCTCGGAGCTATGCGACCATGGCCAGCCAGGAGCTGGGGCATCGGGATATGCTCATGGACATGATGAGGAAGATTTGCCGGGATGCCACCGAGGAGGACAACAAGGCCGGGATTTCGGCGATTTGTGAGCTGACCGAGGAGCGGACGGAGCCTTGGGTGGCGAAGGTGCGTGGGAAGATCGAGGGGATGTAAATTTCTTTTCCACGTCCTTTCCACAGCAGAAACCCGGAAAAACCGGTGTTTTTCCCTAGTTTTTGCCAGCTGAATGGCAGTGATTCGGAATTTCCGAACAAGCAGAAAAGCCGAAAAACCCTTGAAAATCAAGGACTTTTCGGCTTTTTCTTTTTGGCACGCCAGAAGGGACTCGAACCCCCAACCCTCAGAACCGGAAGCAGGGGATTATTTCTGGTTAAACCCCTTGCGACTCAACGCTTTCCGTGCTTATCCAAAAACTTTTTCCACTGGGTTTTCCACGGGGACCGGTTCGGCGGGGGTGGTGTAGGACGTGGTGTGAGCCGTTATTTTTGGCTTTGGGAGGCCGAAATCTGCCGCTCCCTGGCCTATTGCTAGGCCTAAAACGTCGGCATAACACACAGATTTTGTCTCGGTGATGTTGTAGTTTTCGGTTTTATCAATAAATTTTCGCAAAACATCCTGATCTTTGTGGGTGTAGATGTTGGCTGTTGTGCTTACATCTTGGTGGCCCATGAGTTCTTTTGCCACGTTGATGGGGGTTTCGGAACGTTGCAGGTCCGTGCAGAAGGTGTGGCGCAGGCAGTAGGCGGTCAGATCGGGCGGCAGGGCGCTTTCGATGATTTTGTTGCGGTATGTTTTTGCCCCCATGCGGATATCTACCTCCCGCATAAATGATGCCCACATACGGCGGATCGCCTGGTGGTCGATGCGCTTCCCGGTCCGCACACGGAACACCGGCTCCTTTGGCTTCCCTCTGGCCTCTAGCATCCGCTGGGTCAGAGCAGCGTTCATGGGGACTTCTCGCCGCCCTGCCGGCGTCTTGGTGTCTTTGATATTTTCGTTGCCGCTCTCCACGGCCTTATGCACGATGATCTCACGCCGAGCAAAATCAATGTCCTCCCAGTTCAGCGCGGCAGCTTCGCCGGGGCGCAGACCGGCGTACAGCATCGTCAGGATAAACAGCCCTGCCCGATGGGTCTGTGCGACTGACAGGAATATTTCCCGTTCGTCAGACGTGATGGAACGGTGCGACCCCTTCGTTGTCTCCGGCAGTTCCAGCTTTGTCGTGGGGTCGAACGGGATGATCCTGGTGCTGGCGGCCCTGGAAAACATCTCTTTCATCACGAGCCGGAGCTTGGAGACGTGGGAGAACGACCGCCCGGCCTGAGTGTTCAAAATGCGCTGCAAATGAGCCTCTCGCACCTCTCTCATCCGCATCCGCCCAATGGCAGGCCCGATATAGTTCCTGTACTTCTCCCCATACATCCCCAACGATTTCTCAGTCAGTCCCGCCGGTACCTTGTACAGGTCCAACCATTCCCGGAACCACCGGTCAACCGTCACGTCCGGCCCGATGGTCCCCTCACCCCGCCGCAGTGTCTCTTTCAGCGCCCCCAGCTTCTCCATCGCCTCCGCTTCCGTTTTCCCCGTAACCTCATATCTCCGCCCTTCCCAAGTCATCGTTTTTCGGACGTATTTGTACTTTGTGTCTTTCTTCATCAATTTTCCCCTTCTTTCGACGTTTTTTGTTGTTGTTCTGCTTCTTTGGAAGAATATGGTTTCCATGAGAGAGGGCTAGAATATGGTAGACAATCGAACGGATGTTTGATAGAATGGAGGGAGTTGATTTGATGGAAACCATGATGCTGGTGGCCCAGATCACGCAACTGCTGGAAGGCATGGACGGGCGGCGGTTGCGATTAGTTTTAGCTTACGTCCAGCGACTCTATACCGGATAGGGAGGATCACATGGAGCAAACCAGGAAGGAAATGTTAAAAGAAATCGCTGACATCATGGAACAGTTACCCGATTGGAAGGCAGAGATCGTGATGATCTTTGTTCGGGGACTGCTAAAAGGTTAAAAAAGTGCCGACCCGAAAGGGCCGGCCTTTTTATGCCCTTTTACAGGCTTACTTATAGGGGGCATCATCGTACTTGTGGAATGCCTCGTCCACCTTTTTCCCGACGTCGTACTGCGTCCATTCTCCGTCCTGCGTATACTTTCCTGTAAACAGGCCGTCACCGGATACGTACTCCAAAACTATGGCATTTCCCTCTGTTCTGATTTTGTAAATATCGCGGGTGTTTTCGTTCTGGTTATAATCTATCTGATACACGATATTCAGACAGCCGTCTACAACATTGTACTCGCCTTCGATTCCATAATCACTTGTGGAATCCAGTGAATACTGATAGCAGTAAAACCTCCCGTCACCCAGGAAATACATACAGTCCTTCCACGTTTCTGTTGGTGGATCTCCGTGGATGATTTCAACGGTTTCTGTCTGCGACCAAACGCTGTGACCAGTGAAATCCAGTAGAGCATAAACATCATCCAAGACACCGCTATTCCCGTCGCTGTGGAGCTTTACGGTGCTGGTGCTGTTATCCCAGTCAACACCCATCCCCAATGCAGAGGCGATTCCACGAACCGGAAGATAGGTTGTCCCATCCATGATAAACGGCTCCACAGCTCGACCTTGTGCGTCTTTGGGTGTAACCTGCTGGCCGTCCAACGTGATTTTCACGTCCCGGTAGTAAATCTCGACGGCCTTTTTGTACGTTGCGGCTCCAACTGGAATCCCTAGCCCGATCAGCAGGGCGCACAGCAGGAACCCGGCGATAAACCCCTTTGTTTTCTCTCTCATGTCCCCTACCCTCACTCGTAATCGTAATTCAGCGGCTCGTACTGGTCGCCGATGCCGCATTTTTCCAGGTATGCCTGCCGCCGTGTCTCAAACTCCGCTTTCAGGGTGTTCATGTCCTGGATGTCCGTCTGCGCGGCGCTCAGGTCCTTGGTTTTCCCGTCGTCCAGGTATTTCTGGATGTTTCCACATGCGGAATACATGCACTGTACAACGGCCTCTGCACAGTCAGCCACGTCCTTGTTGGCGTCGGTACGGGCTGCGCTGATTTTCTCTTGCGCCTGCATAAAAAAGTCCCTTGACTGGGTACACTTGGTGTACGTCGTCGCGGGGTCATTGTCCTCATTAAGCACGCCTTTGAGACAATTGTTACTCATGCGGACGTAGGTGCAATATTTGCTGTCCAAGTCCTTTGCAACGTCCGGAGCGTCCACGGCGGGCGTCTCTTCCTCTGCCGGTTCTTCGGTGTCCTGCTGCTCCTGCTCAGTCGTCGCGGTGCTGGGCTCCTCCTGCCCTGTTCCGCTGTCCTCCGGCATGGGCATTGCCATGACCGCGACGAAAAATGCCACGACCACCACCAGCACCCAAAACCAGACCCTCTTGTACACGGGCTTTTTCGGCCTGCTTTGTCCTTCTTTTCTCATGTTATCCTCCTGTGTTTATTTTTATCTGCCACCCGGCGGAAGGGATAACTCAATTTCCGGTTTCATTTTTCTCGATTTTTCCAGCCAGCCTTAAAATGAACTTTCCGGCCTTGTCCCAATCATCCGGTTCCAAAAACGATAATCCGTATATAAATTCATCACGATATGGAACATCCGTTGCCATGATTTTTGTGAAAAATTCCGCTAACTCTTTCTTTAACGGATGCTCTTGCTTTATTGGCCCTTTTCCTGTTTTCAACCATTCCAAATTAACGTCAAAGCGCTCGGCAATATCGCTTATCGTTCTTTCTGACGGGTTCTTCTTTCCTGCAATCAGGTTTGATACGGCTGATTGCGATATTTTCAGTCGTTTTGATATTTCCGTTTGCGTAAGTTCAGAATTTTTGAAGATCAGCTTGATTCTGTCGTTCAAACTATTCATGTCATTACCCCCTGCGCTTTCTAAACTTATTAAAGCATAATAGGCCCAAAAAGTCAAGTGAAAATATAACCGAGATATAAAAAAGCCTTGACTTTTTATCCTAGTCATGTTAAAATATGACCAAGAAATAAAAAGGCGGTGATATGGGAGGAGGTGACAATTTTGCTCGATGAGAAAATCATGGAACCAGCTGAAAAAATCAGCGCCTTGATTTCTGAATACATCCGTGAGCTTGAACCCAATGACCAGGAGCGAGCTCTCGGCCTTATCCAAGGCATGGCCATTATCCGTGGCATGCAAGAAAAAAATCCAGCCGGGAGTTGACGGGCTGGTGATCGCGAACAGCATCCACATCCAGAAGAAAGGGGGGACGGGGTGAAAGAGCTTACTCGACGCGAAAAGCGTGTGCTGGAACGGCTGAGAACAACGGACTGGGTTCCGTCGTGGTCCTGGGACGTTTACACGATGGCAAAGCTGATCCGAACCGGTGTGTATGGGAGCGCAGACAAACAAGCTCTGGAAGACAGCCGGAAACTGGATAGGATAGCCGACAATTTACTCATGATCGAGATTTTTACTCTTGCGACGATCTTGGCGGCTATCGTCTTTGTGGTTGCGGTACTCGTCAACCGCCTTGTTTAGGCAACGTCTCAGATCATCCAAATCGTCATCATTTTGGCGATGGCGGAAAGAACGTCGTTGGGCGGCGGACGTTAAACGCCGCACCCCACACTTGGATAAGCTGGGATGTATCCGAGATGTATCCGAGATTTATCCAAGATTTTTATCCGAGAGGAGGAAAACAAAATGGAAGACATCAATGACGTCATCGGGAGCGTACAGCGGATGAAAAAAATGCTGTTCGAGGAATCTGCCCGGAGAAGAGCAGCCAAAATGGAAAGCCTTGTCGGGGACAAGGGTAGCGAGCTTGTGACGCTTTTGCTGACCAGGGAGCAGGTATTTTACCTGCTGGATGAGCTGAAAGCCTCAAGAAGTGCTAAGGAGGAAGCAGAGGCCCAGGGCGTTGCCGTGGACGAGCTTTTAGCTCATTCTAATTTGCAGGATGAGCAGAAACGCATGGTACGTGCTGTGTATGCGGTCCTGGATGCGCTTTTTGCCGCCACCGGCTGGACGGAGGAAGACCTGTGATCTATCGGATCAGACACGTCCGTTTTGATGATAACGGGCGTGTCTGCTGGGAGGATCACCGCCGGACGGAGTACCGTTCCGCCCGGCGGAACCTTCTGGGGCAGATCATCACCAAAAAAATCAGAGGTGGCGAAATCCGGTTTTACCGGGTCGAAGCCGCCAAGCTCGAAGAAAGGGAGAAATTACGATGAACACTGTGCAAGAGATCAAAGCCCGCGCTGAGGCGCGGAAGTGGGCAGATATCGAGGGCATCATGAGAGTGATGCAGCCCACTCTGGAGGCCAACGCCAATGCCAGATGGGAGGCCGAAGTCAAGGCCTCCAAGAACCGTGAGAAGGCCGTGCGGGCCAAGACCCGGAAGGGTAAGGTCAACCTGGCCCTGCGCCGTGCGGGGATCCCCCTGCGTGTGCTGTGATGCGGCTGTGCCGGACATGTGGGCTGGAATGGAATGTCTCGGTGCTGGAAAAGGGCGCCAAGCATTACACCTGCCCACGTTGCGCCGGGACGCCGTGGTATGGATCGAGAGAGTGGGGTGTAAAACGTGAGCGTGAGGGTAAACGGTGTGTTAGTGCAAACGGCGGCCTCCAAACCCTGGAAAGAGGCACCGAGCGACACACCGAAAGGCACGGTGAGGATGCGGCACTCTGATGGGCCGGAGGAAATCAACGCCTGTCTGACCTGCGAGGAACCGAATTGTACTGGTGGACAGTATTGCCACCGAGTCAAAGCCGGGAGACGGGCGGATACGCAGAATGGAGACGTGAAGTACAAGCGGGCGAAAAAGCCGATCCCGGAGGATTTCATGGAGGTCTACCTGACCGGGATGCCGATCAAGGCCATCGCACGGCACTACCATGTGCACGACGTGCGGCCATATGATTGGCTGGCGGAACTGGGGATTGAACCCAGGAGAGGAGGTAAACGGAATGCCGAGAATAACGAAAATCTGCGATCCGTCCCTACTGGGACAACCCGCCACCGCACCAAAGCGGCAGGTAAAAAGCAAGCCGCTGGAAAATGATATTGTGACGTTGGTCGGCTGCCTTTGCCTGGATATCCAGGACGTAAAAATAGTCTTGGGCCTGAGAGATGACAAAGCCGCGAAAAAATGGCTGGAAGCGGAGAATTTGCTGCCGGTTGACATCAACGGGCGGAAAAAGTGGCTTGCTTGCGACATTGCCAAGGCGCTGCGGTACAGCCAGATCAGGGCATAAGGAAAGGCATCACAGGATAGCGGCCTGTGATGCCTGAACAGAGGATCCATAATGGCTATGGATTGAGTACGTTGTAAGTATACCGCATTTTTTGCGGTATGTAAAGCGAATCGAGGTAACAAATGGCAGTTTTTAGGGTAGAGAAGAGCCATGATTACACCGTCATGGCGAACTACCATCTTCGCGATGAACGCCTGAGCCTGAAAGCTGTTGGTTTGCTATCAAAAATTCTTGGCTTGCCGGAGGACTGGACGTACAGCGTCTCCGGCCTGACCAAGATTTGCAAGGATGGCAAGGCAGCAATCAGTTCTGCGCTGAAAGAGCTGGAGAAGGCCGGGTATGTCTGCCGGGAGCAGACACACGATGATGGCGGCACGTTCGGACGGATGGAGTACGTGATTCGAGAGATCCCCTTGGGCATAGAACAAGACGCTCAGACACCGTTGACCGAAAATCGGCAAACGGTGGTAGAGGGGGACGTATCACCGTTTACCGATTTTCCGTCGACGGAAAAACCGTCAACGGAAAATCAGCCACAATTAAGTACTTATAGTACTAAGTACGTAAGTAATAATACTATACCCCCCTATAGTCCCCCCACGGGGGGACGGCGTCGGCGCAAATCCAGACAGCCTAAGACGGCCCCGGACTGGAAGCCGGAACGGTTTGAACCATTCTGGGAGAGTTATCCAAGGGGCGAGAACAAGCAGGCGGCTATCCGGGCCTGGGACAACCTGCGACCGGATGAAGACCTTCTGCGGACCATGGCGCTGGGGCTGATGAACCAGCTCAACAGCGAGGATTGGCAGCGCGGTATCGGGATCCCTTACGCTGCCACCTGGCTGAATCAACGCCGGTGGGAGGACGTGAAAAAGCCCGCACCGAGCAAAACCGAGGGCACCGGGCAGACGGAGCCGGAGGGGGCGTATCGGTTATGAGTTTTGAGACTTCCCTGACCCCGGATCAGGCACTAGATGCGCAGATGTCCATCCTGGGATCCATGCTGATCGACAGCCGATGCGTCGGCCAGGTCGTGACGAAAATGACCGACACTCAGTTTTCTGGAGAGTATCGGACAATTTTCCAGACGATCAAAACGATGTACCAAAATGGCGATGTTGTAGACCCTGTGACCGTGAACAACGCCATGGGATCGGGTTACGGAGAGACGCTGATGCAACTGATGGAGGTCACGCCGACGGCGGCCAACGTCAGCGAGTATATTAAGATCGCTATCGAAAAAGCGACATTGGATGATTACCATCAGCTCGGTCTGGCGCTGACGAAGTGCCAAACGACGGAAGAGGCCCAGGAGGTCATGGAGCGCCTGAATAAGATCACGCAGAGGAACACCAACGTGGAGATCGTTTCGGCGTATGAGGGCTATCTTCAGGCATTGGAGCGGATAGACCAACCGCCGGACTATTTCAACTGGCATTTCCAGAAGCTTTCTGACATTATCATGGCAAAGCCTGGGAATTATGTTTGCGTCGCCGCCCGGCCCAGCGTTGGCAAAACAGCGTTGACGCTGCAAATCGCGTGGGATCAGTCACAGCAGTTTCGAGTCGGTTATTTCAGTTTTGAAACATCGACAGAGGAAATTTACGACCGATTGTTAGCGCTATCGGCTTCCGTTGATTCCCTTCGGCTCCAGCGGAAACAACTGGAAAAGCAGGAAATTGATAGAATCATTTCTGTCAACCAGAGTTTTGCAGGCAGAAACCTGGATATCATTGATGCCAGCGGGCTGACCGTGACAAATGTCAGAAATATCACGATGGAAAACAGGTATGACATCATCTACATCGACTACCTGCAAATCATGACGCCGGAGCGCTGGATCAATCAGGGAAATCGAACGGACGTAGTGTCTCAAATATCGCTGGGGCTAAAAAGCATCGCACGGCAGTTAAAAGTTTTGGTCGTCGCTAACTCCCAGCTTCGGCGGTCGCAGAACAAGACGGATTTTGACCCGCCAACGTTGTCTGACCTGCGAGAATCCGGACAGATCGAGCAGGACGTTGATGCGGCGATGTTGTTGTATAAGCGTAAATCCGACTGGAAAACGCCGCCGCGAGATATGTTCATTGCTAAAAACAGGAAAGGACCTGCGGGAGGGCTGATTACATTCACGTTTGACGGCCCGACTCAGGAATTCCGGGAGATCGACGGCGAAAAGCTGGAAGAGTGTACGCCGAGTTGCATCACACACGGAGACAAAGTCTCGCCTGCTGGCTTGACTGGAAAACAAAATTTACCATTTTGACACAGGAGGATAAAAAGCATGATTTTAAGCGCCAACGAAATTAGACAGCGGATTTCCGTAGGAGAAATCAAAATCCAGAACTTCGACGAGGCCCGCCTTGGTCCTAACAGCTACAACCTGCGACTGGACGAGGACCTGATGGTGTATCGAGAGGCCGTGCTGGACCCACGGCAGGACAACCGGACCAACATCGTCCACATTCCGGCGGAGGGCATGGTGCTGCAACCCGGCCAGCTGTATCTGGCATCGACGATGGAATACACCGAAACCCACGGGCTTGTGCCCATGATCGTGGGCCGGTCTTCTGTTGGGCGGCTGGGCCTGTTCGTCCATGTGACCGCCGGATTCGGCGACATCGGCTTTTCGGGGCGGTGGACGCTGGAGCTGACCCCTGTTCGCCCCGTCCGTGTGTATCCTGGGATGGAACTGTGCCAGGTGTATTTCCAAACGGTCTGCGGTGAAATCTTGCAGACCTACGACGGAAAATACCAGGCGTCTACGGGCGTTGTGGCAAGCCGCCTGTACCAGGAGGCGGACCAGTGGAAGAAACCAACCAAAACCCACGCCGACGCTCTGCGCGAGATGGACACGGACGCCCTGGCGGCGCTCCTGGGCGGCGGTCCCTGTCCCCCGGACGTGCCGGAGGATGAGTGCCTGGATGACGGCGAGGGAGACTGCTGCAAATGCTGGCGGCGGTGGCTGGATCTGCCCGCCGGGGAGCAGTGATGCGCCGCGAGATGGAAAGCCTGCCGGAGGATCTACTCCGGCAGGCTGCCCTGGAAAAGGGACCGAGTGGCTGCGCCACGAAACGGGCGCGAATTGCCCAGGAAATCTTGTGGGAACGGCTGCATTGGCCGTGCGCAGATGCGCCGTCTCAGCACGTAGACCGGCACGGGAATAAATACACCAAAACGGGCGTGAGAGGTGGGAGCGAATGGTAACGAAAGAGAAAATGCACACGATTTGCCGGAAGTTGGTGAAGTTGTCGTGGGGAAAATCGGCGAGAGAAGTTGATGAGATGCACCGAGAGACGGCTGCTTTTATCTATCGACTTTTGGCGCAGTACAAGACGGAAATTAAGGCTCTGAAACGGGAAGTCAGGGAGCTGAAGCAAAAATTGGGCAGTGATGAAGGACGAGATGGTGGTAGAGTACCACCCAGCCAAGGCGGACTATGTGAATCTACATCCCCTGTGCCTGCATTTATGGCGGCCTACGGTGATGCACATGCCAAAGTCACCAAAAATTTTTGTGTGATGGAGGGGAAAATATGAGAAGTTGTATTGAACGAGCGTTCCAGCGGTTGCGCGGATACTGCGCCAAGAAAACCAATTGCGACAATTGTCATTTCGCCACCAGTAACGGGGACTGTGTTTTGAACGTCACTGTCCCCTGTGACTGGAAGATGCCGGAAGAAAGTTTGGAAGTGCCGGAGGCGACAAAATGAGTCTAGAAATTGTACCGATCACATTGAAGGAGGCCAACGCTTTTGTAGCCGAACACCACCGGCACCATGGCCCTACTGTTGGGCACAAATTTTCTGTAGCTTGTGCAAGAGATGAGGAAATCGTTGGGGTTGCCATAGTGGGCAGGCCAGTATCTAGGCATCTGGACGACGGCTGGACGCTGGAAATAAACCGACTTTGTACGGATGGGACCTACAACGCTTGCTCGATGCTTTATGCCGCAGCATGGAGAGCGGCGCGGGCTATGGGCTACAAACGACTGGTGACCTACATCCTGGAAACAGAAAATGGGGCCAGTCTTCGGGCTGCTGGGTGGAAATGCATAGGGCAAGCTGGTGGTTTGCGATGGACAGGGAAGCGCCGCCCTAAAGTAGACCTTTATCCGGCACAGATGAAAATCCGATTTGAAATCGGAAACACAGAGTGATAACTAATGCGCAAAAAGCGTGTTACAACGCGCAACCGTGTCGAAATCGACACGGTTAGAAAGGGGGAGAAATGAATCAGGCATTGTTATCGTCGAAAAACATGAACTGGTGTACGCCACAAGATTTTTTCGACAAGTTGGATCTGGAATTTGGTTTTGTGCTGGACACAGCGGCGACGAACGAAACAGCTAAATGCCAGCGGTATTACACCCCGGAAACGGATGGGCTGGCACAAAGCTGGCAGTGTGACGGGGCTGTATTTTGCAACCCACCCTATGGGAGGCAACTAGGCAAATGGGTGCGGAAAGCGTGGCAGGAAGCCCAAACGGGGCAGACTATCGTCCTACTGATTCCGGTCCGGACGGATACGGCGTATTTCCACGATTTTATCTATGGCAAGACCAAAATTCGCTTTTTGCGTGGCCGCCTGTGTTTTACGGATGAAGCTGGGAACGCTGGTGGTAGTGCTCCGTTCCCGTCGATGGTTGTTGTTTACAACGGAAAGGAATGCAATGAAAAAGTTGGAAATGAGGTGTAAAAAATGTTGATGGACAAGGTAACTAAGTGGCTGGAATTTGATAAGGCTGAGCGAATGATCGCCGCGTTAGAGGTGTGCCAATGCGCCGAAACGCCGAGAGATTGCAACACAAAATGCCCGTATGTTGCGGAATCTGTGGAAGGGACTGCGTGCCACGAAAAACTGATGCAGGATGCAGCGGCATTTATCAAATGCCACACCATCGGTAATCAGGAGGAACAGCCCACCACCCGCAAAACCATCCTGGAAGCCGCCGAAAAGTGTGTGTGCCATGATCGGCAGAATACGCACGGCAGACCGGAGGACAGTTTCGGTGCTATCGCAGATTTGTGGACGGCCTATCTGGATGCTGGGCGTGAGATCACGCCGGTTGACGTGGCGCAGATGATGATCCTGTTAAAAGTTGGCAGGGCAAAGGAGAACCCAAAACACCAGGACAACTGGGTTGACATGGCTGGTTATGCGGCCTGCGCCGGAGAGATAGCGGCGGAAATCTATGGAGAGTAAGCGTTTCGCGCCCTGCCCCTTTTGTGGGGGCGGGGCCGTGCTGAACGACTCGCACCGAAACCGGAAATACCCCATGTGGTGGGTATCGTGCGAATCGTGTGGATCCAGCACACAAACGCACAGCGTAGAAGAGGACGCTGTGAAAGCCTGGAATAACGGGAAAGAGGTGGCGAAAAATGCCTGACTGGATCTCGGTGAGACAGCAAGCTGGGGAATACATCAAAGAGTGTCGATATGTGCGCCCATGGCACAGGGCAGCGGAAAGCCCTGGGGAACGGGCGGATAAGAATAAGATTATCAATCAGACCAAAACCACGTTTCGCCGCAAACCGAAAGAGCGGGCGGAGCTGTTTATTGGCTTGCTAGGGCTGGATGCGACGTTTTACACGCTGACATTCGATGATGATCATTTGCCGCGGAATTACGCAGATGCACGCAGAATTTGGAAAAATTTTATGAACCGGCTGAAAAAAGCCAAGGGGAGGATTATCGACTACATTTTCTGCGTGGAAACCGTACACGGGGATGGGCGGTGGCATTTCCATGCGATATTCCGGGATGCGGATATCACAAAGAGCGAGGTTTTCCAGATTTGGGGAAACGGAACGCAGAACGACGCAGAACCGAGTATCTGCCAGGACTGGCCGCCCCATAGGCGCGGCGAATACATGACGAAAGACCGGCGGACGCCGGACGGGATACCACTGGACAAGGTGCCGTGGGGAGTATCTAATGGCTTGCGGGCGCAGTTGCCGCCGCCGGAGAAAACCATGGTAGACAATGGCATCATCCGTATCCCAGACAACGCCATTCAGATGAATCGGTTTGAAATATCAAACCAGTTTGGAGCGTACACTTACGCCGCCTATATGGTAACGCGCACGCGCACGCCCGCACGCGGGCGCGACCTTGATCTTGGAAATAATACGTTAGTTGGAGAAACAACGTAAATAAGGGGGAAAAAAAACTTGCACGGACAGGGAAATCATGGTAAACTAATGGCAGTAAAAAACGGCTGGGCTTTGTGCCCGACCTGCGAACACCCGCGGTATCTGCTGCATATCCTGCCGGAAACTACGGCGAAAAACTTGGAGCTGTACTGCCGCCGATGCAAACGCATCGTGAAAGTCAACGTGATAAATGGCCAGTGCTTTGAAAGCCCGAGCTGATGATAACCCCGATGACGGGGATCATTGGCTCGGGCTTTTTATTTGCCCGGCGAAAAATAAAACAACTGGCCAGCGCTGCAAAGCCCGAGCTGATAGCAACCCACACGGGGAACTATTGGCGCGGGCTTTTTCTTTTGCGCTGAGCCTGGAGGTGATAGCCCATGGCACAGCGGCCCATGAAACCCTGCCGCCACCCTGGATGCCCAGAACTGTCACGTGACGGCTGGTGCGATAAGCATAGGCCAGCACCACGGCAAAGCCGGAAGCGTGCCAGCGCAGAATATCACAGCTGGTACAGCAAGCCGATCTGGACGGACAGGTTACGTCCTGCCCAGCTGGTGCGGGAGCCATTCTGCCGGGTGTGCGCTGCCAAAGGCTGGCGGACTAAGGCGACGGTGGTAGACCACATCGTCCCGTTCCGCGGGGACTGGGACCTGTTCGTTTCGGCGAGCAACCACCAAAGCCTGTGCAAGTTCCACCACGACCAGAAGACGGCGCGAGAACAGGCTCAGGAGCGACGCTGAGACAGCGGGAGGCTACGTCCGCGCTGGCAGATGCGCGAGCGTGTGCGGGCTCACAGGGGCGCACGGGTGCGCGGCGGCGAAGCCGCGCAAGTCCCCCCGGCTCGAAAAAGTTTTGAGCTTCCTCGCCCTGAGCACCGGGGTCTGGGCGAGGAGAGAAAATTTCCCCAATCAGCTGACGGAGGTGGAAGCAAAATGGCGGGAAGTCGGATGCTGCGGCAGGTGAACAAGCGCAAGCGCTTTAACATCATCCTCTCGGTGCGGGAGATTGAGGGGCTGCTGGATAGGCTGCCGGAAGAGGGGGAGGTTTACAAGTTTCTTTCGACCGGCGGGGTTTCTTCTATCAGCTTTGTGCGGTTCATCGCCAAGAGAGCAAAAATTTTGGAGCTTACCGCCTCCACGCTGCGGGTGGGGAAGAAGGAGATGCAGGCGCTGAATGTGCTGCACTCCGGCGGGCGGTTGGGGAAAGCAAATTTTCTGATTGGCTCGTTTATGAAGAACGATTCCAAAACCGGGCTGAAATACGGATATTATCAACTTTTTGACCGGATTTGTGAAAAAAACGGGTGGAATTATACCGTAGTGCAGAATCACAGCAAGATTTTGCTGTTTGAGACCGAGGCGGGGAAATTTGTGATCGAGACCAGCTCGAACCTCAATGAGAATCCGAAAATGGAGCAGTTTTCGTTTGAAAAAAACGCGGAGCTGTATGATTTCTATTTTTCGGCGTTGGATGAACTGGTGAAGGGAGGGAACAAACATGCCAGCGAATGTGAAAAGCGCGGACGCGATGACGAAGCATCTGACCAAAGCGGAGAAGTCGGCGCGGGAGGCGGCGGAGAAATCCTGCCTGCCGGACCGGATGAAGGCGATGAAGATGCCGCGGAGTCTCAGCGGAGATAAAACGGCGCAGGGGTACTGGCGCTCGATCCTGAAACGGATGGAGGGGCTGGGCATCCTGGATGAGCTGGACGCGGAGATGCTGGCGGTGTACTGCTCCTCTCTGGCCCGGAAGGACAGCCTTTCGGTGCTGTGCCGGGGGCTGATCGCCCAGGCGGACGCGGAGCCTGACTTAGAGATGCGGTTTGAACTGATCGCCAACATCGACAGCGTGCTGAACCGGCTCCAGGCCCACGAAAAGACCCTGCTGTCCTACGCAAACGTCTTGGGGCTGACCCCGGAGGCGCGGGCGCGGCTGGCCCGGAAGCGGGCGGCGGCAGAGGCGGAGGCAGACCCCGACGGGGATCTGTTTGGGGACTGATGGGCGTGCGGATCCAGTCCGGCCTACACCACGCGGTGAGCGTGTACGCCAAGCAGGTGACGGAGGGGCGGCTGCACGACATGTGCTGTCCCTATGAGATCAAAGCTTGTCAGCGCCACCTGGACGATCTGAAACGGCAGTGGACGGACGATTTTCCTTTTGTGTTCGACACGACGCGGGCCGACCGGATCATCCGATGGTTTGGGCAGTGCGTGCAGGTCCGGGGCGTGGAGCAGCGGGAGGCCATTCAGCTGCAAGCGTGGCAGGTGTTCGACCTGGGTTGTACTTACGGCTGGGTCAACCGGGACACCGGAGCGCGGCGGTTTAAGCGGACGTACAACAAACGCGCCCGCGGGAATTTCAAATCCACCGAGAAATCGGGGCAGGCCCTCTATCACCTGTGCGGGGATGCGATGTATCCGCCGTATCACCCGGAGCTGGCGGTGTTTGAGATGGAGCCGGAGGTGGAGTGCGCTGCCGTGGACCGGGGGCAGGCCATGCGGGTGTTTGGCGACGCGAAAAAGATCGCGCAGGCGTCCCCGAACATCGAGAAGCGGCTGATTATCCCCCGCTCTAACCCGGTGGTCCACAAAAGCCGGGGCGGGTACATGCGGGCGCTGTCCAAGGACACGAAAAACAAAGATTCTGGTGCTCCCAGCTATTTCGTGGTGGACGAATACCACGCCCACCCGACTTCCGATATTTACGACATTGGGCTGAACTCCTTCGGCAAGCGGCCCCAGGCCCTGCTGGACGTGATCACGACGGCGGGTGACGATGCGCAGAGCAAACCCTGCTACATCGAAGAGGAATATGCCAAGAGCGTGCTGGACGGCCACAGGACGGACGAAACGTACTTTGTGATGATCCGGGAGCTGCCCGTCGGCGAGGACCCGCACGACAAAGCAAAATGGACGTGGGCCAACCCCTGCCTGCGATATCCGAACGACTACTCCAAATACATGCTGGAGCAGATCGAGACGGAGTACAACGCCGCCTACGGCTCCAACGACCCGCACAAGATACGGCAGTTTCTCACCCGCCGGATGTGCCAGTGGCAGACCGGCAGCGTGAACCGCTACCTGGACGAGAACTGCATGGGCCTGGCAAAGCGGGCCATGGTCCCGGCAGAAGAATTTGCGGCGCTGACCGACGGGTTGGCCTGCTGGTGTGGGTTTGACCTGGGCAAGCGCATCGACCTTTCGGGCGTGGCGGCGGTGTTTCTGCTGGACGATGGGCGGGTGGCACTCAAAATGCACGGTTTTATGCCGGAGGGCGGCGCCCAGCGGCACGAGCAGAGCGACCGGGTGCCTTACATCCCGTGGGCGCAGGCTGGCTATGTGACCCTGACGCCAGGAGACGTGACGGACAACAGCTACGTAGACAACTGGATCTCTGCCGGGGAGCGTGAGCACCGGTGGGAGGTGCAGGAGGTGGACTACGACGGGCACAACGCGACCGACTTGGCCATCAAAATGTGTGATGAGCGCAACAACGAGGCGTTTTGCGTGGAGATATCCCAGACCTGCGCGGGCCAGAACCTGGCCGTGAAAACCTTTCGGGAGCTGCTGTTGCAGGGCCTTGTGGTGATGGAAGAATCCCCTCTCGCCCTGTGGTGCCTGGCCAACGCGGTAGAGATCCAGAACAACTACGGCGATATCAAGCTGAGCAAAAAACACAAGGACGACACTGAACGCATTGACCCCGTGGCGGCGGCCATGAACGCGCTGGCACGGGCTTTGGTACACCGAAATAAAAACGACCTCTCCGACGCCCTGGGCGCGGGAGACTTTACGCTGTGAGCCTTTGGCGCTCTCCCCGGCGGCTTTCTTTTTTCCTTCTTTGGCTGCCGGTACGTGTTTCTCTTTCCTCCTGTTTCCCGGCCCCGTGGGGAGTCCGCGGGGCCGCCGGGGAGAACGCCAAAGCAGAAGAGCAGAAAGGGGCGTTTATGAAGCGCAAGAAATTTTTTATTTCGCTGGTTGCGGACGCGCTGTTTGTGGCGGGGCTGGTGGCCATTGTGGTGGGCATCGCTCTGGCGGGGCATTTGCCCGCGGCGGTGTGCGTGGCCGGCGGCGAATCCGTGGGCCTGGGCCTGCTGCTGAGCACCGGGAACCGAGACGGGGGTGAAGACGGATGATCCTGGACCATGTGCGCGGGGCCGCGAAAAAGGCCACGCGAGAGGTGGCCAACGTCGTGACCCTGGCCAGCACGGGCCTGGCGGGGAGTATCCCCACCGGAGACACGGCGGCCATGAAGCTGGCGGCGGTGAACCGGTGCATTGAGGTCATTTCCGACTCCGTGGGCAAAATGAACAGCTACGCGATGCAGGCGGACACCAGGGAGCGGCTGTTTCCCCCGGTGCTGGACCTGCTGAACGGGCGGCCCAACGAGGCCATGACGCCGTTTATCCGGCGGAAAATGCTGGAGATCAACCGCCTGACCCGCGGCAACGCCTATGACTGGATCGTGCGGAATCCCGTCACGATGGAACCCGTCGAGCTGATCCCTCTGCCGGCTGAGCTGGTGTATCCGTGGCAGGACACCACGGGCAAGATCTGGTACGACGTGAGCCACCCCTACACGGGGCGGGCCATGCGGCTGCCGAACGAGGACGTCCTGCACTACAAGGGCTACTCCAGGGACGGCCTGCACTGCCTGTCGGTGCTCCAACGGGCGGCGCAGGTCATCGAGGCGGGGCTGAACGCCCAGGGGTATCAGTCCAGCTACTACGCCAACGGCGGGCAGCCGCTGGGCGTTTTATCCACCGATGCGGACCTGGGCGGCTATGTGAAAGGCAAGGACAACAAGCCAACGGACGTGAGCAAAAAAGATGCTCTGCGCCGGGAGTGGGAGAAGACCCACAGCGGGCCGGACAACGGCTTCCGGGTGGCGATTTTAGACCACGGACTCAAGTACACGCCCATCAGCGCCACGATGAAAGACGCCGAATGGGTGAGCAACCACGACGTGACCGTTTTGGATATCTGCAACTTTTTCGGCGTCCCGGCGTACAAGCTTAACGCCGGGAAACAGAGTTACAGCTCCAACGAGCAGAACGCCATCGAATACGTCACGGGGACCCTGCACCCCATCATCACCCAGTATGAGCAGGAGCAGACCTGGAAGCTGCTGCTGCCCAGCCAGCGGCGGCAGGGGCTGGAACTGCACATCAACATGATGGCAGAGCTGCGCGGCGACCACGCCAGCCGCGCCAACTGGTACGCACAGATGCGGAACGTGGGCGCGTACAGCGTGAACGAAATCCGGCAGCATGAGGACCTGCCGGACGTGCCCGGCGGCGACGTGCGGCTGGCTGATCTGAATCATATCCCGCTGGAACTGTTTGAGGAACTCAGCGTCCAGCGGAACACCGGAGGAGGTGGAAAAACAACATGAGGATGCAGTTAAACGGCTACGTGGTAGCCGACAAAGACGCTTTTTTATACGACTTTTTTGAGATCCCGGCCTTTTCCCCGGCGGCGGTGCGCAACGCCATCGACCAGAACCCGGAGGGCGAGGACCTTGTGCTGGAGGTCAACTCCGGCGGCGGGTCCGTGTTTGCGGGTTTTGAGATGTACAGCGTGCTGCGCAACGCGGCCTGCCACACGGTGGCAGAGGTGCAGAGCCTGGCGGCGTCGGCGGCCAGCGTGCTGATGCTGGGGGCCGATGAGGTCCACGCCAGCCCCGTGGCGCAGGTGATGATCCATCTGCCCGTGGTGCAGACCGACGGCGACCGCTACGCCCACCAGGACAGCATCGGCGTGCTGGACAGCATCACGGAGAGCCTGCTCAACGCCTACACCATCAAGGCGGGCGGCAAGGCCACGCGGGACGAACTGAAACGCCAGATGAAAAACGAAACCTGGATGACGGCCCCGGAGGCCAAGGCCCTGGGCCTGGTGGACAAGATCACCGGCGAGGAAGACATCGACCCGGCGGCCATCATCAACTGCGTGGGCTCCGTTGGCATCCGGGCGCTGGCGGCGACGGCCTCCATGCCCGCCCCTGGAGACCTGCGGGCCAGATACGACAAACTGGTGGCCGAGGGCAAGGCCCCGGACCGGACCGGGAGCAAAATCGACCCCGTGCCGGTCCCCACAGACCACACAGAGGAACTCGCGGCGGCCAGAGCCCGCCTGGAGTTAGAAAAAATCAGATTTGGAGGGTTGACACAATGATCATCACGACAAAACAGAAATACATGGACGCGCTGAACCGCCGGGCGGACCTGATCGCTCAGGCTGACAGCGCCTTTGCAGAAAATGACATTGAGAAGGGCAAAAAGTTGACCGCCCAGGCCGCTGCCCTGAACGAGGAAATCGAGGGTTATCAGGCCCTGATCGCCCAGGCGAGAGAAATTGCTGACCACAGGGCTGCCATCGCTGCCATGGAACCCGCCATGAAGGAGCGGGCCGAAGAGCGGGCGGAAACCCTTCGCAACGGCGGCCGCATCACCTTTTCCATCGAGGAGGTCATCGACGGCCTGGGTCTGGGCGGCAGGGTCCGCAACTCCGTGACCCTGGCCACCGGCACCCTGCTGGAGCCCACCAGACTGGCCACCAGCATCCGGGACAACCTGCCCGGCGTGTCCAGCATCCTGGACCAGGTCTCCGTGCAGGACCTGACCGGCACCAACGGCATCCTGGAACCCTTGCTGTACAGCGAGCCGGAGGCCCAGGCGGGCAAAATCGCCACCCTGGCCGGGACCGCGAGAACTACCATTTCCGACCCCACCTTCGGCGCGGTGAAAATCAGCCCCTATGAGGTCAACGTGACCACCTTTGTGGACCGCAACCTCTCCAAGCTGACCCCCATCGCCTACGAGGAGAAGATCCGCAGCCTGGCCATGAAGGCCATGCGGAGCAAAATTGCCAACATGATCTACAACGGCGACGGCCAGGCCACGCCCGACATGTTTGGCATCAAGACGGCCAAGGACACCGCGGGCCGCGCCATGTGCAAGGCCGTGAACATCACCCAGATCAAGGCCGGTTTCCTGGACGATTTCGTTTTTGCCTATGGCACCGACGAGGAAATGGGCGGCTCTGCCCGACTGTACCTGAACAAAAAGGACCTCCAGGCCATCGGCGCCCTGCGCAACGATGAGCTCAAGCGGGTCTATGAGATCGTGCAGGACCCCGGCAACGCCAACACGGGCCGGATCATCGAGGGCGGCCTGATCGTGCCCTACACCATCGGCTCTGCGCTGACCGCGCTGACCGGCTCGACTGCCTCTGCCAGCGCCGACACCATCCACATGATCTACGGCGACCCCATCAACTACGAGCTGGGCCTCTTCGGCGGCTACTCCATCCGCATTGACGAGTCCGTCAAGGCCGTGGAGCGCATGAACACCATTCTGGGCGACGTGTTTGTGGGCGGAAACGTGGTGCAGCCGGAGGGCTTCCTGCTGGGTACCCTGCCCAAGAGCGGGGGCTAAGCCATGGCCGTGACGCTGGAAGCCGTCAAGGGCTACTGCCGCATTGACGGCGGCTTTGAGGACGAACTGCTCCTGAGCCTGATCGACGCGGCCAAGGCGTACCTGGACAACGCGGGCGTGCCGGAGCCGGAGGGCAACCTACCGCTCTACGACCTGGCCGTCAAGGCCCTGGTGCTGGAATTTTACGAGCACCGGGGCCTGACGGAGTCCGGCGGCATGAGCAGCATCCGGGGCCTGGACAACGCCATCGTGCAGATGAAATTAGTCGCAGAGGCGGAACGGGCCTACACGGAAGCAAACCAGGAGGTGGCAGACGGTGGCGTATCGAGTGAATCTGGCCTCTGACATGAAGTGCCGGGCCGTCATCCGCCAAAAAGTCCAGGCGGAGACCCGCGACAAGCTGGGGCAGTACCCGGTGGAAGAGCAGACGGTGGATACCGTGTGGGCCAAGGTTACCCCCATGACGGGGAGCCTGCTGACGGGACGGGCGGCGGAGACCGAGCTGTCCCGGACCACGCACCAGATCATCGTCCGCTGGCGGCCCGATCTGCGGCCCGACATGTGGTTTGTAGTCGAGGGCGAAATTTACGACATCCTCTACATCATGGACCCCTACCACGACCACAAAACCCTGGAGATTTTTTGCGAGGTGAGAGTCGGTGAGCACTGAGGGCATGGACACGCGGGAGCTGGACGAGCTGGTAAAAAACATGTTTCGCACGGCGCAGGACGTCTACCCGGACGAAGCCAAGTCTTTTTTGAAAAAAGAGGGCAACAAGGGCCGCCGCCTGCTGCGGGCCAAGACCAAGGCCGTGACGAAGAAAAAGACCGGCAACCTGCTGAAAGGCATCCGCCGGACGGGCGTGCAGAAGCACGACGGGGACTTCCAGATCCGCGTCTACAACAAGGCCCCCCACGCCCACCTGATCGAACACGGCCACGTGCTGTGGGTCAACGGGACGAAAACAGAGAAGTTTGTCCCAGGCAAGCACCCGGCGGCGGACACGACGAAACAGCTCAAGCGAGAGTTTCCGCGAGACGCGGAAGCTTTTGTGGATGAGATGCTCTCGAAAGGGTTTGAGCTATGAGCAAAATCAGCATCATCGACACCATCCGGGGGCTGTCCGGGCTGATCGAGAGCCTGTTTGGTGAGCCGCCCACCACCAAGGACATCACCGAGGGTTTCACCCGGCCCACCACCTACATCCAACCGGTGTACAGCGAGACCGCCCGCGAGGGCGAACTCCAGCACGACACCCACGAGCTGGAACTCATCCGGTTTGGAGAACGGACCCGTGCGGGCTATCTCTCCCTGCTGGAATGGGAAGCAAAACTGGCGGAGGCTCTGCAAGAGCCGGTGGTGGTGGAAGAGCAATTTTTTCTCTACCCGGATGAGATTGAATTTATGTTAGACCGGGACGATATGACCCTGACCGTCACCCTGACCGTCGAGACGTATCAGCTCCGGGACGCAGAGCAGGCCCCCTATATGGACGACCTGACACTGAACAGAAAGGACGGATAACATGGGTTTACCTACTATCTCCGTTGAGTTTAAAAAGCTGGCGACCACGGCAACGGCGCGGTCTGCCAGAGGCATTTTGGCGGTGATCTTACAGGACACCACCAAGACCAATTTTACGAGCAAGACTTACACGGCGCTGGATGAGGTGGCGCAGGCGGATTGGACGGCGGCCAACTACACGATCCTCTCCCGTGCGTTTGCGGCGGGGCCTTACCAGGTGATCGCTGTGCGAGTGGGCACCGACGACACCATGACCAACGCCCAGACCATCCTGGACCAGCTGAGTTACAACTGGGTCTGCGCCGTCCCGGCTGCGTTCCAGGCGGGGCTTGTGACCTACGTCAAGAGCATTAACACCCCCCGGCGCATCCGCAAGGCCAAAGCGCTGGTGAGCGGGCAGACCAGCGCGGACGATATCCACATCGTCAACGTGGCCAACACTAAGGTCACCGTCAAGGGTGAGAGTACCGCCATTGACATCAACAACTATCTCCCCCGCCTGGCTGGGATCCTGGCCGCCTGCCCAATGGACGAGGCGGTGACCTTCCAGGCCCTGGACGATTTGGAGGCGGTGGAGGCCGTGACCGGCCTGGACGCCAGCATCGACGGCGGAAACCTGTGCCTGTTTTCCGACGATGACACTATCCGCATCGCCCGCGGGGTGAATACCCTGAAAACCGTGACGGGCGACCT
>ERZ1034897.276-NODE-276-length-27890-cov-5.722041_pt1 | contig 27890 bp, 23 predicted proteins | sample MGYA00520629_ERZ1034897 | MGnify/ENA primary metagenome ERZ1034897 (study PRJEB33766, sample SAMN09781789) | gut metagenome | biome: gut microbiome | host: Homo sapiens | place: Madagascar | study: EMG produced TPA metagenomics assembly of the PRJNA485056 data set...
CCGACGCGTCGGCAGAGGGCGCAGGTTTTTGTGGCGACGGAGCGATTGAGGCCGTGGATGATGTCGGCGGGGGTGCGGTTTTCAGCGATGAGGCTGACGACTTCGCTTTCGGCGAAAACGGTGCACATGCTGGAGATGGTGACGTCTTCTTTCCATTCCAGGCCGAGTCGGCTCATGTCGTCGAGGGAAAGCTCAAGGGTGCGCGCCATGAGCTCAAGAAAACGACCGGTGCCGGCGGCGCATTTGTCGTTCATGACGAAGTTGGTGACGTTGCCGTTTTCGTCCAGACGGATGACCTTGCTGTCCTGGCCGCCGATATCGATGATGGTGCGCACGCTTGGATCGAGAAAATAAGCGCCTTTGGCGTGGCAGGTGATCTCGGTGATGGATTGGTCGCCGAGCCCCACGGCTGTGCGTCCGTAGCCAGTGGTGACAGTGGCGTTGATGTCGCTGCGTGAAAGTCCTGCCTGCGCGAGCGCTTCGTCGAGGGCGCGGTCAGCGCCTGCCGCAGCACCGGCGCCGGTTGGCAGAATGGATTGAGCGATGATGTTTTTGTCGCGATCGATGATCACGACGTCTGTGGATGTGGAGCCGCTGTCGATGCCGGCGTAGAGTCCTTTTCCGTTCATGTTTGTGTGGGTCTCCTTTCGCAGGGTGCGCTCCGGCGCAATGCTTTCGGCGAACGCTTCGAGACGCGTGGAGAGTTGCCCGGAGGATTGGATGGTGTAGTCGCTTTCGAGTTTCAGGAGCGGCACGTCGAGGCGGCCTTTCAGCTCTGAATATTCGAAGCCGTAGTAATCGCAGAATTTTACGGTGTGATAGATCACGCCGCGCAGGTGCGGATCGTTATAGAGCACCTTGCGGCCGGTGGTGTCGATCATGCGCATGCAGGGGATCTGACCGAGCAGGGTGCGGGCGTAATCTGCCATGAGGGTGTCAAAATCGGCGTCGAGCTCTTCTGGCAGCGCCACGGCGCGATTGTTGACGCAGGTGTCGTTGCGCACTGGCAGCGGCATGGTTTTTTCCATCAGCTGGAAAAGCTCGTCGCCGACGCGCGCGCCGAGCACGCTGATGTAGGGCGCGGTGGGACGCTTGCGCGTGCGAAAAGCTTCGCGGAAACACGCGGCGTCGAAGCTGGTCCCCTTATAGGCGCCGTAGGCTTCGGCGAGACGGCGCAGCTCGTGCTGCGCATGCTCGCGGCTGCAGGTGCCGCCGGAGTGCATGATATCGAGGAGAAAGAGAAAATCGAGCTTGCCGTATTCGAGCAGCACGTCGTAGGCGCTGCGGATGGTGTCGCAGCAGTTGACGAGAACGAGCTCCTTGACTTTTCCTTCCATGCAGGCTTCGAGCAGCGATTTGCCAAAGCCGCAGATGTTTGGATGAGCGACCTGGTCGGAGAGATCGAAGTTATCCGGCATGTGGTTTAAGATCGCGCATTCGCCGCCAAACGCTTCGAGGAGTTCGACGGGTGTGTATTTGCAGATGTAGTAGGTAGTGCTCATGCGTTGGCCTCCTTTTCTGCTTCCAGCATTTCTACGAACGCTTCGATGCGCGTGGCGATCTGGCCTTCGCCGCCGTGGCTGTGGTCGCAGCCGTCGCCGTCGAGGATGAGGCAGGGCAGGCCTGCTTCTTCAAAATGCTTTTTCGCCAGCTGCGCACCGCCGAGGGTGTGTTTGCAGCCCCAGTGACAGAACCAGACCACGCCGTCGGCCTTGAGCCGGCGTGCTTCTTCGATGCCGCGCGCAATGCGATGGCTCACCGGCCCGTTGAACGCGCTGAACACGAGCCGACGCGCCATGGCGTCGTAAGGATCTGTCGGATCGGCGTCGACAAAGCCTTCAAAGCTCATGTCGCAGCCGACGATCTGCACCTTCGGATTAAAATCGGTGAGCTTGCGCAGCGGTTCCACCCAGAATGGGTTCGTGTGCATCCAGAGCAGGCGGATGCCGCTCGCCGCCGGCGCCTGTTCAGCAACGCGCAGACATTCCTCGCTGTAGCGCTCTGTTTCCTCGCTACCCAGGAGATTGTGGAACATGAAGCCGGTGTACATTTCTCCCGTCAGACTGTCGAGGATCTGTTTGTCAGCGCGCAGCGACATGTAGTTGTGGAAATTGGCCATGCTGCGCTGGCTGCGGGCGACAGCTGCACGCAGCGCCGCTTCGTCGATGCTTTTTCCCGTGTGGTCTTCGATGAAGCGTTTCATTTCGCGCAATTGCGTGACCACATCGCGCACGCTTCCTTCAGTTTGTTCGTAGGGAATATCGAGCACAAAATGCGGCACGCGGAAATGCTCCGCCAAGCGGCGAAACGTCAGCGTGTTGGCGTCGCAGGCCAGCGTTGTTGAGAGGATGAAGCGCGGCTTCGGCATGAGCCCGCTTTCCGCCGCGCCGATGAACGCTTTGTGGTAGCTGCAGAAAGTTTCCGGCAGCCCTTCGCTCTCGGCGTAATCGATGAACGCTTTTTCCGCGCAAGCGCCGGAGAGATAGCACCCCAGCCCCTCGCAGCAGTAAGGATGCATCCCGATCACATGCAGCATTTCGCAGGGCGTGAAGAGCGTCACCATGACTGCCTCTTCAGGATGATCCAGCGGCGCCACCATCGCCGACGTTGTGCTCCGCGCCGCTAGTCTGGCTGCGCTGTTGAGTTTTCCAGGCGCGAATTTGAACTGCAGATTTTTTGCGTGATAACCAATGCGCAGCAGCCGCCGCGCCTTGAGCGGATCTTTTGTGCAGGTTTTCTGCACAGCATAGCCGAATTGTTGGACGATGTTTGCCATGAGATCTCCTTTCAATTGATGAACGAGGTTCAGTAGCCTCGATTAAATAATTCCTTAGTCAAGAATATATTGTACATCTTTTTTTCGTCCCGATGCAAGTAGAAAATGACGCTCTGTCAAATTGTTGGCACAGTCGTCTGCGCTGGTGTATAATGAAAAAAATCGATCACAAAGGAGGATCTTCCATGACACAAGCCGATTGCCGCCGATTTCTCATCGAAGCGCTGCTCGCCGAAGACGAGCAGCTACAGGAAATTTCCATCCCCGCCCAGAGCGACGAGCAGCGCCGACTTTTGCGCGCGCTCATGAACGTGCGTCCGCCAGCGCCCGTCGCTGACGATGTGCTCCAGGTGCAGGACGAATATCTGCGCCGCGAGCTTGCCGCAAAAGGCATCACCGAGATCGACGATCTCTCGCCGATATCGCCAGGGATTTATCTCTGGCAGGGCGATATCACCACGCTGCGCGTCGACGCCATCGTCAACGCCGCCAACAGCGGCATGACCGGCTGCTATCAGCCGAACCACAACTGCATCGACAACGCCATCCACACCTTTGCCGGCATGCAGCTGCGCCTCGAATGTGACCGCATCATGAAAGCGCAGGGCCATCTCGAACCGACCGGCCAGGCCAAGATCACACCTGGCTACAATCTGCCAGCGCGCTACATTCTCCACACCGTCGGTCCCATCGTCGACGGACCGCTGACGCCGCAGCACGAAGTCGAGCTCGCCAGCTGCTACGAAAGCTGCCTCGCCCTCGCCGCCGAAAATCATCTCGAAAGCGTCGCCTTCTGCTGCATTTCCACCGGCGTTTTCTGCTTCCCAAACCACCGCGCCGCCGAGATCGCCGTCCAAACCGTGCGCGATTTTCTCGCTAAGGACACAAGCGTCAAACGCGTCGTCTTCAACGTGTTCAAAGATCTCGACCTCGCGATCTATGAGGAATTGCTCGCGGAATGAAAAGAACGGCATCCTTTGCGAATGTGCAGTGGATGCCGCTTTTTTGTGTTATTACAATATGGCGCGCTTCATTTTTCGCAAGGCGTGGCTGCAGGTGATCGCTGCTGCGGCAGCAGCGATGAGATGGCTCACAAGCACGAAGGCTTTTAGACTTCGGAAAATGAGGCAGTCACTTTTAATTCAGATTGTGAGTATATTTACAATATGGGTAATTGGAGCAGCCTAAAAAAGTTCCATTTTTTCCAGTTCTCCTTACTAATTTTCCTCCGCAATTTGGACAAAAACCATCTGCAAAATCATCAATTACATTTTTATCTATTGTGAAATTACTATTGTAGAGACGTTGTTGGTATGGTGTGTGAAGATCTTGTACTGTTGCAATGCGAGACTTACCTGTACAAAGAATATAGGGATAATCTCGAGTAGAGACGCAGTAGGTGCATCGGAGACATTCATGATGGTAATTCGCAAATGGAGAGATTTTTGCCCAACTGGTTTTGAGATGGTCACGTATAGGGCACATGAAAACGCGGCCGTTAAGTACTTTTTTTCGTTCTGCCTTTTTATAGAATTCTTGAAGAACATTGTTTGATAACGAGTTATATATCCGCTTTTTCTCTTCAACTCCATTAATAAGTAATTCTGAAAAATTTTTTTCATCAATAGAACGATCGATATTTTTTAGATTTATTTCAATTGTAGAAATATTTAATGCTTTGATCTTTTTTAGTTTGGTTTCGTCGATTGCGTGTGTGGCATATATTTCTATTAATAGCACCTTGTTTCTAGAATGAACAATTAAATCCGGGATAATGTTTTCTAAACGGTGTTCGACTTCGATGTGATCAAGTGTAATCTTTTTAGATTCACAAATGAGTTCATCCTTTTTCAGAGAATCTGGAAAGTGAACATATACGGCAGGAATGGTTATCTCTTTTGTTTTTGATAGAATTTCTTTTGCGGCGAGATGTAGTGATGTTTCATAACCATATTCGCAAGTTGCGCCTGATTTATGTGCAAAATGGTGCATAACTTTTTTTCCTTTTTTTGCAACAAGTTTTTCTCCGCATGAAGGACATTGGCAATTGCACGCTAAACCACTTTCTACGTTTTCGATATTGATAATTTTATTATTTTGCAATCCGTAGATTAAGTATCGCTGTTTAGAAGACATATTTCTCACCCCTGCGTATTTTGTATTACCGAGAATTTATCTGACAATTGAAAAAACATCATATACTAGTATATTAAAAAATGTATGCGTATGCAAGCCTATGGAATATTATTGTGCATAAGAATATTGGCAGATATAGTTTCCAAATAAACCACCGCGCCGTCTGCTCGCAAAATCGCGAACAGGCGGCGCGGTATTGTTTATTTTGTCAGCCCGGCAAGGAGTTTTTCGAGGAGCGCGGAGAGCTGGGCCTGCTCTTTTTCGCTGAGCCCGAGTGTGGCGGAAATTTCTGCAGGAATGTGGGCAGCTTTTTCCTTGAGCTTGTAGCCTTCGTCGGTGATGGTGACGATGAGATGGCGGCCGTCGAGCTGGCCGCGGCTGCGGCGCAGATAGCCTTTTTGCTCGAGGGCTTTGAGCACCGGCGTGAGGGTGCCGCTGTCGAGATAGAGCAGGCGGCCCATGACCTTGCTGTTGGTCTGGCCAAATTCCCAGAGCACGGTCATCGCCAGATATTGGGTGTAGGTCAGATTCAGCGATTCGAGCAGGGGTTTGTAGGCGCGGATGAGCTCTTTGGAGCAGGCGTATAATGAAAAACTGAGCTGATTTTCCAGCTTGAGCGTGTCTTCTGATTCATGCATGACGGTGGCCTCCAATTATTAAGATTTCTCGTGCTTTTGATTGTACGCCGCCAGATGACAGATTGCAATATTTTACGGGGAATGTTGTTCAATCTTGAAAAAAATTGCGATGGCTGCACCGAGAATCTGAGTGTGTGCAGCGTGTGAGACCAGCTCAGGAAAAATCTCCTTGGGATTGTGGAAGTGGCTGCGATGGCGTATAATAATCTTAGCTACAAGTTTGGCCCGACTGCAGAAAGGAGTAAAACGATGCCTTCTCTTTTTCAAGCTGCCGATGCCTGGTGTCGCCAGAGCGATTGGAAAGATCTCGCACTTGTCAAATTTTGTTTGTTTTCTATGGGAGTGCTCGTCGCGCTACGTCTGCCTCGGCGTGCGCTGCCTGCTGCGGCAAATGGGCGCGGCGCGTTTTCGTGCTCAGCTATGTGCCGCTGATGGCAAAATTCCTGCCGATGCTCGACGAGGCGCGCCGCTAAACGGCGACGAAGGCGGTCTGCGTTTTGCAGGCCGTTTTTTTCATGTAGCCAATTTTCTTCACATTCCAATGGTAATCGGTGGCGGGATATTCTATGAGGAATATTACATGCCATTTCCGGTGCAGAAGTATACCAGCAGAAAGCCTTGGAGACGCGCCAGAGCGTACCAATGGTGAGGAGCACCAGACGTAAAGATAAAGCAGGTTTTACAATAAGCAGCGCTATACGTTTTGCTATTTATAGTGAAAGGTGTAGCGCTGTTTTTTGTTGGATACAGTTTTTTCCTGATGGCCAGATTTGAAATCAAATGACATTCTGTTAGCTCAGAACGCATATATATACTATAATTTCAATTGATAAGTCGACTTGGAGAACTATTCAATTTGGAGGTTAAAAAGTAAGGAGGATTATCATGAGTGACATTGCAAAACAAAAAGAGACCAAAAAATTCTATATTGTTATGGCGATTTCGTTAGCTATCATGATAGGCTTTGGTTTTATTCCGCCATTTACAGAACCCATTACATCTGTTGGTATGAGAATCCTTGGTATTTTCATTGGAATGATCTTTGGGTGGATTTTTGGTTATAACGGAATCACAGCTGTGATGGCTCTGGTGGTTTGTGGATTATTTTTTCCGGGACAGACAGCCGATACATTATTCGGAACAGCCTTTGGCGCACAGCCCCTTATGATTGTATTCTGGGCTTTGATCTTTGTTTATGGTTTGAATAAGTGCGGCATTTTAGGCTGGGTGTCAGCGAAAATTCTATCTTGGAAATGGGTTTCAAAATCTCCATGGCATCTGGCAATGGGCATGTGGCTTTGTACAATCATGTGTGCAGCGATCTGTTGTCAGCCATTTGCGACGATGCTGATTATGTTTAGTATATTCTATGATGTAGCTGAAAAAATAGGTGCAAAACGTCGCAGTTCCTATAGTGTTTTTGTTCTGGTTTTTATCTGTGGATTTTCTGCATTGGCGATTGGCCTTGTTCCGTATTCTGGTAATTTGTTTGTTGCGCTATCCTTCATGCTTGCAGTAGATCCAACGATCACCTATTCAGTACCTGCTATTTGTGCTATCAACTGGGCGCTGACACTGGGAATGTATTTTTTTACAGCTATTATTTCTAAAATTGCGTTTGCTACTTTTGCTAAACCAGAATTTTCTCTGGAAAATGCGCAGGGACTGTTTACTAAGACCGAAAAGATGAATAAAAAAGTCAAGCTGGGCTTTACATTTATCATTATCCTGCTATTGATAATGATTGTCCCGATGTTACTTCCTGCGGAATCTCCTGTGAAAACTTTTATGTCTGGCTTTGGTACAGCCGGATTATTTGCAGCCTTGGTGGTTGTTATGTCTTTAGTCACTGTTGATGGCGAACGTTTTATCACCATCGAAGGAGCTTTGGAGGATGGTGCTGTACACTGGAGCATTTATTTTATCATGGGCTCCGCCATCGCGCTGGGAAATCTTTTGGTGAGTGAAGAAGCTGGCATCGCTGCATTATTACAAGGTGTTTTGAATAATATGACTGGTAATATGAGTCTATATGTTTTAGCCACCGTTCTTCTTATCGCGCTTTTGATTCTTACTAACTGTATCACCAATGTTGTTGCTGCTCAGTTGGTTATTCCAATCGTAACTATGGTATTCATGTCGAAAGACGTTAATCCTGGCCTCGTTGTTGGGATGATGGCTATTGTATTTGATTATGGGTTAGTGTTACCAAGCGGTTCTCCACTTGGTGCATTTATGCATGGTAACAGCGAGTGGATGACCAGTGGCCAGGTTTACAAATATGCTTCTATCAGCGTTATTACGGTAGCTTTGAGTATTGCTTGTATTGGTGTTCCGCTTGCAATGCTATTTATTTGAAATAAGATTAAATAGGAGGAAATGAAAATGACAATTAGAAACAAAGCTTACACCGACAAACTGTTTGTATTAGGGATTGATGGCCTCGATCCGCGCTATAGCCGTAAAATGCTCCGCGAAGGAAGAATGCCAAATCTGCAGAAATTTATTGATCGCGGTGCTTGCCGTGAAGACCTTGTGATGCTTGGTGGACACCCAACGGTTACACCACCAATGTGGACAACGCTTGCGACTGGTTGCTATGCCAATGTTCATGGTATTACAGGTTATTTCCGTCAGGGCAGCGGACTTGATAAAATTGTCGATAACTTCGATTCGCGTCAGTGTAAGGCTGAACCAATTTGGAACGTATTAGCCGATGCTGGTGTTAAGACAGCAATTTTCCATTGGCCGGGCTCCAGTTGGCCTCCAACCAGCGATAGTGAAAATCTGCTCGTCTGCGACGGTTCGACGCCTGGCGGTCTTGGCATGGGTGCCGCTACCATTGCTGAAGAATTTATCATGAGTGCAGATACCAGTGTACAGGAGGTCACCTATGCGAAATCTGCTACTGCAGACCTTGAAAAGGCCTGCATTGTAAAGCCGGAGGATGCTATGGCTGCAGTTGCTACCACCGCACAGGTACGCGATAAGAGTGAACGTTCTCACCTCATCTTGGATTACCATGATGGGCTGAATGCAGAAAATATTCCAGATCAGCTCTCTGCGATCATTTCTCCTATCAGCGAACCATCCAAATGGGCAATCGATGTGCCAGAAGGCGCCAAGGAATTCGTCTTCCTGCTTTCAAAAGGTCAAATTCATCATAATGGGTTGATTTTGAAGAATGAAGAGGGCAAGTACGACCGTGTTGCACTCTATAAAAATAAAAAAGCAACGGAACCATTCGCAGTACTCGAAGTTGGGAAGATGGTTGCGCAGATTCGTGATAAAGCCGTCGCATTTGATGGTGAGACCAAAGATGCCAACTATAATATGAAGCTTTTGAATATCGCAGAAGATGGTAGCTATCTTGAAATTTATGTTTCCAGTGGGACAGATATGCATGCTGACTACATTTTCCAGCCACACAGCCTGTTCTACGATATTGCAGAAAACGTTGGCTACATCTGCCCAAGTTCCTATTGCGGCAACAATGATCCGAAAATGGTTCATGACTGCATGTGGGACAACTGGAACGTGGCCTGCAAATGGCAGAGTAAAGCTATCCACTATCTCATCGAAGAAAAAGGTGTTCAGGCTATCTTCTCGCATCTGCACAGCATCGATATGCAGGAACACCGTTTCATCCGCTTTATGAGCAAGGGAGATAAGCGCTATCAGGAAGACTATGAAGCCGGCGAACCAGAGATGTATCAGAAGTTTATGGACGACATTTATCTGCAGGCTGACGAATATATCGGCAGTTTCCTGCATCTCCTCGATGAAGGATGGACTGTTATTATTACTTCCGACCACGGTCAGGTCTGCCCACAGCATCGTCCTGTGATGCTTGGCGACCCACAGGGTGTCAACGTTGGCATCATGAAAGAACTCGGCTACACTGCATTGAAAGAAGATGAAAACGGTAATACAGTGATCGACTGGGAACACACGAAAGCGATTGCCAACCGTGAATGCAATATCTACATCAATCTGAAAGGTCGCGATGAACATGGCATCGTCGATCCCGAAGATAAGTACGAACTCGAAGAACAGATCATGACGGATTTATACAGCTACAAAGATAAAAAGACTGGCCACCGTGTTGTTTCTCTCGCTGTTCGCAATAAAGATGCTGTGTTGCTCGGTTATGGCGGTCCAGAGTGCGGAGATATTTGTTACTTCATCGCTGATGGTTACAATACCGATCATGCCGATGGCCTTTCCACTGGCGTAGGCGATTGTGAGACCAGCGTATCGCCAATCTTTATTGCTGCTGGTAAAGGGATTAAGGCTGGCTATAAAACGGAACGTATGATTCGTGAGGTCGATTTGGCACCAACCGCTGCAGCATTGTTTAATGTTCGCATGCCTGCACAGTGTGAAGGCGCACCGGTTTATCAGATTTTCGATCAGGAATTCTAAGATAACGCTGAAATAATTAAGGCTGCTGTAGAAAATATGTGCATATTTCTACAGCAGCCTATTATTACATATTAACAGTGTGGTAGACTGTTATTAACAATACTCAATATCGGGGGCGATTCATCATGAAAATCTTAGCTATCAATGGAAGTCCGCGTAAGCAGTGGAATACAGCGGATATGTTGGGCGCAGCTGTGGCAATGGCGAAGCAAGAAGGTGCAGAGGCAAAGCTCGTTCATCTCTGTGATTTACACTACAAAGGCTGTCGCAGCTGCTTTGCTTGCAAACGTATTGGTGGGGCAAGTTTTGGACGATGCGTTTTGCGTGACGAGCTGTCGCCTGTCTTAGAGAAAATTCTGGAAGCAGATGTGGTTCTTTTTGGACAGCCAATTTATTTCGGTCATATTTCATCAGATATGTGGGCGCTTTTGGAGCGGTTGTGGTTTGCGGGTATGAATTACGACAAAAGCTATTCGAGTAATTATCTACGCAACGTCGTTTGTGGTATGATCTTTACTATGAATGCTCCAAATGAGATCGCAGAAAAAATGTATGGTGCCTTGATTGCTCATTTATGCTCAAATATGTCCAGACAGGTGGGACCAACGGAATCCTTTCTAGTAACCAATACTCTGCAGTTTAACGATTATGACAAATATCTTTCGACAGCCTTTGATGCGCAAGCAAAACGTGACTGGCATGAAAATGAATATCCTAAACAAAAGGCGAATATGCTTGCATGGGTAAAGCGATTGATGGCACAAGCAGCAAAGAAATCATGCGCTAGAGAGAGCATGCACGAATAAAAAGACATCTGTATGTGACATTTATAGGGTGCTAAGGATATTTTCGATGAGTGGCCATTTTTCGTTGTTGCAATAAGTTAAGACGCCACCGTAAATTTCGACTTTTTGATCAGTGAATGAGATTGGGATATGTGTGACGTTATTGTCATGTAAAAGTGACTGAAACGTTAGTCCGTGAGGCCCCATTTTAAGATCTAAAGTTAGGCGATTTTCCTGTCGAACATATTCAATTACCACCTCGTTTAGGTGAAACAAGCGTGCTTTTTGTAGAAATTCTTTGTATCGCGTCTTAAAGATGGTGCGATAAAGATGCATATCGCTTTCTTGGTTAAGGACGATCTGTTGACTGAGAATATCCTTGATCGTTAGATAAGGTTTTTGTGAAAGAGCTGATTGATTACCGACCAGCGCGAACAGTTCACAAGAAAAAAGTGGGATAAAAACAAATTCATCTGAGGGGGATAGAGTTGTTGTGGAGCCATCGCAAGCTAAGGTGACAAATGCGAAGTCGATGCTGCGGCGATGAAGGCAGGTTAGGATATGCTCTAAGGTGTTTGCTGTTCCGGAACCATGAATGTTTGGAAAATGTTCCAAGATATGTACACTGTATTTGGGCATGAATGTTTTGAGAAAATTATAAGTGCAAAGCGTATCTAACTGACCGTAAAAATCTGTGTAGATGCGATCGCTAGAATCATAAAGGATTTCGTGCCATTCGTTCAGGGTCCGGCGTGAGAAAGCGTAGACGCGCTTGCCAAGTTCCGTGGGATAGACGCCACGGTTGGTACGAACCAGCAGTTTTTGACCAACTTCTTTTTCTAAATTGTTAATGGAACTGCTGAGACTTTGCTGTGTGATGAATAATTCTTTGCTGGCCAAATTGATCGAGCGCTTATCACAGACGGTCATGAAATAATGTAATTGTTCCAGACGCATAGAGGAATCCCTCCTAATGTTTAAATTGCGATCATGAGAGTATTATACCACAAGTGCTGCGTTTCGTGAGCAGCCTGATGGGATATTGCGTTGATGATTTGCGGTTTAACGGAGATGGATTTTGGTGCGTACAGCAAATTTCTCACCAATTAGCGATGGTAATCGGTGGCGGGATATGCTATGATAAATTCACGGCGGCGCGATCTCCGCGACGCTGTGAACTTATCTCCAGAAAGGAATGAACCCATTGACGGGCTACCAAAAGAAAGAATGGTTCATCGTCAATATTATCTTCTATGTGCTCATTGTGGGGCTGTTGGTGGTTGGCGCAAAATATCTGCTGCCGGTGCTGACGCCGTTCATCGTTGGGCTCATTGTGACGATGACCTTGAATCCGCTGATCCGTTTTGTCGGCCGGCATGAACCGCGGCTGAAAAAACCTTTTGCGATCGCGCTCTGCGCGGCGTTTTATATCCTGCTGGGCTATCTCGTGGTGAATTTTGGCTGGCAGCTGACGCAAAAGGTGGGCGATCTGATCGCGCGCATTCCGGCGCTCTTTGAAACACAGATCGCACCGGCGCTGTGGATGCTCTACGACCGCATCCAGGAGCTTGCGCACGAGGTGGATCCGGCGCTGGCTGGCGAGATCAACGCGATCTTCAACGAAACCATGCAGAACATGCGCGTTTACATCACCGAATATTCGATGCGCGGCGTCGGGCTTTTGACGGACACGTTGTCGGCGCTGCCGGGGATCTTCATTGCTGTGCTGATCACGATCATCTCGACATTTTTCATGATCGCCGATTTTGACCAGCTGGTCAGCCAGGGCTTTCGACTGATCCCGGTTTCCCGCCGCAGCACGGTGCGCACGACGGTCGTCTATGCGAAAAACATTCTTGTGAAATACATCAAATCCTACTCGCTGATCTTTTCGATCACCTTCATCGAGCTGTCGGTCGGTTTTTCGCTGCTGCAGATCCCGAACGCGATCTTGATCGGCTTTTGCGTGGCGATCTTCGACATCCTGCCAATCCTTGGCACTGGCGGCATCCTCATTCCATGGGCGATCATCGTCGCCATCCTTGGCAATCCTGCGCTGGCGTTTGGGCTGCTGTTCCTCTATGTGTTCATTCTCGTGGTGCGCAACATCATCGAGCCACGCATTGTTGGCAAGCAGATCGGCTTGCATCCGCTTGTGACGCTCGTCGGGATGTTCATCGGGCTGCGACTTTTCGGAGTGATCGGGCTTTTCGGGATTCCGATCGCGCTGTCGATCCTCGTCAATCTCGATCGCAACGACGTCATCCACATCTTTCCGCGCGATGCCGGCAAGGATGTGCCGCTTCTCTGATCTGACTGGTGCAGCCGCTGTCTGTTTGGGACGGCGGCTGTTTTATGCTGTAAAGGACGGACACTCATGCAATTTCAGGATATTTTCATCGATCTCGACAACACCATTCTCGATTTCTACGCCACCGAAGCCGAAGTGCTCGGCAAGGCGCTGGCAGTCGGCGGTATTGCGCCGGAAGAAGACACCCTCGCGCTCTATCACCATATCAATCTGCGGCAGTGGCAGCTTCTGGAAGAAGGCGCCGTCAGCGTGGACGAGATCGGCGTGCGTCGGTTCGCGCTCCTTGTCGACGCGCTTGGCGCGGATGTTGACGCCGCCGCGCTCGCGCAAACCTACGAAGCCATGCTCGCCGACGCCTGTCATTTCATGCCCGGCGCCGAAGCCTTGCTCGCAGCGCTTGCGCCGCGCTACCGGCTGCATCTCGTCACCAACGGCATGGCCAGCGTGCAGTATGATCGCATTCGCCGCGCAGGCATCGATCGTTATTTCGACCATCTCTTCGTCTCCAGCGACATCGGCGCAGTGAAACCACACGCTGCCTTTTTCGATGCCTGCTTCGCCGCGATCCCTGATTTTGAGAGAGCCCGCGCCGCCATCCTCGGCGATGGCATCGGTTCCGACATTCGTGGCGGCATCCAGGCCGGACTCCACACCATCTGGTACAATCAGCGGCGCGTGGAAAATACCACCCCCTGGCAGCCAGACGCAGAGGTGTACCATCTTGCCGACGTGCCGGAAGTGCTCGCGAAGTGGGAAATGGCGTGAAACCCAGCCAGGGAGCGACTTTCACTCCACTTCGTGCGCTGAAAAAAGCAGTTTCCTTCATTATATAAGCGCAGCGAAGGCTCAGGTTCACATTTACCGAAAATAAAATTAGAATCATTATAAATTTAACTTGACAACACAGGTCACATATCGTATAATAGCATCATCAAGAGTAAAGCTCTTGAGTAACACCCCACAAACGGTTATAATAACAAATGTAGATGTTTGATTGTTACTTGCGAAAAATTTTTTAAGAGAATAGGAGATTGATAACTATGGCAAAATGGGTTTGCAGCGTATGCGGTTATGTTTATGAAGGCGAAACAGCTCCAGAACAGTGCCCACAGTGCAAGGCACCAGCTGAAAAGTTCGTTAAGCAGGAAGGCGAAATGACCTGGGCTTCCGAACACGTTGTTGGCGTTGCTCACGACGTTCCAGCAGATATCCGCGCTGACCTCGAAGCAAACTTCACTGGCGAATGCACCGAAGTTGGTATGTACCTCGCAATGGCTCGCGTTGCTCATCGCGAAGGCTATCCAGAAATCGGCCTTTACTGGGAAAAGGCTGCTTGGGAAGAAGCTGAACACGCTGCGAAATTCGCTGAACTCCTCGGCGACGTCATCACCGACAGCACCAAGAAGAACCTCGAAATGCGCGTAGAAGCAGAAAACGGCGCTACCGCTGGTAAGACCGATCTCGCTAAGCGTGCAAAAGCGCTGAACCTCGACGCTGTTCATGACACCGTTCATGAAATGGCTCGCGACGAAGCACGTCACGGCAAAGCATTCGCTGGCCTGCTGAAGCGCTACTTCGGCTAATTTCTACCACCAATCAGGCAGGGGATTTCTCCTGCCTTTTTTGTATTTGCTGCAGTTGACCAATTTTAAGAAAGGAAGATTTCTATGGACAAAAAAGTTGCACAGCTTCTTAATGAGCAGATCAACAAAGAATTTTACAGCGCCTATCTCTATCTCGACATCGCCAACTGGTACGCCGACCAGGATCTCGACGGTTTCGCCAACTGGTACAACATCCAGGCCCAGGAAGAACGCGATCACGCCATGCTCTTCATCCAGTACATGCAGAACAACAGCCTTTCCGTCAGCCTCGAAGCTATCGACAAACCAGCGCACAGCTACGAAACTGCCGGCGATCCCCTCGATGTCGCCTACGCCCACGAACAGTACGTCACCAGCCTGATCAACGCCATCTACGACGCCGCCTACAGCGTCAAGGATTTCCGCACCATGCAATTCCTCGACTGGTTCGTCAAAGAACAGGGCGAAGAAGAAAAGAACGCCGACAGCCTCATCAAGAAATACAAACTCTACGGCGACGACCCAAAGAGCCTCTACCTGCTCAACCAGGAACTCGCCGCCCGCGTCTACAGCGCACCCTCGCTGGTGCTGTAAGGCGTAGAACAATAGAACGCCACTGCTTTCGCATGAAAAGTGCGAGGCAGTGGCGTTTTTTTGCGACTGGCATCGATCCGGCGTTCAATCCAGTGTCACATTCACGATATGTTCGATGAGGATGCGGGTGCCGTTGGCGAGGAGCACGCTGCGGCTTATCGGATCGAAGCGTTTCAGCGTGCCGTGGACCTGGAGAAAGCTGCCGCCGGGCTTATGGGCATCCGGCACAAAGTGGGTGATGTACAGCACCTGCTCAGGATGATCGACGGCTTGGCGCAGCCGGCGGTCGATGAGCTCTTTTTCGTCGTCTGAAAGCTCGGGCATGGGTTCGGTCTCGCGCACGGTTTCGGCGATGGTTTCACCAAAGCCGGTGAGCGCTGCGAACGGGCTGAACTGGGCGGCGCGCTCTGCCGGGCTCATGTGGGGATGGCGGGTTGAGCGGTGGTGCGGCAGATGGATGATGTCTTCGTAATTGTCGCTATTGTCTGTCATGGGGAAGCTCCTTTCTCAGGCTTTGTGGCCGCCGATCTGCTGATTGCGGTTTATGGCGGTGGCGCCGTCCTCGAGGTTCATGCCTTTGAGCAGGGCGTTTTTTCCGTAGCGCTCTTTGAGCGCGATGATCGATTCCTGCAGGCGCTTCTCGCGGGCATCGCGGTCATGTTCTTCGGCTGCCACAAAAAGCGTCTGCTGCGCGTGGTGGCTGGCTTCTGCTTCGGTGTGTACGTTCGCTGCCACTACGGTGATGCGCCGCACGCTGAGTGCAGGATCGACAATGCGCGCAAAGAGTGCGTCTACCGCCTGCACGATGCGGCGGGTGGAAGCGGTGTATTGATCGAGATGGGTGGTGCCGTGGGCGTGTTTGGGAATGCGGCGGCCGTAATGGTCGATGGTCGTGGCGCCGTGGTAGCCCTGCTGCACATTGCTGACGTCGTAGCCGATCTCGAGAACGAGCTGATCGGTGACGAGTCCCTTGTCCACCAAATCGAGGCTGAGCAGGTCGCTCATCTCTTTGACAACGAGCCGCGCCTTATCGTAGGGGTAGGGCTTTTGTAGTACCTGGCCGGAATGGATGCTGCGTGTCTCTGGGCGATAGGATTTGATTGCGGCGAGCTCTGTCGGCTCCCAGCCCCAGGCGTGATCGATGAGGAGCTCGGCGTTCACACCAAAAAGTCGGAAGAGAATCTCTTCGTTGCGCACCGAGCAGCGGGCGATATCGCCCATTGTGTGCATGCCATGGGCTTCGAGCTTCGATGCGATGCCCCTGCCGACGCGCCAAAAATCCGTCAGCGGTCGATAATTCCAGAATTCGCGGCGGTAGCTTTCCTCGTCGAGGGTGGCGATGCGCACGCCGTTGGCATCCGGCGCGGTGCGCTTCGCCTTGACGTCCATGGCGATTTTTGCCAGATAGAGGTTGCTGCCGATGCCGGCGGTGGCGGTGATCTTCGTTTTTTCCAGCACCTCGCGCATCATGCGCACCGCCAGCTCCTGCGCCGTGCAGCCGTAGGTGCCGAGATAGGGCGTGGCGTCGATGAACACTTCATCAATCGAATAGGGAAAGATGTCCTCCTCTGCCACGTAGTTCAGATAGATTGCATAGATCTCCGCGCTCTTGCGCAGATAGTGCGCCATTTGCGGGGGAACCACATGATAATCCACAGCGAGCGCCGGATTCTTATCCAGCTCTGTTTTGTCGCAGCTTGTGCCAGAGAGGGCGCGCCGCCCCAGCGCCTGACGGCGCAGCATATTCACTTCAGCGATTTTCTGCTCCACATCAAAAAGTCGCGGCCGCCCGGGAATGCCGTAGCTTTTCAGCGAGGGCGACACCGCCAGACAGATCGTTTTCGATGTGCGGCTGGCATCCGCTACCACGAGATTTGTCGTCAGCGCGTCCAGATCGCGCTCGGCGCATTCCACCGAGGCGTAAAAGCTCTTGAGATCGATGGCGATATAGGCGCGTTCTCTCATTGCGCATACCTCCCTTCGCAGGCATCGTCAAATGTACAAGATTCCCAGCATCACCGCCAGGTAGAGGATCACCAGCATGAACAGGATCTTGTCGTGGAGCAGCACCTCGACAGGATCGCCGTCGCTGGCGCCTTCGATCGTCAGGCTGTATTTGAGCGTGATCAAAAGCACGATCGGCACTGTGAAAATGAGAAAACGGTTGTGGTAAAAAGAGGTCGTCACCTGATCCATGCTCCAGAGCGCGTAGAAAACATTCGCCAGCGTCAGGCACATGTTCATGCTGCGGTTGAGAAAATCCAGCGGATACGCTTTGAGCACAGCGCGCGTGCTCCCTTTGCCGACTGTCAGCAGCTCGCCGCGGCGTTTGCCCAGCGCCAGATAGAAGGACAGCGCGAACACAGCGAGATAGAGCCAGTTGGAAATGACGATCTCCGTGAGGATCGCGCCGTAGATAACGCGCAACACAAATCCTGCCGCCAGGATCGCAATGTCGACGATCGGCACATCCTTGAGCCCGAAGCTGTATGCCAGATTGAGAAAGAAATACGCTGCCAAAAGCGCAGCCGCCGCCGGGTGAAAGACCGGCACATTGACGAGCGCCGCGATGATCAAAAGCACCACAGCCAGCACCCCTGCGCTCTGCACCGACACCGTCCCGGCAGCGATCGGCCGCTTGCATTTTGTCGGATGCAGGCGGTCCTTGTCGCGGTCGCGGATGTCGTTGATGATGTAGATCGCCGAAGCCGTCGCGCAAAACGCCACAAAACCCAGCACACCAGCGCCGAGCTTGGACGCATCAAAGAGCTCGCCGCTGGCGACCAGCGCCGCGAACACGAGCAGGTTTTTCATATAATGATGAACGCGCATCAGCTTGAGATAACGGGTCATCAGGAAACCCCCTTATAAAGGAAAGTAAGTGATACAGTAATCGATCAGCGCGCCGATCCCCGGGAGATTGTCCCAGAGCATCAGCGCCGCAGCCGCACAGAGCACAAGCGGCGTCAGCCAGGCGGCGTGGAGATTTTCGGCGATCTTTTCGATCAGTCGGAAGAGCAGCAGGAAGTAGGCCCAGCCGAAATACAGCGCGTAGAGGATGAGCCCGCTTTCCCAGGTGCCCCAGCCGATGACAGCAAGCAGCACAAAGGAAAAGAGCGTCCAGTAGAGCGCCAGCTGGCTCAGTTTGTCGCGGCGGCTCAGGAGAAAACCAGCGAACATGAGCACCAACAGCACCAGCCCGCAGCCGTTCCATGTGAACACATAATCCAGCCGCCAGGAAAGGATCCCGTCTGGCGCAAATCCCTGGCTCACACCCGCAACCGGCGCAAGAAAACAGTCGTGCACAAAGCTCACAAACTGGCGCACACGATCGACAAACGGCCAGCCATCGCCGCCGGTGAATTTGACCAGCGACGCCAACTTTGGCACCACCGACCAGATCACATCGAAGCGCGCAAACGCCAGCATCACCACAATGAACGACAGCCCCAGCTTGACCATATCGCCCAGCCAGCGCAGCGGCGAACGCAGTGGATTGTGCGCGCTGAACCACGGCGCCAGCGCCACATTCGTCAAAAGCGATCCCGTCGCGCCATAAAAGCCAAGCCGCTCCTGCGTGCGTTCCGTGCAGATGCAGCTTGCCGCCAGCATCAGCCAGAAATACGCCGTCACATATTGTTCAAGCATCAGCGTGTTCAACAGCGTCGTGTAGCTTGCGCCGAGCGCCAGCATAAACACAGCCCGTCGGACAGGCGATTTTGTCGCCAGGCTTGCAAGCATCAGATTCGCGCCACAGATCATAAGGATCTGCACACTGTTCAAAAGCACAGCCAACACCGTCGGCGACGCGCCAAAAAGCTGCGTCAGCAGATACGGCACGCCTGCAAACGGCGCCGCAAAGATCGCAAACAGCGGCTGCCGCAGATCGTTTTCCACATACGTCAGCGCCAGATACGCCATGTTGTTAAAAAGCGAATCCGTGTCCGCCGTGTAGACAATATCATACCCCTCATTCGTAGCGCTGTAAAATCCCGTCGACTGGAAAAATGCCCACGCCGCAAAACCAATGAACCCCAGCGCCATCAGCGCGTAGAGCACGCGCTCCGCCCAGTGCAGATCAGCGAACAGCCGCAGCTCGCCAGCCAACCGCCAGAGCGTCGACCAGAGATAGGACATGCCGACATAGAGAAACGGAAATCCGCCCAGCCCGCAGCACACCGCCAATACCCGCGACAGATCCGCGCCAGTGCCCAGCATTTCCGCCAGCGCCACCAACAGCGGCTGTCCCGGAAACATCACCGCGCCGAAAGCGTAGCAATGCCACGCCGCACCCGCCGCAGAAAGCAGCGCCCAAAACTGCAGATACCATGGCAGCGTACGCGTCACGCGCCAAAGATCCGCACTTTGCGTACTGACCGCGCACAGCACCAGAAAAGCCAGCGCCAGCGCGCCTTCCTGCACATTATATTCTGCGCCGCGCGTTTCTGATAAAAAATATGCCAGCGCCGAAACCGGAAAAAACCAATTCCTGCGCAGATTGCGCGCCATCCCAGCGAGCGAAGCCTCCGGCAGGCGCGCGCTCCAGTCATGCTTCTGCATAGAGCATTCCTCCTTATTATACCATTTGCAGTATAGCATAACAGTGCGCGAATGCTCGTGTTTACTGGCAGATAGTCACCGGATTGTAAACACTCTCGTCACTTTTCGCCGACGCCCATTCATGGTATACTGAGATCAGCACAGATCCCCTGCGACCCTTTACCATTTTGTCATCACCGGAAGGAGAATTAACATGAAACCACTCGTTCTCTACTACGCAAAATGCTCCACCTGCAGAAAAGCGCTGAAATGGCTCGAAGAAAACAACATCGACTGCGACCTGCGCTCCATCGTCGACGACAACCCAACCCACGACGAACTCGCCCAGTGGATCGCCGCCAGCGGTCTGCCCCTCAAACGCTTTTTCAACACCAGCGGCAGCCTCTACAAACAGTTCGGCCTCAAGGATAAACTCCCGCACATGTCCGACGACGAACAGATCGCCCTCCTCGCCAGCCACGGCATGCTCGTCAAACGTCCGCTGCTCATCTCCGACGCCGTCATCTGTCCAGGATTTAAGGAAGCAGAATGGGCCAAGCTCAAAAGCTGAGCGCAGAGAAATCTCAGCAGCGCCCCACTCTACGCAGCGTAGGTTGCGCCGCAGCGCGCTGGCTGGTATCCTGTTCGTGAAAGGAGAGAAATCCTCATGAACCACTACATCACCGGCAGCGCCATCCGCGCGCTGCGCGAACAGCAGCATCTCACCCAGGCGCAGCTCGCTGAAAAACTCAGCGTCAGCGACAAAACCGTCTCCAAATGGGAGACCGGCCGCGGCCTGCCGGATATTTCCCTGCTCGAGCCCCTCGCCCAGGCGCTCAAAGTTTCCGTCGCTGAGCTTCTCACGGGCGAGCAGATCATCAACACCAATCGCGCCGCCAACATGCTCAAAAGCCAGCTCTATGTCTGCCCAATCTGCGGCAATGTTTTTCAGTCCATGGGCCCAGCCATGGTTTCCTGCTGCGGCATCACCCTGCCGCCGCTCGAGCCGGAAACGCCCGACGACGCCCACGCCGCCACAATCGAGCACATCGAAGACGAATACTACATTTCCATCGCTCACTCCATGACAAAAGACCACTACATTTCCTTCATCGCCTACTGCACCGGCAGCCGCTTTGAGAGCGTCAAGCTCTATCCCGAAGGAAACGCCGAAGCCCGCTTTTTCGGTCGCGGCCGCGGCCATGGCTGGCTCTACTGGTACTGCAACCACCATGGTCTGTTTCGCCAGCGCATCTGAGCATCCATCAATCCCCGAGCCCCGCGCTCGGGGATTTGTATTTTGACAGAAAATCTCCGCCCCACAGCCGTCGTCTGCCAGAAAATCTCGCCAGCGCGCAGCATTCCGCGCGAAAGATCGCCGTCGCTGTAAAATTTTCGTGAAGCAGCCGTTAAATTTGCGATAACGACGAAAATTGACGGCGGATATTGTTTTTCAGAATGATGCATTTCTTGTAATCGCAGCGGCGCTTTGTTATAATAAAGACACGAATAACCTGTCGCGCGTCGGGAAAACCGAAATTGCGACAGCGTTATGCGACAGAAGCCAGACACCGTCAATACGATCCGAGGGAGGGCTGGTGTTACCAAACCGACGCCCTGGCTTCATTCCTGCAAAAAATTATTTACTAAGGAGGAAAAAACGTGTTAAAAAGAAAAAGCAAACGAGTCCTCAGCATTGTCCTCGCTGTAGCGATGATCGTTGGATTGTTTCCGATCGCTGCGTTTGCGGATGATGGAACGGCTGGAGCAGAAGCTAAAACGATTAGCGTTGATGGAAAAACGAAAACATTAGATACCGCAGTGTCTGAGGCAAAATCTGGAGATACGATTCAACTTACTGCCAATATTGAATTGGACAAACAAGTCACACTGCCAGAAGGTGTTACGCTTGATGGGCAGAATCATACGATCTCTATCCAAGATGATGTTACTTGGAGCACCGACAATTCATCTAAATATATGATTTTGGTCAGCAACTCGAATGTAACTATCAAGAATGTGATCCTGGATGCCGAAAATAATGCCGCTGGTTGCATTCAGTTCTATGCAACGACTGACGGTAAAGTTGAGAATGTAACACTGAAGAATGCTCAAAATCTTGGCCTGATGGTCAATGCATCCACAGTTACTGCCACCGACAAGTTATCGCTCGAAGGTAACGGCTGGGGAGATGTCATCAATGTCGGTTGGGGTTCTAGTATTCCGGATAGCGTAACTTCTTGCTCTTTAGACGTATCCAATGCAGAATTAGTTGGCGTTGATAAGATTTATGCCGACGATAAAGATGTAGAAAATGCAGGTATGGTATCTAGCGGATCTGAGTCAAAAATTTCGATCAAGGTTGATGCAAGCGGAGACTATATTCCAGTAAATGATGGGAATGGTATCACCTTTATTCCGACTGAAAATGTAGCAGCTACGATTACAGATGCTTATGGAAAAGTTGAAAAATATTCAACTCTTCAAGCTGCAATTGCTGCTGTAGAAAATGGCGAAACCATTGTCATTCAACGAGACATCCCTGATGCAGTAGGCATTTCTGTTCCAAGTGGTGAGGATTTTACAATTGATTTCAACAACCATACTTACACGTTGACCGGCCCTGGCGCTGGATCGACTAATACAGAAACCAATGGGTTCCAGCTCTTGAAAGATTCTACGCTCGTTTTCAAAAATGGTACGATCAGAATTGCTGAAGGTGCAAACAAAATCAAGCGCATTATTCAGAGCTACGCCAACGTTACCTTTGAAAATATGAATTTCTACGCGAAAAATCAGGTCGACGGTGAAAATTATGCGCTTAGTTTTAACTATGGTAATGTTGTATTCAAAGGAGATAGTAATATCTATGTAACTGACCCTAGTGATACTATTGCTTTTGATGTGTGCCGCTGGACACCCCACTATGATAATATTTCGGTTACATTCGATGAAAATTATTCCGGCACTGTCCAAGGTACAATTCTTTATGACAGTGATGATGGAACAAAAGGTAAACTGAATATCAAAGGGAATGGCGGTACTTTCACAAAAATTGATACCAGCGCAGGTTCCGATGATGCAGCAGCCACTGGAATCAGCGTATCCGGTGGCAAATATGCGAACCCACTTGAACCAGAATGGCTAGAAGGCTTGAATGCAGAACTTTACTCACAACAGAATGATCTGTACAGCTATTTCACCAACGTTGATGCAGCACTTGCAGCTGCCCAGCCTGGTGACGAAGTTGTTGATCTGACTGCAACTGAAGATGAAACAACTTACACTGTCACTATCAAATACAACAACGGCGACGAAGATTTAATGCTGACGGTTTCGGAAAATACAGAGCTTACGCTTCCGGCAGCACCAAGCCGTGAAGATTATAAGTTCGATGGCTGGATCGTTAACGGTGAAAGATACGCAGCTGGCGAGGAAGTGAAGATCACTGCTGATACGGAAATTTCTGCTGATTGGCAGCCACCATACACCGGCAAGTACAGCTACGAGATCTTCACCAAGGTTGGCGACAATGGCGCGATTGATGTAGACCGTTATGCGACTGAAGGCGACGAGGTGACGATTACTGTTTCTCCTGACGAAGCGTACCTGCTGGATGAGCTGACTGTCACGGCTGGCGGCAAGGAAGTGGAAGTCAAGGACAATGGCGACGGCACCTACACCTTCAAGATGCCAAGCGCTGATGCGAAGATCGTGGTCACCTTTGCGGAAGATCCTGACTGGGAACCAGAACCAGAAGAACCTGCTATGCCATTCACTGATGTGAACGAGGGCGACTGGTTCTACGATGTTGTGCTCTACGCGTACGACAATGGTCTGATGACTGGCGTTTCCGCAACGGAATTTGCACCAAACACGGCGACGACGCGTGGCATGATCGTTTCCATGCTGGCACGTCTGGAAGGTGTGACGAGTGCTGAAAGTGCTGGCTTCACTGATGTAGCCGACAACGACTGGTATGCCACTGCTGTGAACTGGGCAGCAAGCGAAGGCATCGTCAATGGATTTGAAGACGACACCTTCCGTCCAAACGCTCCGATCACCCGCGAACAGATGGCAGCGATTCTCTACAACTATGCCGATTACAAGGGCTATGATGTGAGCGCTCGCGCTGACCTGTCTGACTATGCGGATGCAGCCAGCATCTCCAGCTGGGCAGAGGATGTGCTCGCCTGGGCAAATGCTGAAGGATTGATCAACGGTATGACCGCTACGACGATCGACCCACAGGGCGCAACGACTCGCGCACAGACTGCTGCAATGTTTGAACGTTTCCTGACGGCGCACGCTGAATAAGCGCAAATTTTTTCAAGACACCTCTTCGGGGGTGTCTTTTTTCGTTTTGGCGGCGGCAATTCCTAATAAAAAATGAAGATTCTTAATCTTGTCTTAAGAATTGAGACAGAAGCGCAGGTTGTCGGGTATAATAGAGGGAGAAAAATTGAATGCACACTGTCCCCAGTGAAAGGAGAGGACGACCATGAAAAAGAGAGGATTCGCACTGGCGCTGATCCTGACAGCGGCGCTCTGCCTGGCAGGCTGCGTGAGTGAAAATGCGCCGCAGCGCGCGTCAGATGAAAACGGGCTGCCGTTGGCAGAATGGACGGATGAACCGGTGATCGCGCAGGTCATTGTGAACAGCGGATTTGCGGCGGAGATCGAAGCGGGATTGAAGATCTCGGAGATCGATAGCTATTGGCGCGTGTATGAGCAGTGGGACAACGGTGAGTTGATCTCTGTGGCGCCGCTCGTCAATCATCTAAACGATCTGGAACCGTGGGCATCGCTGCAGCACGAGGATTATATTTTTGCACAGATGGAAAAGGGTCCGGGCTATACTGTGGATGAACAGTATATTTATTGGCTGGAAATGCCGGCGTCGTACAATGTCGAAGCGACGCGCTGGTATCTGTATATGCGCGCGGTGTCGCAGGATGGTGCGCAGGGGGAGACGGTATGTATTGCAGAGGGGAGTTATGCTGCGACGTCAAAAGATGTGAGTGAAAATGGCATTCCGTATGATTGGGAACCGCACGATGGCATGGTGCTTTGGGCGCAGCCGGAAGCGGACGAGGTGGCTGTCAAGCTCTTTGACGCTGCGCGCGGTGAGACGCAGGAACTGGCGCGGTTCGTAGCGAGCAGCGCGGAGGTTGCGTTGGCAGAAAACGTTGCGATCTGGAATGAATCGGCGCAGATGCTCAAGCACTGTGATCTGACCAGTGGTGAGATCGTTGAGATTACAGCGAACGCTGAGATGTCGTCGCCAATGATCGTTGGCGATCATTTGATCGTGCTGGATGGTGCGAGTGAGGAAGCTGGCGCGGCGCAACTTCTGGTGTATGATCTGGTCACTGACGAATGGGCATATCGCATTTCGAGCGATCTGCCGCCGCTCGAAAATACGAAAGGTTTTGTGCGGCCGCAGGCCATTGACGATCGTCACATTGCTCTTATAGCGGTTAGCGAAGATGTTTATCAGCTGCCGGCGGTGGATCTGGAGACGGGCAAGATCTACGCGTTGGAAACTGCGCCGGAGACGCCAATGCTTTTTTGTGCGGATGCTTGCACGGGAGTGCAGATAGAGGAAGATGCTCTTGTGGTGAACAATATCCAATTACCGGATCGGGGCGGCAGCAATCCAGTGAAAGCACAGAGTTATTACGACTATGAGGGAGAATGGTGGACGCTCATTTATTCTGTTGATTTTCACTGGTGAGCGCTGAAGGAGGTAGGAACGATGAAAAAATGGACAGTTGGGATGGTGCTGGCGCTCGTCACAGTGTTGGCGTGTGCTGGCTGTGGGAATGAGAGCGAGACGGTGGCACCAGTGGTAGAAAAACAAAACGATCCTCTTGCGGTAGTGTGGGTGGAGGAGCCGGTGATGGTACATACTGTGGAAAATGCTGGCGTAGAGTTCGAGACAGAAGGGATCACGCTGGCGCGTGAGGGTGGCATGGTTTTTGAGGACTGGAATGCAGATGTTTTGACGCAAATCCAGACAATGAGCGGCGAGAGTGTAATCTCACCGCTGCATTTAGGGCACGATATTGGTGACGATTGTTATGGCATTGACGCGACAGGCACTTGTTGGGCCGAGTGGCCAAGTCCGCCGGATGCGCAGGATGGTAACTGGTATCTCTACGTTCGTACGGACGGCAAGGATCCGTTGCTTTTGGATGAGGGGGTGTATTATTACGACCGCAAAAGCTTGCGCGGCAACGGCGTTGTGATGGATTACGCAGCAGGTAATGTGATCTGGATCAAGCCGAATGGCGATTATTATGTGCGGCTGTATCGTGCTGCGACGGGTGACACGTTGGAATTGGATCAGTTCGCTAGCGCTGGCGCGCAGGTGGCGATCGGTGCAGAAGATGCGGTGTGGGTGAAGCGAGATGCGGATCAGCAGCTTTATCTGATGCACTGTGATTTGGAAACTGGTGAGGTAACGCAGCTGGAGCAGTTGGAAGATGGTGCGGACAATCCTGTGATCTGTGGACGATTTGTGGTCATGCATAAAAACTCAGGGCGCGATCTCTGGGTGTATGATCTTGAGCAGCGCGCTTGGACACTGCACATTGGCAGCAATTTGCCGGTGTTTGAGGGGGGCGCGGCACTGGATATGCCATTTGTGCTGGATGATCGGCGGATTGCGCTGGTTGCTGATACAATGCTGGCGCCCTATCCGCTGGCGGTTGTCGATCTTGTCGGTGGCACAGCGCAGCCGTTGGAGGTCGCACCGTATACGCCGCTCTATTATTTTCCGTCAGGCGCGAAAGAGGAAACGCTTGCCGATATCGATTATGCGGTCAACCGAATCCAGCCAGTGACGGATGACAATACGAATGAAATGATGATACTGCGCATGACGGACGATGGCGTGCAGAAAAGCGCGCAACCAGCTGAATTTCTCTGGTAAATGAAAAGACCCTGCGACCAGATTTTTTTGGTCGCAGGGTCCTGTTTTTGTGATCAGAGTTTGGCGGTCATCCAGGCGAGCCAGGCGTCGCAGGCGTGTTCGGCCTGGGCGCGGCCTTGCTGCCAGGCGGCTTCGAGCTTTTCTTTATTGTGCTCGGTGCGCTCGATGGGCATTTCGTCGGGATAGAGCACGAGGGCGCGGCCGCTGGCTTCGAGCTCGTCGATGAGATCCATCTGGCGGTTGTAGTTGGCGGCGCGGGTTTCCATGGCGGCGAGCACTTTTGGATAATTGCGGTAGAGCACGCGGGTGGCGGCGTTGTTCTTTTTCACTTCGCGGCGGAATCCGCGCACATGGGTTGGCAGGATGACGAAGCGCTCGATGCCAGCGGCGATGGCTGGTTCGAGGACGAATCCTTCGTGGACGCCACCGTCGATGTAAGGCTGGCCGTCGATGTAGGTGGACGGCATGACGACGGGCAGAGAGCTGGAAGCGCGGCAGATGCGGCAAAGGTCGCCGTAGCTGGTGATGTCGGCTTTGTTCCAGTAGCGGATCTGGCCGGTCTCGGCGTTGAACGCGGAGAGAGCGATCTCGATGTCGCTGTCGCAGAAGGTTTGCCAGCTGTGCTGGGCGAGGTCGTCGTCGAAGAAGGATTCTTCGTAGATGTAGTGGGAATTGAAATAGCCGTGGCCGCGCAGAAAATGGCTGGCGCCGATGAAGTTTGGATTGTCGGCGATGTCGACGAAGCAGCGATGCAGGCGCGCCACATTGCGCAGGAGATAGCAGACGGCGATGGAGGTTCCGGCGCTGACGCCGGTGATATAAGGAAAAACGACGCCGCGCTCGATGAGCACGCTGGCCATGCCGCCGGTGACGGCTGCGCGCATGCCGCCGCCTTCGCAGATGAGCGCCGTGTTGTTGATGAAATGTTGCATGGATGGATGCTCCTTTGCAGAGAAGTTGTCTCTATTATAGCACAAACGCGGGCGATCGTGGCAGAGTGCGCAATTTTATTCGTGGATTTGCGGTGCGCTATTACATAAAACTGTGGCATGGAACGGTTTTGTGTAATAGACGAGCAGCAAAAAAGCGCTCGCCATCTGCTGTGGATGGCGGGCGCTTTTGGTTCAGGCTTCTTTGTCGGCGTTTTTCTTTTCTTTCTTGGACTT
>ERZ1034897.277-NODE-277-length-27799-cov-10.865124_pt1 | contig 27799 bp, 38 predicted proteins | sample MGYA00520629_ERZ1034897 | MGnify/ENA primary metagenome ERZ1034897 (study PRJEB33766, sample SAMN09781789) | gut metagenome | biome: gut microbiome | host: Homo sapiens | place: Madagascar | study: EMG produced TPA metagenomics assembly of the PRJNA485056 data...
GTATAACCCATACTTAAGTGGAGCAGAAGTTACAGACTTCCAAACAATCAACGAACTTATCATTTCCGCAATGGAAAATTGTCTGAAAGAAGGTTGGGGTGGAAAATAATGCTAAAAAAAGAACAGCAAAAGCAACCGAAGTTCTCATACTCTCGCACAGAAGTATATGAGAATTGCCCATATAGATACTATCTTCAATATGTGAAAGGACATTACATTTCAGCCACAAGTCTTGCGATTTCCTACGGACAAATTGTTCACAAAATAAATCAGCTCCAAACCGAGATTCTTCTCGCCGGGAAACCAATCGACTATCTGATGCTGAAAGATTATTTCCAAAATGTGAACATTCCCAAGAAAAGTCCGAGAGACAAGGACGGAGATATTTTCGGAGTAAATATCCTTCGACGGATGTTTCCCGATGATTGGGAAGCTCTCGACAAAACCGGAAGAACATTTGAAGAGAAAGCACAAGCATTTTTGGAAAAAGGAATCTATCGGCAAGAAGAGTATCTTGCGAAGCATCTGGAACTTAAACTTTTTGCCGCAGAAATGCCGTTCGAATATTACTTCGACAAAGTCCTTTTTACAGGTTCAATTGACCGCGTTCTCCAATATCGCGATGACCCGAAACACTTCGTGATTCACGACCTGAAAACGAGTGCCGAAGCATATGACGACAAGAAACTAACGAGCCCTCGACAGATGTGGGTTTATGTTGGAGCGTTGAAAGAACGGTTCGGGGCAGACATTCAAGTCGATTGTGAATATGAATTCCCTGTTGCAGAAGAAATGAGGAAGGCGGGGACGAAAGGTTGGGAAAAGCGTTGCGAAACGAAGATGCGGAAAATATTGGATGATATTTTCAATGAAAACTGGACCGCACATCCGTCTCCGTTATGCTTCTATTGCACATTTTGTAATAATAATCCAAACCAACCGCCAGAAGCAGAAAATTTGTGCCCATATTATAGCCTCTGGACTCCGCAGGACAGATCGTTCGCGGTTCGGCTCCCGTGGCAAGGAATTGAGATGGACGAAATTCAGCACAAAAAACTTGAACAGCTCGAAGCGTTAGACGACGAGTTTGCTGACGAAATCGAAGAAGAAGCGGCGGAACTGGACGATGATTGGGACCTCTAAAAAAATAACTTAAAGAAATTTTTACAAACCTCTTGACAACCAAGTGGTTTTCTGTTATAATTGGGGTGAAGAAAAAATAAACTACAAAAAGAAAAGGAGCAAATATTATGAGTGAAAATTATATCGTAATCAACGGCAAGAAGGCAGAATTGACTGAAGAACAACTGAAGCAGTTGGAACAGCTCGGAATTAAACTCAAAAATAATCCGTTTGAAAGAGTTGAAAAAGGTGAAGTTTATAGTCTCGTGGATTACAATGGTTATGCAACAAGTTGTGTCGATCAGCGATGGCCTTGTGATGACGACTCATTTGATTGTCATAACTATTTCAACGATAAAATGTTTGCCAACCAAGTAGCCCTTCATCAGTTACTGTATCGCAAATTGTTGAAGTTTGTATATGACAATGGATACGAAGATGTTGAGTGGAATGGGCAACGCGACCACTGGTACATTTATTATGATTTTGCCGATAATAAATTTGATACTGACCCAGACGATGCGTTCAAACATCAAGGAGTTTATTTTTCTTCTGCAGATGGCGCAAATCGTGCCATTAAAGAAGTGATCGAACCGTTTATAAAAGAACATCCCGACTTCGTGTGGTGAAGGGAGAAATTGCGCTATATGGAACTCAATGACTCGAAGAATGCTATAACTGATGAGGCAAGGATTAAAACTTTTGTTGATGAATTTTCTAAAAGTCGTCCAATGTTGGATTATCAAAAAGAATTATTGGTAAGAGCAATAGTTAATGGATGTCGCAACTATCTTCCTTATGATTTAGAGATGAAGAAACTTGGTCGGTTATATTACCGAGATATGACAAGAAGATTGTGTGAACTGTTATATTTTGACAAAGGTAGAAATAATGAGGAAAATAAAATATGAGAAAACTTCGTAAAACAGAAATCAATCGAATCATCAAGGAGAACTCCGCTCTTTCCAACGAAGACCTCCTTAACAAGTACTTTGACCTTGTTTACAACGATGTCCTCGGCTCACAAGCTGACCGTATGGAAGATGCGGGATGGGAAGAGTCAGATGTTAAAGAACGGCGCGAATATGAGCATTATATGGATTGTTATACTGATATTCTCGCGGGAATGTTGCAAGAGCGTGGTATAAATCCGTGGAAAGATTATGCCAATAATATAATGGAAGGTATTTGAATTATGACAGTTGACAATGTAATAAGCAGAATAGAAAAGTTCTTGACAGATAAAAATATCTCTTTATCTGAATGTGAAAAAGATTGTTTGGAGCAAATGCTTGAGAACCTACGTCAAAATGGTTATGATGAAGGCTACGACGAAGGTTATCAAATTGGGTACGATTTTGGATATGATTTTGGTTGTACTCCGATAGATTAATGAGGTGATTAAAATGGGATATAGACATTATTTATACGCAATTCCGAAAGAGCAGGTCGTAGAAATTCAGGCGTGTAAAACAAATGAAGACTGGTGTAAACTCGCAGAGAATTGCGGCTATAAGGTAGACTGGGATTGCTGCGATGATGGAAGCGGGTGGTTTTCGCCGTACAAGATTGGAACAGACCTATATGAACTTGGGAAGTATTCGGAAATCGCTTCCAAACTGGAATCTGAAAGACCGTCGCTGTTCACTTCAGAAGAGTTAAAAGAAAGATATTCCGATTACGGGTTTGCTCTGCTAACGAAGGACGACTTCAAGGCGGTTATCGAAACGTATCGGCAGAAAATTGTCAATTGGTTTGAGAGTCTTCTCGACCCCGACAAATGTCAAATAACCTCTAATAAACTTTCCAAAGAAGAGAGAAAACGTCTTGAGTGGGAATATGAAATCAAAGATAAGTTGGAAATATGGAGCGGCAAATATTTGGGAGTTTTACCCATTGATTTGGACGAAAGTCGGAAGCGCATCGCGGAAAGTTGGTCATATGAGTATGCGATTTTTGAGCTGGTTCGAGTGTACAAAGTGTTTGATTGGGAAAATGACGATTTAGTTTTAGTAGGATGGTAAAAATGAATAAACGAGGTGTTTTAATATGACTTGTAAAGACTGCCTACACTATGAAGCGTGTAAAAACATTGCCTATGAGTATGCGGGCGCAGACGCCGCAAGCGCATATGATGACGATGGTTGTTGCAAAGCGTTTACAGAAATTTGTAAGAATTTTTCCAACAAATCCGAATGGTTTCATTTTCCCATCAAAGATTACAAAACAGCATATTATGTTGTTGGATATGGCGATGATGCTGGAGTAATAGCAGAGCCGATATGTGGCTGTGGTGTGAAAAACGGAAGACCATCTGTTATCGACGTGTATGGAGACCTTTACGAAATCGATACAGAGGTTTACCTGAGAAAAGAAGAAGCAGAAAAAGAAGTTGAACGGAGGAAAAACAGATGATTAAAATTATTAAAGATGGTCAAAAGGATTTTATTGCCAAATGCCCGACCTGCGGATGTGAGTTCTCATATCAATTGGCTGATATTGGATTAAATTCGGTCGTGCGTCCTTGTTGTGGGCATTATGTTGCTCATAAGGAGTTTAAAGAGCCGTCTTTTACCACTGGCAACCGCGCATTTCCGTATGAAGGCACTCAAATATCGACAGAAGGCTGTATTGCACCAAATGTAACGCTTACATCTTCTGACAATACCTCACGATTTGATTCCCTACGGTTGATGGGCCGAAATCCTTAACTGACGATATTCAAGTGATTACGGAGGAAACGATGAAATGAATAAACTTACAAAAATGGCAAGACAATTGCTTCAAATTGACGAAGACATTCTCTTTCGATTTGATTATTCAAACGGAGAGTACCCGAACGTAAGTGACTTTGAAGTTCATATTTTTGAGCAAACTTGGGGAGATACTTCCTGTGGCTTTGGGGGAATAGCAGGGGACGCAATGACAACCGAAAATACCTATGTGTTTGTTCCAATTGGAGTAAACCAAAAGTGTTTGGTGTATTTTGGTAGTAGGTTTGCATATGCTGCTGACCCAATCCAAGAATTTTGGGATGATTTGAAGCACGAACAAATGGTTGCTGTTTGGCAGAAAGGAAAGTACGCGAAATGAAAGAACGCATTGCCGCATTTATCGAAGTATTTTTGTTGTTTTCAATTACGATTTTGACCACCTTCTTGGTTTTAACTCTTTCTTCTTGTGGAACATCTGAAGCTGACAACAAGCCGATTTCTCCGTCTTTTGACTGTGTTTATGATTCCGGATGGTGGGAAGGACGAGAACGTGTGCGAGTCCTGGTGGACCAAAAAACAGATTTAGTTTATGTTATTTATGGTGATGGCCAGCGCCGCTCCATTTCTCCTCTATATCGCACTCCCACAGAGGTTTATACTTATACGCAATGGAAGGAAGATTATAGTGAAAATTATTATGTTTCAACATTGCAATCAGATGAGCCGATTGATGGATTACGTATTCCGAAAGTAATTGCCAAAATTACTTTTTGTGGGGCAGTTGGGCTGGACATTTATGATTATATGAACTGGAATCCTCCGACGCCGGAACAAATTAAAAATCTGAAAGAAATGTTAAATATCGATGTGGAGTTGATGGAGTGAATAAAAGGAGGATTTTATGATTCCGAACAAAGAATGTTATGTAATTAAACTCCCGATTTACTATGATGAAGACATAGGTGCTTATGTTTTAAATCAACAAGATGCGTTCGCTGTTCTCAACGAAAACAACAAAGAAGAAGCGGATTTGATCGATTATATTGACCATTATTGCGATTATCTCAATTATGACTTTTATCATTCTGAAACCGCCAACGGAAATATTGAAAAAGAATATTTGACAGGATGGATTTGTGGATTTAATAGGGCAAAACATTGTAGTATTATCGAAGAGGATAATCAAGTTTGCGTCAAAATTGGGAACTATAGGATAGTTTTTAGCAAACCATATAGAAACCAGAGAGGCGAATAGATATGCCGAAAGATTTTATTGATCCGCATCTGCCAATCCCGTTCTGCATTTCCGGTTGGGATAACGGTGGCAGAATATTATATCAATGCCCGAAGTGCCACGCATCTTTTCAATTTTTCGGAAACTTGGAAAAATATTGCCATAATTGCGGAAGAAGAATCAAGTGGAAATTTTCTCCAACATTTTTGGATACCGACGAAAAATCAGAATATGATTCTTGCCCACAAGAAGAAGTTTTGGCGTTTTTGTGTATTTTGTATCGGAGGGCTAAAAAGAGAAAAGAGGAAGAAGAAACGGAGAAGAGAAAATGATCTGGCCAAAAGAAATATCTTTCGATGGATTGGACGAAAAGGTATCCGAATGGTGCAAAGAGCACGGTTTCATTGAAGATCCTCCAATCAACGCACAATTCGCTCTTGATTTGATTTTCAAAACATTGATTGATGATAGGAAGCACTTTGAATATCTGACAGCAATTCCAGAATCGACCGAACAAGTGAATAGTATAAAGCTCGATCTTATTTTGTGGGAATATAGTCCGGAGTATAGAAAATGGATCAAGGGAGGAAAGAAATGAGTAAATGTGATTGCTATCAATTTGAAACCAAAAGACGCTATTTATCAAACATTGACAAAATAACTTACACATTGGCCACTGAAAGGCTTGCGCCCGAATATATTGATGAAGAAGTTGATGTTTGTTATGGCACTAAAGAAAAAGATGTTTGTAATTGCGGTGGAGATAGGCGCAAGTGCAGCTTTTATGAAAGAGTCCGAGCAGAAGCGGCAGAGGAAAAGAAGAATCTTTCAACAACCAAAGATGTTCTCGAAGAAATCGAAGGTCTGATTGGAGAGTATTGGGGAATAGATCCGATTTATTATGTTGACTCTAAAAACAAGGAAGAAGACGGAGCGGCGAAATTGTGTTGTAAAATTCTGGAAGCAATTCGGGTGTCACGGGGAGGAATCGATGGAGAAAATTCTTGAAAACACGCCAGAAACACACGAATATCTCGAATCGCTTCCAAAGATTTATATGATCGCCTGTTGGGCGGGATATGGTGTTCGAGAATTTCCATTCGCTGGAAAGTATACGATAGATGGTATTCCGTTTGTGTGGATATATGACGACTGTAACGGGACTTGCGATTGTTATTTCGTGCGCAAATTAACTCACACAACAACCGGCTGGATTTATGCTTGGACGACAAGCAAGAGTCGCGCTGAAGAAATTGCGGCGGCGCTGAACGAAAGGACTGGGGAGGGCTGGAGAAATCAATGATGTCAATTATCTTGTCTTCAATTGCTATCGTTTTATCTGTCGTTTCGCTTTTAATTATGTTTTCGATAGATCGAGACAATAAGAACTAAATTATTTTTCAAAAAGACCTTGACAAGTAGGGCTTTTTGTGGTATACTAATGGTAGAAACGAGGTGGGTGTATTATGGCAACTAATTATTTGTTAGAATTTATTCAAAACAACCCTAACGATTGGGAGGGAAAACTGTCGTCCGACCCGTATAACCTGAAAATCTCTCGAGACGGTCCGTATGTAATGTTTAAGTATAACCAACTTTCTTCGGACTTCTCCAATCCAATTGTGCGTGAGGCACGCGGAATCATCTTCCGAGAAGACAATTGGAAGTGCGTTAGAAGGGCTTTTAATAAGTTTTTCAACTACGGAGAGCCGAACGCGGCAGAGGTTAACTGGAACACGGCAAAAGTTCAAACCAAAATCGACGGAAGTTTAATCAGCGCGTGGTTTGATGATAAAAAATGGCACTATTCAACCAATGGGACCATCGATGCCTATAAGGCTCCGACCGGAGATATTAAACTCCCAACCTTCGGAGATGTGCTTGAAGAGGCCTTCCACAATAACGGTATTTCGAAAAAAATTTTTGAACAATCAGTTTCCGGGCTTGTGTGCTATACTTTCGAACTCGTCTCTCCGCAAACTCGTGTTGTAATTCCATATGAGAAGCCGGATTTGTATTTCATTGGACATCGGGTAATGCCAACGGAATACGAAATGAATCCGAAGGAGTCTATTGTTTCCGAATTTTTCAAAACTCCGAAAGAATACGACTTTCATTCTGCGCGGGATGTTATCGATGCGGCGAAAGAGCTTCCGTGGGACGAAGAAGGCTACGTCGTTGTTGACGACGACTTCAACCGCGTTAAAATCAAATCTCCCGCGTGGTTAGTCGCACATTATGTAAGATCGAACAATTCAATTTCTAAAGAGTCGCTGATTCAGGTAATTCTCGATGGAGAGCAAGAAGAATTCCTTGTTTATGCCAACGATTATCGCAAAGAGCTTGAGTCGGTCGAACAGGAAATGAAAGACTTTGTTAAAGATCTGAACGACGCCGTAAGAGAAGTGAAGAAAAAATACGCAGCGGAAGTTCTAAAGTATCCAAAATCAATTCAACCGTATCTATTTTCAAGGGTAAATAATCAGGATGCGGGTAATTGGGTAAAAGAAAATATGACGGCTTCCAAGTGGGTAAAATACTTGGAGACAAAAAAGAATCAGCCCAATATGGAGGAGCAGAAAAAATGACAAGTGGAATTCCGAAGTTAGAAATTTTGATTGGTCTTCCGGGAAGCGGAAAATCGACATATTACAAAGAAGAACGCGAATCAAACAGAAATTCCGTTTATCTTTCTTCTGATAAGATTCGCGAGGAATTGTATGGCAACGAATCAGTTCAAGGAAATCCCGTAGAAGTGTTTGCCTTGATGCATGGTCGGGCAATTGAAGCACTTAAAAGCGGAAGAGATGTGTTTTATGACGCAACGAATCTGACTAGAAAAGATCGCGCCGAAATTTTGGTGGCAACCCCAAGATATGTCTATAAACAGGCGACCGTGGTTTTCGCCCCATATGAGATATGTATTGAAAGAGACGCGGATCGAGAACGATCTGTCGGGAAAGAAGTAATCGACAGAATGATTCGTAGATTTCAACCGCCGTTTTATGACGAAGGTTTCGACTTCATTGATGTGTGCCAAAATTATTCTGATGAAGAATATGAACAATTTCTGAAAAAATACGGAAACCTTTTTGAGCGTATGATGATTCTCCACGATAATCCGCACCACTCACTTCCTGTCTGGAAGCATTGTCAAGAAGCAGAAAAATATGTGAACGATCATTTCTTCAGAGACCGTTTCTGTGATGAACTTGCGTCTGCGGCCCGTCTTCACGATTGCGGGAAGTATATCGTAAAAGACTTTCACGATGCGAAAGGGAATTCGAGCGAATACGCACATTATTATCAGCATCAGTGTACTTCGGCATGGCAGTGTATGGAAGAAACCTTCAACGGATTTGTGATTTGGCTCATTGGAGCTCACATGGATCCTTTTTTAGACACAAAATATTATCGCAACCTCGATTCGTGGATGAAAGACGCTGTAGATATTCTCCACGAAGCAGATTTAGCGGCACATTAAAGGAGAAAACAAAATGATTTGTATTATTTGCGGGAAAGAGTTTGACGGCAAAGCATATTGCGGGGAGTATTCGGACTGCTGTTGTAGCGAATGTTTTACAAAGAAGTTCTGGAACAACATTATCGCAGAAAAAGATGAACACATTATCGTAAACGGCACCTGTTACGCGATTGCCCCGGCTCCAATCAACGGGTTTTGTGGGTATGGTGGTAGAAAATTTAAGATTAAAATGTTCGATACCGGAGAGGTTATCGAAACGAACAATCTCTGGTGTCAGGGAGATGTGCCGGAAGAATATAAGTCTCAACTCCCCAATACGGCGGAATTTGTGAGGTAAAATGTCAACAAGTAGAATTATCGTCGAGGGGTTTGTAAATAAACAAATCTTCCCTCGGACAAGAGTAAAAAGTGGCGATTTTGCCATATTTACGTTTTCGCCGGAAAGCGTGATTGGCGAGATCGATAAGCGAACCAAAAACACAAAATATAAAACGGACGATATAACGTTCAAAGGCCGAGTCCCTGAACTTGATGGTGGAACAAGATATAAAATTACCGCAGACCTAAAACAGGACGCAAAATATGGATGGCAGTATGATATCGTTAGTATTAACTCCGTTGTCAAACCCGACACAGAGGCGGACGTAAGAAAGTTCCTCGGTTATGTTTTTACGGAGAACCAAATCAACGCACTATACGAGGCATATCCGAACCCCGTTGAAGTTCTGGAGCGCGGAGATATCGAGGCGCTGTGTAAAATTAAGGGAATCAAAGAGGCAAAAGCAGAAAAGCTTTTAAGCAAGTATAACGCCTCCAAAGATAGTAGTAAGGCGTATATGACACTGTCGGAGTTCGGGCTGTCAAAGGTAACCATAGACCGTTTGGTTGAACATTATGGTTCCGCAGATATTCTCGCCGAAAAAGTAAAAAATAACCCATATGCACTGATTGGGGAAGGCGTTCGAATCGGCTGGTCGAAGGCGGACGGCATGGCATTGCGAAAAGGAATCCCAACAAACTCGCAGTTTCGAATTAATGCATATGCGCTGTATTATTTGAGAAACCTTGCGGAGGTTGATGGGCATACGTGGGTTCCGCTGGAAGCTCTTGGTTCTGGCATTAAAGGACTGTCCGCAGATATTTCCACCGAAATGGTAAAAAGAGAGCTTCAACGAATGGTCGAAAACAAAACGCTATTTTACGACAAAGAAACGAAACGAATCGGACTTATGAAATATCGAAAACTCGAAGAGATGATTTGTCGTGAGCTTTTGAGACTTCAAGACGCAGAGTGTCGCAAAATGGAGTTCGTTGAAGAGACAATCACGGAGTGCGAGGAAACCGTTGGGTTCCAATATACCGAAGAACAAAAAGATGCGATACGAAATTTAGTGAATAAAAACGTCATTTTAATGACGGCTCTAGCCGGTAGTGGTAAGACGACATTGATGTATCCCGTGTCTCGCATCTTCAGAAAGAACGGATTGGAGTTCGGAATTTGCGCTCTTTCCGGAAAAGCGTCGCTGAATCTTCACGAAATCACGAAAGAGGACGGAATGACGATCCATCGACTGCTCGGATGGAATCCAAAGTTCGGCGGACCGACATTCACAAAGAAAAATCCTCTGAAGACCGATGTCGTTATCTTAGACGAAGTTTCGATGGTTGGGGGAGAATTGTTTTATTCATTGATTTCTGCTATTCCCGATGGTGGTCGTCTGATTATGCTTGGAGACCCCGGGCAGTTGGAATCAATTGGTTTGTGTAATTTGATTTCGGATATTCAAAATTCCGGGAAGATAACGAACGTAAAACTGACAAAGATATTTCGTCAGGCACAGCGTTCAGGAATAATCACCGACTCTCATAAAGTTTATAATCAAGTTCCCATCATCCCGCCGAAGTTTTACGGAGAGGAAATCCACGGAGAGTTGAAAGACCTAAAAATCATCGCGAAGTCTTCTTCGGAAGAATGTCTCGAAACGATCAAGAGAGAATTTAGGCGACTTCACTTTGAAGAGAATATTCCGATCGAAGACATTTTGATTCTTTCCGCAAAGCGTTCAATGGGAGATTTGTCTGGACGGTCAATCAACCGCGAGATTCAGAGTATGATTAAATTTGAGGACGAAAACCCTCTAAAAATCACATATTCTGACGGAATCAAATACGATGTATTGTATCACGTTGGCGATAGAGTAATTGTGATGAAAAACAATTACGAGGTTAAGACTCCCGACGATGGCTCGACAGAAATTTTCAATGGAAACATTGGAACGATTGTTGCCAAGGATAATTTCCGCAGACAGCTCACCGTTCGTCTCGCACAGGGAGATGTCATTATCGAGGGGGATATGCTCCTCGAGCTTCAACTCGGATATGCTATTTCCTGCCATAAGGCACAGGGTTCGGGCTTCCCATACGTTATTGTGGCGTGCGACCCCGGGGCGTATCAACTCCTAACAAAGCAGTGGCTATATACGGCGCTGTCGAGAGCAAAGAAGTATTGCGTTCTCGTTGGAACAGATAAATCAATTAATCAGTGTATTAAAACAGACAGAGTAACAAGAAAGTCAACTTGGCTCGCAGAGTTGTTGATGTTCCCTGAAAGAATTTGTTGCATTCGGATGACGGATACCACCCAAGATGAAAGAATTCAAATAGATATGGAGGATGATTAACAAAATGTTAACAATTTATCAAATTCACAAAATGTTCGGCGAGTACGAAGATTATCAAGATGCCATTGTTGGTTCATACCTTCGTAAAGAGAGGGCAGAAGAGGTAATTAAAACACTTCGAGACGAAGAGGACAAAAGACGGGCGAGAGCTTTGAAATGTCAAAACTGTCCAGTTTACGATTATGACCACGATTATGACTATGGTTTTCGTTCGGTAATCAACGAATATTGTGAAGATTTTGACGAAGAATATAAGTTGAATGACAGAGAAGAACAGCTGTTCTGTAAAAATGAATATTATTCATATTCTGCGTATGATGATGTATATTATGAAATGCAAAAAGTGGAGGTAGAAGAATAATGGCAACAGAACACATTCCCGGCAAGCCAATATATTCCGTTGGAGACCAAGTTTCGTTCCAAATGAAGCTTGACGGGAAAAACGTCGAAACCTTCGATGGAACTGTCGCAATTGTCGATGGTTTTGGAGCGTGGGAGATTTATGATCCTCGCGAACCTTCATATGATATTATGGTTGAGAACTGGCGCGACAGTGGAGAACCCGCTCTCGTCAAACATATTAGAGAGTCGGAAATTACGAAAAAAAGTTAAATTATTTTCCAGAAACCCCTTGACAACCAAGGTGTCTTGTGATATAATAATAGCGGAAACGAAAGGAGGAAATAAAATGGTTTGCGAAATTTGTGGAAAGAATTTTGAGCACAAAATGTATTATGGAGAATATTCTAATTGTTGTTCTGGAAGATGTTTTACAAGAAAATTTTGGAACAATATTATGGAGGAAAAAGACGAACACGTTATTGTAGACGGAACTTGTTATGCGATTGCCAATACTCCGACCAACGGATTTTGTGGATTTGGCGGGAGTCGGTTTAAAATTAAAATGTTTGACACCGGAGAAGTAATAGAAACCAATAATCTTTGGTGTCAGGGAAAAATTCCAGAAGAATATCGCGACCAGTTCCCTGATACAGCTCAATTCATCGTATAAAATTAGAGGAGATTTTTATGAAAAAAAGAATTATTAGAATTGCTGTTTTCTTCCTGCTTGTTATATCGCTTTTCGTTTTCTGTGGATGTGCTTCTTGTGAAAGAAGCTTTAAAAGCTGCAATGCAGATATTTCCGGTGGTTTGTATCGAACGGTAAATGTCTATTCGCTTGACGGCAAGTTGTTGGCAACATATGAAGGCAAAATTGATATCGACGATAATACAAACGGTTCTGTTATGTTCGATCTTGACGGGAAGCGTTATGTTTATTATCACGCAATTGTAGAAATTATAGAAAAGTAGTTCAAAAGTTATTAAATAAGCAAAAGGTGAAAACAAAATGATTACCAAAGAACAAATTGAAAAGATTATCGAGGAGAGATATTCTGATTATCCAAAGCTTCTTGAAACAACAATTCAAAAGATTGATACGAAATTTAAAACAAGGGCGGCTCTTTACGGTGAAAGAAGGATTGAATATACCGTCCATGGTCCAGTTGTAGACCGTCTTAGCAGAGACCTCGCGAATTATTATACTGCGCTTGGTTTTTTCGGAGGTATTGATGTGAACGAAGCCGGAAATATCGTTGTTACACTGTCCATAGATCCTCCTGCAGAATCGATTTCCACAGGTCCCGCAGACGTGTCTCCGACGCCAGCTGATACAGGCGCTCCCGCAGAAATTCCGGAAGAAAATAAGTAAAGCCATAAAGAAATTTACTAAAACCCCTTGACAACCAAGGGGTTTTGTGGTATAATAATATCAGAAGGAAGAGTCCTTCAAAATATTTATGAGAGGAGAAATTATGAAAAAGTTCTTTCAGAAGGTTTTAAAATTTACAAAGAGGTTCCGTTTGCCGCTTTCAACAATTGCTATCGCAATAATTGGCGGAATTTGCGGTTTTTTCTTTGACTCCGTCCTGTTCGGCATTAACCCCTTATTTGCGGCGTCGATTGAGGCTCTTCTTCTGACCATGATTTATGTTGCGCTGGAGACAAAGACGTCGAAGCTCAATTAATTTTAAAGGAAGGTGATTTATTGTTGGAAAATTTAGGTATTGTTATTCCCAAAAATGTGGAGAATCTTCAGCTCCCCGACCCCGATCTTCTTCATCAGTATGAAGATGAGGAAGCAAGAAGAATTTATCTTGAGGGTGCGATTGGAACTGAAGACGATCCGATGAACGACAACTCGATTGGAATTGTTAAAAGAATTCTACGGTATAATCGAGAGGATAGGGGGCTTTCTATTGAGGAAAGAAAGCCGATTATGCTTTATATCGACAGCCCCGGAGGAGATGTAACAGGAGCTCTCGTGTTATGTCACATCATTATGATGTCAAAAACACCGGTCTATACCGTAAATATGTGTGCGTGTTTCAGCGCTTCTGGAGTTATTCTTGCCTGCGGACACAAGAGATATGCGCTAAAGGGTTCTTCCGTTCTGATTCACAGCGGTTCAACCTATCTTGGCGGAACGCGCGAACAGGCGGATTCGGCAAAGAAGTTCGTTGATAAATCAGACAAGAAGTTCAACGACATTCTCTTCAAAAAGACGAAGATTGACCAGAAGACCTATCGTTCGAAAGCGCCAAAAGATTGGTTTCTCGATGATGAGGAGTGCCTGAAGTATGGCGTTGTTGACAAAATCGTCGAAGATATTGATTCAATTCTCTAATCTTTTGTTCAAAATAACCAAAAAAAATAACCCTAAACCGCAAGGTTGTGGAGGATGGACTCTTCAAATAATCTGTTCATCCTCCATTTCAGAAAGGACTTTGTATGAGCAAAAAGTCTAAAAATAAAATTAACATCAAATTCTGCGGCGGAAACTCTTGGGATGTAACCGGTTCAATGACATATATCGAAACTCCAAATCGGAAAATTCTTCTGGAATGTGGGCTGTGGCAATCGACCGGAAGTACTCTTGAAAATTGGAAAATTAATTCGAGAAAGTTTGATTTTAAGCCAAATAAACTTGATTATGTGTTTTCCTGCGATCGTCACGTCGACCATATCGGTTTGATTCCTCGGCTGTATTCTTCTGGAGCAACCTGCCCTATTATCGCTCCTCGCGGTTCTAAACCAATTGCAGAAATCTTGATGAGAGACAGCGCAAGGATTATCGCAGGAGATGCCGCTTCGCTTTCCGATAAACTTGGACGAGAGTATGTTCCATTCTATCTTGATTTCGATGTTGACACGGCGCTCGGATATTGGACGGAGTATGATGATGAAATCGTTACGCTGGACGAATTCATAAAATTCAGATTCGTTCCATCTGGACACATTCCATTTGCTAGACAGCTTGAATTGTGGATTACGGAAGGAAATGTAACGAAGAAAATCGTTTATACTTCCGACCTTGGAAACATTCATTTGCCAAAACCGTATACGAAACCGTTTAAGTCAGTTTTTGGACAAAGAGCAGACGTCGTTATTGCCGAATCGACATACGCGCACGAAGAAAAAATCGCCAATAAAAAGATGCGCAAAAAAGACCTTGAAAAACTTCGGATGGTTGTTGAGCAGACCTGTGTAGAACAACAAAGGAGGATTCTGATTCCGAGTTTTGCACTGGCGAGAACGCAGGAAATTGCAACTGTTCTATACGATCTGTTTTCAAAAGAAGACTTCAATATTCCGGTATATATCGACTCCCCAATGGCGCAAAACATTAGCCGTGCATATTGTGATGTTCTCGAAGGAGAAGCCGCAGAAGAGTGGCAAGAGGTTCTTGCTTGGAAAAATATTCATTTTGTTGGAGATTATATCGAAAGCAGGGAACTTCGCGATTCCGGGAAACCATGTATTGTAATTGCTTCTTCCGGGTTTATGGTCGCCGGACGCTCCGTTGCTTGGTGTGCAAGCCTTCTTCCGAATATGGATGACAGAATCGTTACGATTGGTTATGCTCCTCCGGGTTCAATGGCATATACGATCAAGCAAAGTGAGCAGAAAACGATTTCAATCTCCGGAAAGAGATACACAAACCGTTGTCAAATTACAAATCTTGGAAGTTTTTCCTCACACATTCAAAGAGACAGTATTGTTAAAGAATATGGGAAGACAAACGCCGAAAAGTTGTTTCTTGTTCATGGAGATATGGAGGGAAGAGTCTCGATAAAACCAGAGATTGAAAAGGAACTCTCAAATAACAACCTGTCAACAAAGGTTGTTGTTGTGCAAAAAAATATGATTGTAAGCATATAGGTTATTTTTGTATGGAATTGAGGTGATGTTTTTGAATGTTCTCGCAACAAAGGTAAAATTGACCAACCATGCACGGCAACGCATTTATGAGCGGTTTGGAAACCTCTCCGACCGCGAGATTTCAGATCTTGTAAGAAATGCAAGACTAAAAGGGCGCACGATAGCAACGATGGATCAAGACCATTACGAATATGGGCTATACAAGCGTATCTTTCGGCGCGAGAGTGGGTCTCGTATGGTCCGATTATACAAGGACGCATACTTCGTTTTTGTTAGCGGTAACAAGACTGCTGGGTGTAAACTGTTGGTGACGGTAATTTTGTATGATCTGGACTGGCGAGATAAAAGAGAAGCCTCTTTCCGGAAAGGAGAAGGAAGGGTTAGAAAAGATGGCGATGACAAATCTAATCAATAAACCTCAGTCGGTATTGCCGGACAAAGTAATTCTGGGCGTACCAACTTTGAAAATCGGAGAAGAATATTGGTATATTACGACCAATGATTTCGAGAGTTGTGTCATCGGTTACGGAAAGCTGGTCAATCAAATCAATCGTATTAAGAGTCTGATTACGACAAGAAGCGCCTACGATTCGCAATTTGAAAAAATCTTAGTTTTTGAAAACCAGTTCGAAAAAGTATACGTATATTCTATAAGTAGAGTATTTTCAGAGCTCGAAACTTTAGTAAAAACTGTTCGTGGAACATATCGAACCATTAGTTTTTCTGTTTCTGCGGTCGTTAAAGTACAAGAGATGGGAACGGATATAGTTAGACTTTTCAATTAAAACTACGTCAATGGAGAGGAAATTGCAAATTCATCAAATTAAATATTGATTAAAAAACTAAAAAAGATCCGATTCTTCGGATCTTTTTTTAAAAAAGGTCTTGACAAACGGAGGGAAATATAGTATAATAGAATCAGAAAAGGAAAGGGGATGAAAACTATGATTACCAAAACTTATATGATTCCCGAAGAGAATGTCGAAAATTTGGAGAAGAAGTTCAACGCTGCGGTTCGCAAGATTCGCAAGATCAATCCCGAACTCGAACCGACAATGACAAAAAGCAACCATACAATCATCCTCGTTCGCAAAATCGAGCTTCGCCCCTGCGATTGCCGTTCTGAGGCAACCGTTAAAGAAATCCCTTATGAAGCTCGCAGGGTGGAGTTGAAAATCCCGGACGAGGTTGTCTTTGCAGAGAAAAATTGGGCGTTTGGCGGTTCCGTAGAGCCCAGTGGAGTTGAGGGGAAAAACTTCGTTAACGTTAATTTATCCGGTAATGATCTGGGTTTTATCATCCCGACAAAGTATTTCTCCTCGAACCCCTGCTCTTGCGATTACTGCAAGACCAATCGCGAACGTAACAAAACATACCTTGTGGTCAATCAGGAAACAGGCGAATGGAAACAGCTCGGTAAGGAGTGCTTGAAGCTCTTCGTAACGGGAATTGATGTTGATGCAATCGCGACCTTTGAGTCTTTTATTAAAAAAGCGGAAGATGCGGCAAACCCCGGCGATGAGTTCTTTTACAATCGTCGCACACGGTTTGTGAAAGTTTGGAGAGCGCTGGAACTTGCGCAGGCGGCAACGAAGATGTTTGGATTTGTGGCAACGAGAGATAATGTCGGAGACCGCAATGTCTTTTCGACGAAGAACATCGTTCAGGCAAAAATTTTAAAAGAAATGGGATGTCAGAGTGGCTTGCTGAACATCGACAACACCGAAAGAGAAAAAATCAATCTCGCTGTTGCGAAGCTGACGGCTTATCTGGCACAAGCGGAAAATCACATTTCAAACGACATCATCACCCTTCAAGAGACCGTTACGGAGCTTCCTGACGAGCCGTATTACAACAATTTGAAAACCGTATTGGCAAACGAATACGTTCCGCTCGACAAACTCGGACTTCTTGTCTCGGCTCCGAAAGCAATATCGCGTTATTATGAGTTAAAGAAAATACAAGAGGAGAAAGAAAGACTTGCCGCAGAGTCCAATTATCTCGGTTCTGTTGGAGAAAAGATTTCGGTGAATTTCGTCTCCGGTCGCGAGGTTGCCTGTTGCGAAACGCAGTTTGGACTTCTTCACATTTATGAGTTCAAAGATGCGAACGGGAACGCGGTCGTTTGGAAGAGCAGTTCGAGTAAAGATATTCCCGGAAGTGGTATGGTAACTGGAACAGTAAAGGCGCACGAAGAATACAACGGAATTAAACAGACGATTATTTTGAGAGCTAAAATTGTAGCATAAAAGGAGAAAGGTATTATGAAAAGTAAAAGAATCAGAGTTGGAGATTTGGTAAATTATAATAAAATAACTAATTTTGGACCAGGGAGGGTTATTAAAATTATACAAATGAGAACAGAGATCAACAATTTTAAATACCCGATTGCCTCATTCTACGGAGTGGAGCTTCCAGAACCATTCGTAGATGGGTGCTCTTGTGAATATAGTGGTAAATGCGGCGATTTAATTTTAGGGACGAATGGTCGTGAAAATGGGTGCGTTTGGGCGTTGTTTGAAGAACTGGAATTACTGACAAACAAAGAATGACAGAAGGGGGAAATGCGAGAAAATGAGCCAAGTAAGAAAGTGTCATAACGAAAATTGCGAGAACAACTATATGGGAGCATATTGTGAATGTTGTGAAATCACCATAGGTGAAAATGGATGTTGTTACAACTATTTTCCAAGACAAGAAAAAGAAAATGAGGAGAATAAAAAGGGCGGTGAGGAGTTGATGGATAGAGAAAAACAGATTGAAGAAATGGCGAAAATAACTTGCAGTATGTATTGTAGAAATAAAGAGAAAAAATGTGCAAACGTTCAAGAATGTGATATGAAATGTTTTCATTATCAACGATGCGAGGCTCTTTACAACGCAGGCTACCGCAAGCAGAACATGGGTGAGATGAATATACTCTAGAATCCAAAGGTCTTAAGAAAACTAGTTAAATAATCGCTTAGAAGGGATATCATTTGGTATCCCTTTTCTTATATCCTTTAATCCCTTCCTCCATCCCCACTTCTCACCATTTTTTTCCACTTTATTTATCCACCTGTTCCATTGTGGAAAATGTGGAAAAATTTGTGGAAAACTTGCTACCTTCGCCTATAAATGCTTGATAAGTCGACGTAAAATACTAATAAATACCCCAAAATCATGTCAAAATACCTTATTAGATATTTTGTTTCTTGCTTTTTTAATTTGTTGTATCCCTTATATATTGGGAACCCATGGTTCCCATACCCTCCTTTGCCCGAAAAGACTTCGTCTTTTCTCCTCGTCCCCTCGCTCCGCTCGGGTCGCCGTCCAGCCGCTCTTCTTTTTTCGAGCCTAACGGCTCTCAAAAGAACAGCCGACTTCGTCGTGTAGTCATTTTGGAAAAGGTTTTAGGAAAAAGAGGGAACTATGTATTTGTAATTGTTAAGAAGATGGTGAAAATAGGTAAGGATTAGATTGTAAATATTTTGTTAATTATAGACGGAAGGGATTGACAGGAAGTGGAAAGTATGATATAACAGAGGTGATAGAAGATAGGGAAATAGAGAACGGAAGGATGGTGCAAAAACAGGTTCTATTTTCCTTACAGAAATAATAAGTATATACTATATTATATTACCGGTTTATTCAACCTGTTTTTGCACCGTAGGAGTAAATGATAAATAGATTGATAGAATAGTTTAAAATGAAATGTGATATTGTAGGGAGGATAGATGAGAATAGGTGTTGTAGTCGGGTATTGTGCATATTGTGCATTTGAGTATTGTAATTGATATGAACTGATATGATTGAAATGTAGGATTAATAGGGCTATAAGATCGTAGTGTTGGTTGGGTGTTATGGTCTTTGTTATTGGCTGTGCCATTGGCTATATTATAATTTTGATATGATCTTTTCTCATTAAAGAAAAGTAAAAAATGTTAAAATATCAAAATGTTAGAAAATATGTCAAACTTTGTAATTAGTTCCAATTTTTAGCAGTAGTTCCAAAAATGCTAGGTAAATTTACAAAAAGTTAATATTTAATCTAATCATAATCAAACAAAATTATTGCCCTAAATAATAAAATTAAATCTAAAATAATTCTAATTAAAAGGAGAAAATTAAAAATAATGTCCAGAAAAAAGCGTGAAAAATTAGATGTTCTTCAAATCGGTGGTCGATATAAATATTCAGACCTTTGTCGTATATTAAATGAAGATCAAAAAACAAGCACTCAAAAACAAGCCCAACTCAATCGTTGGCAATGTCAATATCTTTTAGAAAAAGATCCTTCTGACCCAAGAATTTTTATCTTGAAAGAAATTTATGATGTTCCACTTGAACCAATGACCAAGGGACGCAAGTCTGAATACTTCCAATATATTAGAGACATCATTGTCCTGATGTGTTATACCGACAGGCATAATATGAGTAGTCAATATTCCGACTATTACCAGTTTCAAGCGTCCAAGACGCAGCTGTATAAGCTGTTTGGATTCTTTAACCAGAGGTTTCTTGAGGTTTGCTATGGAAGGGACAAGAAAACTGACAAATCAAGATATGCGGCTATATATAAACAGTTTGAAAATGAAGTGTTCGGTAAAAGCTATGACATTCTTGAAAGCGTTAGAAAGAAGTTAAAGGACGAACAGCTGATTGATAGCCACGATACAGTTGAGGTTCTGATTAAGGACAAGGATGGGGATTACTGGAAACAGTTGGCAGAAAAAGAACAGGCAGACTTGATGACTATTAAAAAGAATATATTGGAAGAAATGGAAATCCGCTCCCTCTCACAAGTATATTTTAGCGGAAAGTTCCAGCGGTTTCATGAAAGAGTGTTGGAAGAAATTAGGAAGAAATATGATTGGTGGTATTACCGGGAGGCGGTCAGCTTCTGGGTGATAAAGGGAGCGGTTAATGAAGAAGTAAAAAAGATTTTGGAAAAATATGGATATGATGCCGAAGAATATGCTGTTCAGCAAAAAGCGGTTGAATTGAACCATAAGATGATGACCTTCCTAAAGAGCAGAACAGAAAATGATTTTCACGCTTTAATAAATGAAGGACAGACAAAATATCTTGAAAAGGTTAAGAAGAATCCAAGTGAGTGGCTATATAATCAATGTGTTGATATTATGGCAGAGCTGATGTCGGTGGTAGATAAGAGAGATCGAGATAAGATTCAACTGTCTGATGTTCAAGAACAAATGATGTATGGGTACCGGGGAGACCTTGATTTGTATATTGACGAATATAAGAACATCAGAGAAACGCTGATCGGAAAGCTGATCAAGATTCCGGAGTTGTCAGAGCCTTCTAACCACTAACCACTCCCCACTTTCACCTCCAAAAATTTTTTTCAAAAAATCTCAAACTTTTTTCTCAAAACCACTTGACAAAACGCATTTTATGTGCTATACTATAGGCGTGAAAGGGAGGGGCATCGGTTCTCGAGTAGGGAGCGGTTCAAAGACTGGTGATGCCCGACACCAACCATTCCCAAAGGCTCTATCGGGCTCCTTCTCACACAACCTCCTTCCTTTTAAGAGTGAACAAGTGGCCCTTTCCCATGTGTTTCTCTTGACGGGTGTGGCTCCGGTCAAATGCGCTGGTAGTTTTCATAGTGATATCCTTTCAAATGAGAAGCCGGTCTTGGTGGTGCTCGATCGGTATGACAAAGCGGTCGGACGCTTGGCAGTCGGGACAGACCGGCACTCTTCAATGGTGGATTCATCTAATGGTTAGGATACAGCCCTTTCACGGCTGATATATCGGTTCGACTCCGGTACTCACTACCAACCTACGTCTTAAACACGTAGTGTAATTGGTCCTTTACCTTTGTTGATATGTGTCCTTAGCTCAGATGGAAGAGCCCACGACTTTTAATCGTGTTGTCCGGAGTTCAAATCTCCGAGGACACACCATAAGCGCAGGGATGGCCGTAATAGCAACCTGATCAGTTAACTCTTTTTAGAGTGTTTGCTGCGCTATATAAGTGAATATGGGCCTTTACGCAATGTGGTACTATTCTCACATTGCTACCATGCCGAAATGGTGGAATTGGCAGACACGTCGGATCAAGGATCCGATAGGAAACTGTGCAGGTTCGAGTCCTGTTTTCGGCACCAGTCGCCAATGATAGAGATGCGTATAACTCACACATCGACTGTCGGCTCAAAAAAAATGTGTGGTTCTTTCCAAGGGTTTCTTAGCCTCTAAAAGCAAACCTGCTTTATCGCTCAAATAATTCAAGTGGCAGAAACTGCGGCTTATCGCAGAATGTTGGTTCGAATCCAACTTGAGCGGCTTTATATCCTTCTCGACGGGTTCAGCGGGCAAAGACAAAGCACCGCCTCCGGTTCGATTCCGGAAAGAGGGCTGAAGATGCCAACTTCAGAAAGTGGCGATACCACGGTGCAAGGGGCCGGGCTGTGGTGTTGAATGAAGGCTCAAAGCGCGTAAAGGTCGCGTATAGCAGGGTATCCCTATTCCTTGCAAACTGTTTATAGTGGTGGCATCGGAGCTATAAGTAGAAAGAGATGGATGTCCAAAGCGCGATAAGAGGGTACAGGCGCATAGAGAGGTGAAGAAACCCTATTCCTCTCAAGGAGCATTACTTGGGCGGTTCAGTGCTCATGCAAAAGGAATCGTTAAAGTCAACAACTTGGTTTATAACAACTGATTTGGGTGGATGGCATAGAGCGGTGACGAAACCAATTCCGCTCCACGGGATCTCTGCAGCCCCCGGTGGAAATCCGTAAAAATGACAGAAATTTTAGAACGTCTGCAGGCGTCTTCGGGCAAGAGAAGTAAACCTTGTCAAAAAGTTGGGAATTTCAATCAAGCAAATCTCAAGTAATTCTTTGGGTTAGTGTGCTGTGGTTAAAGTACCGTTCGATCCGGTTGTCAAACTTGAGGAGCAGAGATGGACCACAGGAATGGCTCTGTTTGAGACGTTGGGATGTTCCCCGTAGAAATATGTGAAATTCATAGCTTAGTCCGTTACAGTCGGGAAGTATTTATTAATAGGCGTTCCTCCGCCTATCGCACCTCAGAAATGGACACGCGGGAAATGGAGGAGAATCGCCGACCCACCAAATGTGGGAGCGGTTCCTGTAGCTGCCTAATTGCGGCTACTGCTAATGGCAGTCTGATCAACTGCTAAGTTCGGTGCGACGTAAGCTTCAAGCCAACGATGGTGAGTTGGAGCGCTGTTGTTAAATGGTGATAAAACCAGCCGAGATATTGTCGATTGGGATAACAGAAGTCCGTCGGTCTTTGAAACCGAACGAGTTGGGGCAGCACCAACATCGACAGCCATTTGAAATATTTTTTTGTAGAAAGGAGAAAAATGAATAATAATATTATAGATCAATATTCTGAAGAAGAACTTCGAGAATTGGTCGCAAATTCTTATTCTATGCGCGAACTACAAAGGAAAATGGGTTATTGTTCTCTTGGAGCAAATTTTAAAACTATAAGAAATCGTCTTGAGAAATATGGAATCTCAACAGATCATTTTAAACCAGTAGCCAGAAACGCAACCAAAAGAACTTTTGAGAATGTTTTCTGTAAAGATTCAACGGCATCTCAATATCGTTTAAGAGAATGGTATTTAAAAGGAAAATATACAGAATATAAATGTTCAATTTGTGGATTGCCACCATTTTGGAATGATCAGGAATTGTCTTTGACTCTCGATCACATTAATGGTTATAATCACGATAATAGATTAGAAAATTTAAGATGGATTTGTCCTAATTGTGATAGACAACTTTCCACATTCGGTAATAAAAGCGCAAAAGAACAAAATAAAAACAGGGAAGCTAAAGAAAATTTCTGTATTGATTGTGGTAAGAAAATTTCTTTATATGCAGAAAGATGTTTGTCGTGTGCTGGAAAGTTTTATCACCAATCAAAAAGACCATTGAAAGAAAAACCTCTTGAACAAAACTTCTAAATAATTTTTCAGGGCACCCGTCTCATCAAGTCCGATAATTGGGTTGGAAACTGGTGGGACGGGTTGTTCCGTATAAAAAGAAAGGAAACCGCTTCCAATGAGTATCACTCTCAACATCAACGTAAATTTCCCTATATACAATAAGACTCCTACCTATAAACCGCTCCCGCAACTCACTCGTCGTCAGCGGTCATTTTTCGAGTCTGCCAAAGCGGTATCCCTTCTTTCCGACCATCCGCAGTTTCATCTTGGTTGTGCCATCGTAGAAGGTTCTCGTATTATCTCGTCAGGATGCAATTCCGTTACGAGATGTTCTTTAATCCAACGGAAACTCGACAATAACCAATTTGGCGGAGAACACAGAGGAGCTTGTCACGCCGAGACAGCCGCGTTGCTCCCGCTTATTCGTCAGAGAGCAAATTTAACTTCCTGTGATGCATATCTATACCGCTCCCATAAAGGCGGGTCCATTGCTATGTCTCGTCCTTGTAGCCGATGTATGAGTCTTATGCGAGCGGTTGGGATTCGACGAGTCTTTTTCACAGTGGAAGGCGGATATGCTGTAGAAGATATTTAGAGAACGAGACATATTATCTGGTGACTAGATAACCTGCTATGATTATCATAATCAGGTTGTCTTCACATATATTAACAAACTACTATAAAAGAAAGGAAGACATTATGTTTCTAAAACGTCTTATCCAATTTTTATCTCAAATTGACAGTGCTATGTCGTCAAAAGACAGACAGCAGGCCGAAGAATTGCTGACGAAGTTATCCGAAGCACTACAAGCCGAGCCAGATCTGTCAGAGCAAACCAAGACGGCATTTCTTGCATGGATGAGAACCATTCAAACCAAGCTTTATGGTTCTTCATCAAAAACAGGGACCGATACAGAAACCCCAACGGAACCAGATGTATCAACTGACATAGGTTCTGATTCTGATGCAGAAACAGAAGTTAAACCAGAGACACCAAAGCCAGATCCGACTCCTGATGTTCGACCTGCTCCTTCTGTTCCAATTGCTCCCGAAACAACAAAAGACCCGTTTCATTACGTAGAATTGTCTGCCACTGACGGCGACGCAAATAAGATTTCCCTACAGACCGCGCTTAACATTGGGGCGGATATCAAAATTCGCATACCTGGCACATATCCTATAACTCCGCCTGTGCTAATTAAGTCACAAACCTTTGATCTAAATAATTCTACCATTAAGTTGAATGGCAGAAAATATGACGGCGCACTGTTCTTTTTGAGTGGCGAGCAACCGTCCATTCAGAATGGAACAATTCAAGGCAGTTTTGACGAACCGGCAGTGCCACTTAATGATCCGAATTTCTTTGAAGGCGAGTCGCTTGTTGGTCTATATTCCTATGCCTATTCTAACGCGAAGGTTTCCAACCTAAAGCTCCACCACAGTTGGGGCTATGCAGTTTGTGAACGGACAAACGCCGAGACGGCTGCGCTTCTGGGTCTACCGGATGGACAGACTGCAGCGATGGCACGCTGCTATGTCTATCTTAACCGTATGACGGCCAGAAAAGATTCCAAGCCCGGATATTTAGGCGGACAAATGTCTATTACTGCTTCTGGAGATTATGTTTATAAAACTGATAAAATGGATTTGACACCTGCGTTATCCTCTATGACATCTAAACTGCGTGGGCCGCAAACAAATTACCAGTATATCTCTGCCTCCAACGGATTGGGTTATTTCCGTATTATTAGCGATCGGCGCATTGAATATGAGTTCACAGTACCAGGAGAGTCAGAGCCGGTTTGTCGCACTGCCCTACAAGGTGAGGCCGTCCGTATTCCTGATGGCGCAATTGATGTCAGTGTTACCACTTATTGCAAGGCATCTAACGCCGGTGATTGGAAGATTGGAGAAGGCGCGGATGTGCGCGATGTTGGTTATGTGATTTACCTGAGCAACCATGTTGGAGGACTGGATGTCCAAAATTGTGAAATGTCATTCAACTCCTCTTTGGGAATGTGCGGTACAAGTCTTGGCGCAACTTATGTCAAAAATTGTACCAGCATCGGCAACGGGCGCTTGAATCGTGATTCTAAACCTTCCCATACAACTGTGGGATTTATTGATATCGAAGATAATCCTACTTGTTTTGTTAGTTTGGAAAACATTACCAGTGATTTGGAAACAAACGGCGCAATGTTGGGAGCAGTTACAGCAAGTGTCAAAAATTGGCGTGGAAGTACAGTTGTCGTTTATCGCGGATTGAGTGCGTTGGTAGAAAATTCGGATGCATATATTGGATTGTTCAGCAATGACACTCCTACCGAACTTATTATCAGAGATAGTATAATTCGAGGAATGACTGTAAATAAATTGCCAGATTCTGTTCAAACTGAACACTGTACATTTCATAACTGTCCTGTGCGCACTGTTAATGATTCTGATGGAAAGTACGTCTATTCCAACACATATACCAGTGCAGGAAGTGCGCTAACGAGCTTGGTAAATATTTATCTAAAAACTTCCGGTGGATGGAATGGTGCGGGGCTATCTACACTTGAGGGTTCCCATGCGCAACTGTTTATCAACGGCTCAGAAGATACGCCGCTTGGTAAATGGAAGCCGATGATAGCTACCGGAGATTGCTTTGGGTTACAAGTAGATGATACAATTTATCCTAATGGATTTACTATCTCTGGCGCTAAAATCGCGCCCGGACAGTACCGTCATCCCACTAAGGTAGACGCCATGTTTGGCGTATTTGAGGACTGTGATTTTGATTTGTCCAAGCGCGAATTTTGCACTGTAGGCAAACATATGTATGACAAGCCGCTGGAGTTTAATTCTTGTACCATTCACAATGCCAACAATCCGTTGTTTGGTAGAAATGGCACGGCCGCATTTGGTGTCGGAAAGGGTACGGTGATAGTGTTTAAAAATTGTACTATTGATAAGAAGGGCAACATTTGTGTTACACGTGAAAATACATCCGGTATTGCTACGTCCGGCGTTCCCACAATCGAGTTTATTGACTGTACTTTCGGGGATGGATCATAAACAGTGATTATAAATCAATTCTACGGTCTGTACAATAAGTAAAACACTTAGATTTCCAAATTTTTATCACTGGATGGATAAGTTACACCCATAACAAACTATGTCCCAAAATCTAATACTTTATCAATAAAAAAGGAGGTACTTTCATATATGAACAAACCGCTCAATTTTTATAAAGAAAATATCCAGTCCCTTTCTTTCACCGGAATTTCAACTGACGAGCAAGAAACGGTTATTATATTTGGTCGAAACGGTGATATGGCTTCTGTAGAAACGACCGACTCTACAGTTCTTACGAAACTCAAAAAGTGTGCTGATACAAGCCCCGACGAATGGGTGCTTACAAACGTAACAACCAGTCCGAATGAATCTGACCCGACAAAAATCACATCTATTTGTTTTAAATGCCCTAAGAAACTTGTTTCTCTTAGGTTAAAGTCTGCCGTTCCAAGAGAATTGACAGATGAAGAGAGAGCAGAAATTGCGGAGCGCATGAGGGGCATTCGGAGAAACAAAGAAGATTAAAACAGTACAGGACCACATAGATGTACCTACAATCGATTCTAAGGTTCGTACAGTAAGTAAAATACTGTAAATTTCAGAAACAAGTTGTTTGGGATATTATTCTACACCCCAAACAACTAAACTTTCAAAATCATTATTAAATCAATGAAAAAGGAGATATTTTGCCATGAAGTATTATTCAGAAGTTCTTAACAAAAATTTTGACACCGTTGAAGACCTTGAGGCTGCCGAGAAAATAGAAAAGGAAAGAATTATTGCGAAAACAAAAGAGGATGCGGCTCTAAAAGCAGAAATTGATGCCGCCAAGAAAATTCGTGATGATGCTAAGGCCGATTATTGTACCGCTCTTAATGCGTGTCATGAGGCTTTGTCTCGATGGAATGAGGCAGAAAAGAAACTGAGCGATGTGGAAGCAAAAAACAGATCTGTTATGGGTTCACCTAAAACAAGCGATGAACTTAAAAGACTTGTAGAGAAATGGTTTTTTATTTGAAGTTTTAGTATACAGAAAATAGGCCATGAATAGGTCATATCAATAAAAGGGGGAGCCCTATCGGGCGCCCTTTTTTGTATGTTATTGTATTGTTACATTATAAATTGGACTCGTCAACGAAAATAAAATTTTGGTTCTGGAAGGTTTTGGATCGGCAAGCAAATTTTGGGCGCGGTTCTAGGAATTTTGGGGACAAAAAAACATATGGTGCGCCGCTCCTAAAAAATAAAAAAATCCCCCGCATGTTTAAAAAAATCCCCCCCACGAAACTAATTTTACCCCACCCTAAAAAACATATTGCCTATAATAATATAAAATCATATAAGCAATACATC
>ERZ1034897.279-NODE-279-length-27731-cov-10.785554_pt1 | contig 27731 bp, 55 predicted proteins | sample MGYA00520629_ERZ1034897 | MGnify/ENA primary metagenome ERZ1034897 (study PRJEB33766, sample SAMN09781789) | gut metagenome | biome: gut microbiome | host: Homo sapiens | place: Madagascar | study: EMG produced TPA metagenomics assembly of the PRJNA485056 data...
AGATCGGCAGTTCCGGCGATTCCGCAAAGATCGGCAGTTCCGGCGATTCCGCAAAGATCGGCAGTTCCGGCGATTCCGCAAAGATCGGCAGTTCCGGCTATTCCGCAAAGATTATATCGGAAGGAAAGAATTCCGTAGTTATGGCTGCAGGATATGATTCTATCGCTAAAGCCAAAATTGGAAGTTGGATAACTCTTGCTGAATGGGTAAAAACAGACAAAAAGAACGAAAAGGGATATATCATTTGGTCTCCAAAGTGTGTGAAGACAGAATATGTAGACGGTGATCGAATCAAAGAAGATACTTTTTACAAGTTGAAGAATGGTGAATTTGTGGAGGTGAGCGAGTAATGAAGCAACCCAAAAAGCTTACAAGAACACAAAAAGAAATCGTCCATTCGCAAGGCTATAACGTAGATGAATGGATGGTAAGAAGAGAGACGGAGTTCCATTTGTTCTTGGTTCACAAGGACACAGGAAGAAGAGTAACCGTTGATAACTATATTCGGAGGGCGAGAAAATGAGCAAATTCAATCCATATGTTGTAGCCGGAAGCATTATGGCAATCACAGGCGCATATTCGATTACGGATGATTTTCAGACGATTCCGAAAATTATCTTAATTATTGGCATGGTGCTTACGATATACGGATATTGGAACTATGGCAAGATCAGCAAAGCAATGAGAATTTATAGAAAAATAGAAGGGAGAAATAAGAGAAATGGGAGAAGTAAAGAATATGTTCGATTTGAGCAAACTGCACTTAGAAGATGAACTGAATGAGGATGTTTCTTTCGAGGAAGGATTGGCAGAGTACGTCGAGAACACGAAGGACGCATCCGTTGACACCTTGGCAGGAGAATTTAAGGATTTTCCAATGTTCAAGTTATATGCCGGAGCCGTAAGAGGCGGTGCAGATGTCGAGACTACAACACGATTGATCGGTTCAATGATTCTTGGCCGGTCGATTACAGATGAAAAATTCAGAGATCGGTTTTATAAGGCTTCAAGCGATTTAACGTTTAGCACAATTGACGAAATTATGAGAAAGGAGATTCAACATGAAAAAGATAAGAATTAAGCATATTTTTTTGCAGAATTTCGGTAAATTCTTCGGTGCGAATACTATTGATGCAGACATTTCCGACAGAACAGAAATTTGCGGCGTAAATGAATCCGGCAAGACAACAATCAAACGTGCGGTACAGTATGTTCTTAATTGCCGGGATGATAATTGCAAGGAGCTCACAGGAATCCGACCGCATGACGAATCCGGGAATGATTATTTAGGAATCGAGACAACGTGTGCAGTTACGTTCGACTTGGATGGAACAGAAAAAGAACTGAAAAAGGTGTTCCGGGAGAGCATCAATAAGAACGGAGATTTCATTGGAAATATAACGGATTCATACATCAATGACGTTCCGAAAAAGGTTAAGGACTACGCAGAGTTCCTTTCGGATGAGTTCTTGGATGCCGACAGATTGCAGTATTGCTTAAATGCTCAATCATTGTTGAAGAAGTCTCCGGCAGATCAACGAATTGTGCTGGAAAAGACCTTCGGAGATAAAACGACATTAGATATCGCACAGGAAGATGAACAGTTCGCGCCTATCGTTCCGATGCTTGAAGATGGGACGATTAAAGAACTGAAAGAGCGTTGCAATCGCACTCTGAATGGTTCACGTGGAAAATCGTCGTCTAAAGGACTTAGACAGATCGCAGATGAATATGCACCACGTATCGACGAACTGATGAAACAAAAGACGGATATTGACGTGTCGCAGTTGCAGCCGATGAAGTCAGACATCGAATCTAAGATTGAAGCTGTGAATACGAAAATCAAGGATGCATCGGCGGAGCATGATGCTTTAGGACAGGAAATCTTGAAGCTTAAATTTGAATTATCCGGCTTGCAGAACAAGGCAAATGAGAACCTTGACAAGACGAGAGCGGAGCTTACACAGAAGTCTTTCGACGCAAATAAGGAACTGATTGTGCAGAAGAACATTCAGAATGATTTGTTGCGCAAGAAAGAGAGCCTTGAAGCAGAATTTAAGCGCCATGTTTCCCTTCGTGAGCAATATGCAGAAGAGTGGAAGCAAACCAATGCAGAGACAATCGGAGAAAATGACACGATCTGTCCTACTTGCCATAGAGAGTTGGAGAATGCCGACGAAATCAAGGAGCGTTACGAAGAAACAAAGAAACAGAGACTTGATAATATCGTCGCAAGTGGCAATTACGAGAAGTCCGAAATCGACCGCTGCAAGGCAGAGATTGAACAGACAGAGAAGCAGATACAGGAACAGGGCAAGAAGGTGTCGGAGTTACAGACCGAATATGATTTTCTGAATAACAGAATTGACGGTATGCCTGTTTGCGTTGATATCACTAACACTTCTGAATACAAGAAATTAAAGACAGAATTGGACGAAAAAGAATCCCTTTATAATAAGGAAGCGATTGGTTCAAATTTGGTTGATTCTTTGAAGGAAGAGCTTAAAAAACTGCAACATGATCTGTTGGACGTAACAAAGAAAATCGGCGAAGCATCGGTCAATGATTATGTTGATAAGGCGGTATCGGAGCTTCGAGAAAAGCAGAGAGACACGCAGCAGAAGATCGCCGATCAGGAATCAATACTTGATTTGTTGAAGAAACTTGACCGAAAGAAAAATGAGATTCTTTCTGAAAGTGTCAATCAGTATTTGGAGTTTTGCAAGATACAGTTGTTCCGACCGCTTATCAACGGAGATACAGAAGAGTGTTGCGAGTTCACATACAAAGGAGAACCGTATAACCGTAATATGAACCACGGAGCGAAGTTACTTACAGAGATTGATATTTGTCGTGCTTTTCAGCGTAAGAATTACGTAGAAATGCCAATTATCATCGACGACACGGAATCCTTGGATGCGTGGAGAATCCCGGAGATTGACACGCAGTTGATTGTTATTCGCCGGACAGACGACAAGGAATTGATTATTAAGGATATGGAGGAAAAGTAATATGGCAGAGAATACACAGGTAGCAGAGAAGAAAGAATTTACCACTTCGTTAAGTGAGTGGAGCAATGCAATGACAGGATTGATTATCGAAGATTATAAGTCTTGCGGGATGAAGATGGATGATTACTCGAAAGAGTGCGCTATGGAAGCTATGACAAGCATTTTCAATCTTGTCAAGAGTGACCTTAAGATTGATATGAGAAACCTTGATACAAGCAATTTAAGAGGGATTGTGAAGCGTTGCGCATCACTTAAATTGAACGCAAGCGCATATCCGAGAGAGTGTTATTTTCAGTTACGAAATGTAAAAGTTGGAACTGATCCTCAGACAGGTAAGGATGTTTGGCAGAAACAGGTAGAAATGGGAATCGAGGGCAGCGGTTACGATTCATTGCTTGCTAATTATGGCAAGGATGTAAAACAAGTATATCCATATTGGGTAATTAAGGAAGGAGATGTATATATCCCGCCAAAACACAAAGGGCTTACAGTTACAGATCCGGAATGGGAAGAAAAATTCTTGTCAGATAAGGCGGTAAGGGTTGTATATCCTGTGAAGTTAAATGATGGGAATATCACATATCTTTCGGCAGACCGCGACAGCGTAAAAATCAATCTTATGGCACATGTTAAGCAAAACTTGATGAATGTTACTTTCGGAATTTGTGCTGATAGATATAAAGCAACGGAAAAACAGAAAGCGGAAATTAAGGCAAAAAAAGAAGAGATTCTTAATGCTCTTAGATCGTGCAAAACGGTTGATGAAATGCTTAAATGCGAGATTGCAAGACCATATATCAGCGGTGCATGGCTTGATACGCCGGAAAGCATGATTGTCCGTAAGATGTGCAACAATGCGACGAAAAAATACCCAAAGAATTACGATCCTATGGCAAGACAGGCGCAGATTGAAATGGACGAGGTATATCAGATTTCAAAAAGTGAGATTGAAGAAAACGCCAATTCCGTTGACTTTGACGAGGATGTTGTAGATTCAGAGATCGTAAGCGAAGAATCGGCAGAGCCGGAGTTTATGAAGGGAGAGTAAGAATGAGAGTAATTTCGCAGAGTGGAACAATGGATTTCCCGTACGATAACAGTTTGGTTTTTCTGCATGAAAGCCGCATAAAAGGGAATACGTGCGTAGAAATACAATTATATGGAGGCACAGAGATTGACACTGTAGCTGAATATTCAACCAAGGAAAAGGCGTTAAAGGCTATGGCAATGCTTAGAGAAGCATATTGCAATAATGAGTTTTATCATCACACAGCCACGACAAATACTTTTCGAGAAGCTATGGGTATTTTAAGCAGCGAAAAACTCAAAGAGGTAACGAGCGAGTATTTTCAGTTTCCACAGGATGAAGAAATCGAGGTGTGAGTATGAAACAAAATCCAATAATAATTGCGTGCGAATTGTGCGGAAAGCCACAGGAAAAAGATAAATCTCGTTCCAATGAGAATTGGGATGTTTATGATGCGAAATCCGTTTGTGAATGTGGTGGAAATTTTAAAATGATGTTAAGAGAAGATGCGGAAAGGTTAAGGAATGAAGCTTAAATGTATCGCAACCGGATCGTCGGGGAACTGTTACACATTGACAGCAAGCAATGGAGAGACATTGATCTTGGATGCCGGAATCGGCATCCGGGATATCAAAAAAGGCTTGGATTGGAATATAAGAAGTGTGGTTGGCTGTATAGTCAGCCACACCCATTCCGATCATAGCAAGTCGGTTAAAGATTTGTGTGATATGGGAATACCTGTGTTTACGCCATATGAAGTGTTGCTTATGAATCAGTTTTTGGCAAATTCTTATTTTACCGTGAGAATATTTGATTTAACGACATCAGATAATAAATGGGTTCACACTAACCCAGATGGCAGCGAGTGCCCTTGTTATGGATTTTTAATTGAACATCCAGAAATGGGAAAGATGCTTTATATCACAGATTGTGAGTTTGTTAAGTGGCGGTTTAGCGGAATTAACCACATACTTCTTGGTGTGAACTATGACAAGGATTTAATTGACGACGAAGATTCTGCAAAGGTAAATCACGTATTCAGAGGTCATATGAGCATTGACACCGCTTGCGATTTTGTAAAAGCAAACAATTCAAAAGACTTGCAGAACGTCATCATGTGCCATCTGTCGAAGAATAATGCTGATAAGGACTTGTTTATCGAGAAGATGAAAAAAGTCGCTGGAAACGCAAATGTGGACGTTGCAGAGCCGGGCAATGAATGGTTGTTAAGGAACCCAAACGAATGCCCGTTTTAGAAAGGAGTTACAGGATGAAAGACATTGAAGAAATAAAGAAAACGCTTTCCTACGTGAAGAAAAACGACATTAATACGTACAGTGCAGAAATCACGGTCGGGAAGTATAGGGGCAGTGTTGTTTTCTCGAATAATGAGAGAGGTTATGAACACGTAAGTTTCTGTCCTTATAATGGACGTTTACCTGATTGGAATGCAATGTGCGAGTTGAAAGATATGTTTTTCGATGATGAAGAGGAAGCATATCAGATCATGCCAAAGAAGAGCGAGTACGTCAACATGGTTGATAATTGTTTACATCTTTGGAAACCGCATAACGGTTTGGAGCTTGGACTTCTGACACGAATCAAACCGGGAAAGATTATTCAGGACAAGGCGGTGGAGCGATGAGCCGATGGAAAGAAAATGATTGCGTTGGTTGCCCGCAAGGTTGCATTAACTGTGGTAGACAGAACGACTATTACGTGTTTGAGTGCGACAGATGCGGCGAGCAAACGACCGATTCAGAAAAGTTTGTTCACGATGGCGATAACGATTATTGCCTGGATTGTTGGGAGGATGTGAATTACGAAATGGGAATGAAGAGAGATGCGATGCTCTGTAAGGCTATTGACGATTCAACTCATGATTGGGTTGAGGGAAGCCTTGTAATACAGGATTGGAACGACAATTTTGTGTTTATTATTGAGAAATTTGAGGGAGCTTGTTTTACGAGGTCTGCAAAGGAGCTTCTCATGGATATGGCACATATTGTTGATAAGGACACGATCTGTCGATGCACCGGATGCAGAGACATCGACGGAGAACTTATATACGAGCATGATATTTGCGAAGATAAGAATGGTAAGCGGTATGTGTGCCGGTGGATTGCAAGTAATGCGTGTTTTGAGTTCAAGTGCAAAACAGGGATTTCATATGAGATGTCATATTCCGAGGACTTTGTTGTCAAGGGCAATGAATATGATGATTTAACTTATTAGGAGGTATTAAACATGAACAAAGTAATTTTGATGGGTCGATTGACCCGTGACCCGGAAATCAGATACACACAATCTGCGGAGCCTTTAGCAATCGCTAGATACAATTTGGCGGTTGATCGTAGATTTCAGAGAAAAGACAACTCCGGTAACGAACAGACCGCAGATTTTATCGGATGCATTGCGTTTGGAAAGAACGCCGAGTTTGCAGAAAAGTATTTGAAGCAGGGTACAAAGATTGCGATTGTAGGGCGTATTCAGACAGGTAGCTATACAAACAAAGACGGAAATAAGCTGTACACGACAGATATTGTAGTAGAGGAACACGAATTTTGTGAAAGTAGACAGGGCGGTAACACACAGGATGCACCAAAGCCGATGCCTACCGATGCAGGATTTATGGATATTCCGACAGGATTGACAGGCAACGATTTACCATTTAAGTAGGAGTTGATCGCATGATAACAATGATTTTTGAATTAAGAAAGGAATAACGAATCCTCGGTAAACCGAGGTTATGCAACGGAGATTTGCAATGGTTGTATAGAAAAATATTCATTGTGGCTATAAGGCGCGAACGGAAACGAACGCGAGATGTAGAGCAATCTAAAAATTTATCCACGATTACAAAGCGATTTGTAGCGCGGTGTTATGACGAAGAGAAAACTAAAAGTATGTTGGGTAAGTGCAGGAATATCAAGTTTTATGGCAGGTTATCTTGCAGGAGATGTAGACGAATGGATTTACATTGACATATCAGACCAGCATCCAGATAGTTTGAGATTTATTAAAGATTGCGAGAAAGCGATCGGAAAAGAAATTCAGATATTGCAATCAAAGGAATATCGAAGTGTGGAAGAGTGTGTAAGGGTTTTCGGTGGCTTTAGGAATCCCGGAAATGGATTTGCGCCTTGTACAAATTGGTTAAAAAAAAGAGTTCGTAAGGAGTGGGAAGAGAATAACAAAGATTGTGAGTTGACGTATGTTTGGGGATTTGACTTAAAGGAAAAGAGCCGGGCAGAGCGCACGATTGAAGCAAACCCACAGACAGAGCATGAATTTCCACTTATTGACAAGGGGCTTTCCAAAGAAGAGGTACACGGATTGTTTGAACGGACTTTTGGTTTTGAACGACCGAAGATGTACGAGCTTGGATATCCGAATAATAATTGCATCGGATGTGTTAAAGGCGGCATGGGTTATTGGAATAGGATTCGTAAAGACTTCCCGGAAGTATTTGAGAGCCGAGCAAAGTTGGAGCGATTAGTCGGACATTCGATGCTGAAAGACAGTAAAGGCAATCCAATATACCTTGACGAATTAGACCCGAACAGAGGAAACATGAACACGGAGATATTTCCGGATTGCGGAATCATGTGTTATTTGAATATGAAGTAGATATAAGTGGTGAGCGGTAGGGATAAAGGAGAGTGAAAAATGTTTTCAGATGGAATTATTGCGGGAGCAAAAGCCGTATATCCGTCAAGTTTTATATATCGAGGAATCTTTTCTTTTGAATCATTCAGAGAAATTAAAAGGTTTTGCGATGTAAAACCCATGAGAATGTATACGGATGGCACCTGTGACTACATTATTAGATATCGAGAAGAAAGCGAGATTAAAAATAATGACGAACAGAATCAGTACAATCAAGGCGTGGACGATGTTGTGCAGGCAATTAAAGACCTTGTAAACGAGAATCCGACAGATTGCTTTGCGCAGATTGTATCCGATTTAGATCAGATAGCAAGCGACTTAAAGGAGTGTGAGGCATAAGTGGCTACGAATTACAGACAGGTGTATGCAATCGAGAAGAAGAACAAAGAGCGGCTTCTCAAAGTGAATCCTAAGTTGAATGACAAGAGCGGTATATATTTCCTACTCAGAGAGGATGAAAATGGATTTAAGTATGCTTACATCGGACAGGCGGTACATGTAATCAGCAGATTGGCAAGTCATTTATCCGGTTATCAGCAACACATAGATTTAAGTATTAGATCGCACGGATTGTACGATGCAGAGAAGAACCCTTATGGATGGCGAGTTGAATTTCTGAATATTCCGGTTTCACAACTCGACGAAGTAGAAAAGAAATATATTCGGTTATATGCCGAAAAGGGTTATCAGCTCCGGAACGTTAGTTTAGGCGGCCAAGGAGAAAATCGTGCAAGCGGTTCAATAGGCGAGAGAAAAGCACCTAAAGGCTATATGCAGGGCGTACAGCAAGGTAAAAAAGTTTTGGCAAGGGAATTATCCTCTATCGCCGAAAAGCACCTTGAAATCCGCTTAAAAGCCGAAAAAGAGCATAACAAGGTGTCACAGAAACAGTATGAGAAATTTATGGATTTATTGAAAGCTGGTGAGAACAATGCTAATTCCGAAAGCTAAAGCCAAAGAGTTTGAAAAATTTGGATTTAAGAAATGCAAGGGCGAATATGGCAAGAATGGCTGCTATTATCTTTGCGTTGCAAGGGGCGTGAAAATGCTTTTCGTTAGTGATGTGCATTTTGATGTTAATGATTGGAAAGATAATGACCCAAGAATACATAAAGACGCAAATTGCAGATACAGAGACAGCAGGACATATCTTGATATTATTTATGAGCTTATTAAAGCAGATATGCTTATGAGCGATTGCTTGAAAGCGGGTGAAAGTGAATGACAAAAGCAGAAGAACTTTTAAACAAGGCGAAAGAAAAATACGTAGAGGGAGAGAGATGCAGTAAGCTTGCCGATAGCCATTTTGAAAGTTACAGGGAATATATGCTTGAATACAGGACAGAAAGTGTAAATAGAGTTTTGGATTTTATTCGTGATGAATACAGAGCCGGCAGAATTTGCGACCTTGAAACACTATTGTGTCACTGCCAAAACAAGCTGAATGGCAACATTGACGGAACGGAATTAGACTTTGATGAGCATTTAAGAGGAGTTCCTTTTAAGAAAGTAGGTGATTCAGAGTGAGTAAAGCATACAAATGTGATGTTTGTGGCAAATTTTGTAGCGATTGTTATAAAATAACAGGTTTTGATATTTACCCTGGTGATTACGCAGAAAGAGGCTATTCAAATGTTAATGAAAAGACAGTGATAAGTGACATATGCGAAGATTGTTACAACGATATTAAGAACTACATACACGATAAGGTATTTGAAGCAGCTAAAAAGCAGATAAAAGGTTTAATTATCTAAAAATCAAAGAAAGGAATAGGTTGTGCGCACATAAAACCGAGGTTTCCTTTTGGTAAGAGAAAATGTTAGATTTTGGATATTACAATATGGATTGTATGCAAGGGATGAAAGAATTTCCCGACAAGTATTTTGACCTTGCGATTGTAGACCCACCCTATGGGAGAAAGGAACACGGTGGAAGAAATAGAAGCGGATATGTCAGACAGAAAAACGGACGTAAAATATTCGTAAAAGATGGGAAGTACGGAAATCGGAATTGGGATAATGAACCACCTTCAGAAGAATACTTCAATGAGCTTATTAGAGTTTCAAAAAATCAGATTATATGGGGCTGCAATTACTTTGATTATCCACTAATAGGCGGTCGTATCATTTGGGATAAATGCAACGATGGGAGCGACCAGTCGGATGCGGAAATAGCATACTGCAGTATGAATGATAGGGTTGATATTTTCCGCTATATGTGGCGAGGAATGTTCCAAGGAAAATCTGTTTCTGAAGGAACAACTCAACGAGGAAACAAGAAGTTGAACGAAAAACGAATACACCCAACACAGAAACCTGTAGCACTATATGAATGGCTTTTAAACAGATACGCAAAGCCTAATGACATTATTCTCGATACTCATGTAGGTAGTGCAAGTAGCTTAATAGCTTGTTATAACACTAACCATAAATTTGTTGGGTTTGAGCTTGACGAATACTATTACAAGGTATCGAAGCAGAGATTAGATACCGAAATGGCACAAATGAGGTTGAGTGATTTTATAGGAGATACAGTATGAACTTGAATAATCAAATGAGCATATTTGACTTTACAAGAGAACCAATCAGCATAACAAAGCCTATCCGCTTGATAGAATTATTTGCTGGATATGGTTCACAGGCAATGGCACTAAAGAAAATAGGTGCTAAATTTGAACATTATAGAGTTGTGGAATTTGATAAATATGCAATAGCAAGTTATAACGCAGTACATGGCACAGAATTCCCTACAATGGATATAACCAAGGTTCACGCAGAAGATTTGAATATTTGTGACACGGCAGCATTCACTTACTTACTTACTTACTCGTTCCCATGCACGGACCTGTCTGTCGCCGGGAAACAAGCCGGTATGTCTAAGGGTAGCGGTACACGATCAGGGCTTTTGTGGGAAGTTGAAAGAATACTAACTGAAATCAGAGATGGTAGCGGAGAGTTGCCGCAGATATTATTCATGGAAAATGTACCACAAGTACACGGCAAGAAAAATATTGATGACTTTAAGAAGTGGTTGGAATTTTTGGAAAGTTTAGGCTACACAAACTATTGGCAAGATTTGAATGCTAAAAATTATGGGGTGGCACAGAATAGAAACAGATGTTTTATGTTTTCGTTCCTTGGCAATTATTCATATAGTTTTCCGCAGCCTATACCACTCGAAAAGAAGTTGAAAGACTATCTTGAGGATAATGTAGACGAAAAGTATTACATCAATAATGAAAAGGCTGATAAGCTGATAAAACAGCTTATTGACAATGGCACATTGCCAAATACAATCCCTAATAGCAGAGCAGAGCAGAATTGCGTTGACGGAACAATCAATAAACCACAACGAAGATATGTTGCAAACTGCATTAAAGCAAGATATGACTGCGGAATATCAAACTTGCAGTCAGACGGAAACTGCGTTGTTGAAAGCGGTTGATTTGTCAATTAACAATCCAAAAGAAAAGATTATTTCTAATTGCATTTTGTCTCATATTGCAAAAGATGGAAATGCAATAGGAAAATATGCATCATTAAATACAGGAGTGATTGAATGCAAGAGGTTAAAGTTATAGCTTCACTTGAAAGCAAATTTAAAAGCACTAACAGAATTTATGACATAGGGGGCAGTTCAACATTGAGTACAATGCAGGGCGGAAATCAAGAGTCCAAAATTTTTGAAGAGAAAATTCCGTGCAAATTAAATAAAATGCCTGAAGGACATTTAGACAGCTTAGATAATGCCAAAATATGCGACATTGATACCCCTACCGCAAGTACAGTAACAGCAAGATATTATAAGGGAATTGGAGCGCACAAAGACAATATGTGCATAGTCGCTATGCGTGGCAGAAATCCTGATAATCCGTCAGATAGAACTGTAGGAAGTCCGACAGAACAAAGATTAGAGGTGAATACACAAGGCATGAGTAATTGCTTAACAAGTGTGCAAAAAGACAATATGGTGCTTGAAAAGCCTTTGTTGCTAGGCGGTGTTGGGAAAGAAAATGAGTTTGGTTCACAATACAGGCAAGGAAACAGAGTGTATAGTTCTAATGCTTGTGCTATGGCATTAAATGCTCAACCCGTTGGAAATACTGGTGGAAATTCGTATTTATACAATGTTGGCTATCGTATTAGAAAGCTAACACCAAGGGAGTGTGGACGGCTGATGGGTGTATCTGATGAAGATATTGACAAAATGGCAGCTGTCAATAGTAACACGCAATTATACAAGCAGTTTGGTAATAGCATTGTTGTTGATGTTATGTGTGCTATGTTTAGGAATTTGAACATTGAGCAGGAGTGATTAAATGGTAAAACCAATAGCACCGTGCATGGGGTGTTCTGATAAGCATATTGGTTGTCATGGAATATGCGACAGGTATAAGGCATATACAGAAGCAAATGAGAAATTTAAAGAGAGTATTCGGCAGCAGAAGTTTGTACATAATTCTTTGAAAGATATGCATAAGGAACAATATGAGCGGTACAAGAGAAATCGTCACAAAAATAGTTAGGAGTGATTGAGTAATGAGCAAAAGCAAAGAAGAACAGGCAAGACGTGAGGGAATGTCATATGCGCTTAGATACGCAAGGGAACACGGCTTAGATGCCTTAGAATCCGATTTAAGAAAGCGTGGAGCATATAATATACCTGTACGGATTGATGATAAGGCATTGCAGGAGTTTACTGATAACGCAAAGAACATGATGCTTGACACAATTCTGATTCTTGCATCTGTAACACTGCATGATGAATTTGGATTTGGTAGAGAACGTTTAAACCGATTTAAGAAGCGGTTTAATTTCAAGGCGGAATGCATCGGAGAGAACTATACCGATTGGAACGATCAGATATCAATATTGAAGGAAGAGTGCGGGTTGGAGTATTCAATCCGCATGAACGAAAAGGATGTGAGATTAAAGTGATTATTATTGATTCAAATGTAGTGCAGAATAGCATTAAACATTATGGCTTCGATTTGCTGACTACTGTGGAAGAGTGTTCGGAGCTTATACAGGCAATTAGCAAAATGAAGCGAGGCAAAGATAATAGAGACAATCTTATTGAAGAGATGGCGGACGTTATGATCTGTATGGATATTCTAAAACAGGTTTACGGAGTATCTGATAGTGAGATTCAGAATTATGTATGCAAGAAGCAGGATAGATGTGTCGGGAGGATGGAGAGCGATGAATCACAGAAAGTGGAAAAAGGCATATAAGAAGCGGTACGGTATTCGACCGATTATCTTCCTTGACAAGAAGCGCAAGGATAAGGCTATGGCTATGATACGTGATTATATGTCACAGGTTACGATTTATACGCCGGATAATCAGTATTATTGGGAACTTGGATGCTACTACAACGAGACTTCGATAGATAGCAAGAAATCAATGCTTAAAGCGTGGGAAGGAGGTGTATAGAATGACAACTTATGAAAGAGTACTCAAGTTTGGTTATGATAATGCGATTAATGATGTAATGAATATGCTGAATGATATAGATTTTGGCGGCGGTACAAAAGAAACGCTTGCTTGCGCAAATGCAACGCTTAATTACATCAAGGGAGAAGTAGAGAATTTAAGAAGTGGAGGTGTGGTAGATAATGACGATTGATGAAGTGATAGAAAAATTTAAAGCCTTGGCAGAAAAGGGGCATATTATATTTTCAAGAGACCCTGATATTGCTGAAAAATTAAACAAAGAATATAGGCAACTTGCAGAATGGTTGAAAGAATTAAAAGCATACAGAGAACAGCATCATGCATTTTGTGATGCATACGATGTAAATACCGTTGAAGATATTTACGATAAGGCGATTGATGATTTTATCAAAGCGGTAGATAAACATTGCGGATATTACACCGGAGAATGCAAGAATCTTACGCGCGATAATCTTCTTAAAATTGCAGAAGATTTGAAAAATACATAGAAATCTTTGAGGAGTGATGATTTTATGGGAAACTTTGTAAAGATAGACCGAAAGATTCTTGAATGGGAATGGTGGGATGATTTCAACACATTTAGATTGTTTTTCTTCATGCTTGTGTCTGCATATTGGAAGGATGGGTACTACAAAGGCGAACTGATTGAACGGGGTTCTTTCCCATCTTCGATATCGAAATTGGCATCTGAAACAGGCTTGACTGACAATGAAATTCGTAACGCGCTAAAGCACCTTAAAAGCACAGGCGAAATCACAAGCAAAGCACATAGTAAATATAGCGTATTTACTATAAAAAACTACAATTTGTATCAATCAGATAACAAGCAAAAATGCGATGAAACCACAAGCACTGATGCAATCAAAATGCAATCAGATAACGAACAGATAACGAACCTTCCTATTATAAAAGAAGTAAAGAATATAAGAAGTAAAGAATATAAGAATAATATAGGGGCGAAAACGACACATTATGATGATCCCAATCTTAATTCTGCATTCGCTGAATTTTTGGATATGCGTAAGAAGATTAAAAAGCCGATTGCTACGAAACAGGCACTTACGCGTATGAAAAATAAGATTGAAAGATTGTCCGGCGGAGATACTAATTTGGCAATTAAGATTCTGAATCAATCGGTAGATCATTGTTGGTCGGATGTATATGAGATTAAAAATGATTATGACAGCAAGCATATATCCGAAGATGTAAAGCCTAAATCTGCAACCGATATGCAGTTGGATTCGCTTGCGGAACGGCAAAAGCAGATCGTGCCGATTATGAGCGATGAAGAAATAAATAAAATGTTTGGAGAGTGACAATATGGAGAGATTAACTAAGAATAATAACGGAGACTACTATTATCCGGAATGTTTTGAAAGATGTGGCGGAAATGGGGCATCTGAAAAGTGTGACGAGTGTGATTTTAGTTATTCTGTTTGCAAGAAACTCGGAGAATATGAGGGCTTAGAAGAACAGGGCAGACTTATCAAGCTACCTTGCAAGATTGGAGATACGGTATATGTCAAAATGGCACCATACTGTAAAACGAATTATGCAGAAGCGGAAGTTAAAGATTTTGTACATTTTATTTCTTGTGGCTTTTGCATAGTTGTCACTTCAAAATATTTTGACAAACAAAATATACCATTTTCAGAATTTGATAAAACCGTATTTCTCAAAAAGCCCGAAGCCGAAACAAATCTGAAAGAATTGAGAGGTGTAGAATGACAAATAAATGCGAAAATTGCAATGCGAGTAATATGTGTGAAGATGTTGTAGGAAGTTGCGAAAAATCTATAAGCTATGCAAACGCCATTTATAACAAGGCTCTTGACGATTTGCGAAATGAATTAAAAGCTCATTACACAGAACACAGTATCGCCCGCGTTTTAGGAGATACAGATTATCATTCTTATACAACGGCTTGCAAGTATCTTGAAGATTATATTGACAAAATAACAGAGGAGTTGAAGAGAGGTGAAGACTATGAAAGATAGATATTTATTCAAAGCTAAGAGAATTGACAACGGAGAATGGGTGCAAGGAGCGTTACTTGACGGAGAAAATCATTGCATTATAGGGCAAGAAATAAAGTTTAGCCCATACGTAGAACACGAATGCAAAATTGCCGGATATGAAGTTGATAGAAACACAATCTGCCAATGCACAGGCTTGAAAGACAAGAACGGCAAGCTGATTTGGGAAAATGATGTTGTAAAAGATTTGTTTAGCGATGATTGTGCACCAATTAAATATGGCAGTTATCAGAGTTGCTTTGATAGTACTATAACAAAGACTGAGCATGTTGGATTTTATGCAGACTGGACCGGCAGGTATGCTAAAAGATACAGAAAAGACTTAGGGTATTGGATAAATATGGTTGATGCAGAGATTGTCGGCAATATATTTGACAATCCCGAATTATTTGAGGTGTAGGTATGACAGAGAGTGAAGCAATAGAAGCAATACAGTTTGATTTAAAAATAGGTGGTGAAATACATTCTCAGGTATTGCGTGATGCTGTTGATGTAGCAATACAGGTACTTGAAAAAGTACAGGCAAGAGATAAGAAAGTGTGGCATCGTACAGACGAAATACCAGATACAGAAGATTGCTACATCGTGGCGTGGTTGCCAAAAGAAGGACAGTGCAAAGCTGATTCGCCACATTATTACGCAATATGGAGTTATGAAGATGGGGAGTGGCAGATATATGTTCCGAACGATTTTGCAGGCAAAGAAATAATATTGCTTGCTTGGGCGGAATTGCCAGAGCCTTATCATAAAGAGTGTGAAGAAAATAAGGAAATTGACGCAGATAAGCTTTTGGAGCATATAAGCAAAATCCCTACAGCATTTAATACAGACCACTTGATTGACCGACTTAATGATGAAGCGGATGCATCATGTGAAAACTTTGATAAATACGCAAGAGAAGTTGCTATTTGCGAAAATGAAAATACGTTTTCAGCAGGACTTATTAGGGCGGTAGAAATTATAAGGGAGTGTGAATCAGATGGGAATGGTTGATGAACTACGAAGGATGCGAGTAGACAGCGCAAACAGAAATTTCAAGCCGGATTATAAATGCCCCATCTGCAAAGACACCCATATTGTAATTGTTAAGGATGCAGATGGTCGGTCGGTAGCAAGAGATTGTGACTGCATGGCGCAGACAGTATATCGAAGATTGATGAAAGCAAGTGGCATTGATGCGGAAGATGTGAATGTCCGATTTAATGATTTTCAGACATTCAATGAGCCGGAATTACAGATTTCGAAAGCAACCGCTGCGAAGTATTGCAAGGATTTACCGATGCAGAGATACCAGAAGAATAACAGCTTACTACTTACAGGGCTTCCGGGGCGCGGAAAGACAATGTTAGGATTCTGCGTTGCAAACCAGCTTATCAAAAACGGCACGCCGGTTCAGTATGTAAGTTACCGGGATGCAATTACAAGGTTGAAACAGAATATTACAGATAACGTGGAGTATTCAGAAGAGATAAATCGCATGAAAAATGTAAGCGTTCTGTTCATTGACGATTTATTTAAGGGCAGAATCACGGAGAGCGACATCAACATTATGTACGAACTTATCAACCACAGATACTTGAAGCGACTACCTATGATCGTTTCAACAGAGAAATATCCAAAGGATTTATTTGCGGTAGATGAAGCTCTTGGAAGCAGAATCATTGAGATGTCTAAGGGATATGTGGTTGAGTTTAAAGAAAGCGGAAATTACAGGCTGAGGTAATGCTTATGGATGATGAAGAATTAAAGTTTTGCCATGCATACGATGATGCAGACGTGGATTGCTTAGATTATATGGAATGTGAAGAATGTCCGTATTACTATTCGGACGATGATTGAGGAAGAAGGTTTGAAGATGGCAAGAAAAAAGGGGTTTGGAGTAAGTCCAATCACAAACAAAATTTTTTATGGCACAAAAGACACCGATAAAGGTATTTGGGTTGGAACAAAAACAGATGTCACAGAAGATGTTATTTCTTCGGTTTTTGATTGGTTTGTTGGGAATATGAAAGATGAGCATGGAAAGCGTACAGAGTATCGAATCACATACCCGGATACCGATTACGAGTTAGTTATGCGAAAGAAGAAGTAAAAATTCAGAGAAAGGAGGCAGATAGATTTGTCCGGACAATAAATCGCGATTTGCTATCCTTTACGATTATGAGTAGTACGTATCACAAGAATATTGCAGAGGGAAGATGCGGTCAATGCGGTAAGATCAATGATCGTCCTAATAAAGCCGTGTGTTCTGAATGTGCTAAAAAAGATTATATAAATCAATTAGAGACGCGAAATTGGTATAGGAATCACGGATATTGCCCTCGTTGCGGAAAAAATAAACTCATGGGGAGTGAGAAATCTTGTGTCGAGTGCAGGGCAAAAGATGCAGAAGCAAAGGCAAGAGAAAGAGAACGAGAAACGCGGGAAGATAAAGACAACAGAAACGAATATGCACGAATAAGGTATAAAGCTAAAAAAAGCGCCGGAGTTTGCCCTAGATGTGGTAGAAAACTGACAAAAAACACCAGCGCATGTGAGAGGTGCCTAGAAAAAAATAGAACAGGAGCGCCGGTTTCGGAAAACGGAAAAGATCGAGTGAAAATGGGATTGTGTTATTGGTGCGGCGATCCTGTAAAGCCGGGGTACAAGGTTTGCGAGAAGCACTATCAGATGAATTGTGAAAAAGCAAAGAAAACGAACAGAGAAAAAATGTCTAAGAGTAATAACGGATTATTTATCAAATAAAAAGGAGAAACGGCTTATGAAGTTTAGTAAACTAACTAAGCCAGAAATTGAGGGGATTCTTGCAAAAGCAAACTTTACAGACGAAGAAGAACAGATTTTTAGAATGTTGTGCCGGGGAAGCACGCAGAAGGAAGTTTCGTACAAATTAAGCATATCTGTAAGCACGGTTGAGAGAACTGTCCGAGAAATAAAACGTAAATGGAAGGAGGTGTCTGCATGGAACTTTCCGACAAAGAATTGTTGAATTTCGCTATCGAAAATGGTATTATCGACATAAGCGACATACAACAAAAGATTGAAATGAACGAAAGAAATCGGTACATTGAAAATCACAATTATAGCATCTGGCAGAGTAAAGACGGAAAGTTTTATACATATCTGCCAGACGAAAAATATAACAGAGGAAAGAGGTTGATAAAGAGAACAACCGAACAAGCATTGAATGATGCTATTGTTCAGTTTTATAAGGAACAAGAAAACGAGCCTTATATAGATGACGTATTTGATGAATGGTTAGATAGAAAACTCAAATACGGAGAAATAGAAAAGCAAACAGCAGATAGATACAAAACAGATTTTATTAAATATATTAAAAATTCTCATATTGCGCTGATAAAATTCAGATATATCACAGAAGATGATCTGGAAGATTTTATTCGGACGACGATCAAAGAGAAACAGCTTACGTCAAAAGCATGGGGAAATCTTAGAACGCTCATAAACGGAATATTCAAGCGAGGAAAAAAGCGAGGACTTACTTCGATAAGCATTACTTCGTTTATTGGAGATTTGGAGATTTCTGATAAATCCTTCAAGAAAACCTACACTTCAAGCGAAGAGCAAGTATTTACGGATTCCGAAGAATCGAAGATCGAATGGTGCATAAATGCAGAGCATGATTCTTTACTTGGCCTTGGCGTTTTACTTACATTTCAGACTGGTCTAAGATCGGGAGAATTATCAGCTCTTACATGGAAAGATGTAAAAGAAGATTCCATATCAATCACTAAGACAGAGATTAGATATCGTGACGAGGATGGAAACTATGTTTTTGATGTAAGGGATGCCCCTAAGACAAAAGCCGGTTACAGAACTGTGTATTTGACACCGGAAGCGAAAATGATTATTAAGCGTATTCGAGCGTTGAATCCGTTTAATGATTATCTATTCTTCAAAGACGGACAGCGCATCAAGGGATATTTGTTTTCAAGAAAATTATACCGGGTATGTAACAAACTTGGAATTAAACAGAGATCTCTTCATAAAATACGGAAAACATATTCAACGAAACTGATTGATGCAAACGTTCCTGATAGCGTAATTGAGAATCAAATGGGGCATGAGGACATAGAGACAACGAAAAAATATTATTACTTCAACAATCACGGAAGAGATGAAGTAAAAGAACTTGTTATGAATGCTTTATGCCGAAAAGGTAACACGGGTAACACTTTGAAATCTTAAAAAACATAGCATTTATGCGGAGATAAAGGAATAGTGAAGGGGTTCAAATCCCCCTTCCGCTACTTTTTTAATTAAACAAAAATCCTTGGGAAGCCTTGATTTTACTAGGAAAGGAGAAAATTGTATGTCGCTTATTTTTCTCCATAAAATTGAAAGGTAACACCATAGGTAACACTTTTTGAATAAGGTAACACCTGTAATAGAATGATGCATTTTGCATCTTTTTTTATTTTATGACGGAAATCTAAAGGTTTTATGACGGAAAACTGACGGATATTCCGTCTTTTTTTATGTCAAAATTAAATCATAAAGGAGTGATGCTCTATGTTTACAGATGAGATTTTAACAAAAATATTTGCGCATCCAGCAATTATGAAGCTGGATTTAAATACACAATCGGCGGTCGTTCACGCGATCGAAAGCATTATGGACGAGGAGGAAAAGCAAAATGCAGATGAATCCGTATCAGGTTCCGCAGACGAATAATTATATGCCACAGTATCAAACATATCAACAGGCGTATAACCCAATGCAAAACATTCAGAGATTCCAGCAACAGCAACAGCCGGAGCAAATGCAACAGGGAATATTTGGTAAGGTCGTGCAGTCGCAAGATTCCATTGTTGCCAATGATGTCCCAATGAATGGGTCGGTTGCATTTTTTCCTAAGAGCGACTTGTCGGAGATTTACGCAAAGCAATGGAGCGCAGATGGAACAATCTCTACAATGGTTTTTAAGCCGGTTCAAAATGATAGTCCTAACAAGTTATCACAAGATACAGAAAAATTGAAAATAGGGCTATCAGACGAAGCTACAGAGATATTTAACAAACACTTTGATACCCTGTTTTCAAAAATGGAAGAACTTGAAAAGAAAATCGACGAGAAATCTTTGACTAAGACTAACACAAGAGCAAAAGTTAGTCAAGATTAGTCCAAGTTTAGTCATAGATTAGTCATAAAAAGTAATAGGATGGTGGTTTTATGAATTTTTTTCAATCGTTTAGAAGCCCACAACAGTTTTTGCAAAGCATGATAGGAAATAGACAAGTTATGAGAAACCCAATGGCTAAAAACGCTATTGGAATGGCTCAAAGCGGAGACACAAAAGGAATAGAACAGATGGCACGTAACCTATGCCGGGAAAAAGGAATAAACCCGGATGAAATGATAAATCAAATAAAAAGCAGAATGGGTATGTAACAGCATATTAGAGGTTTGCGCACAATACCTAGGTGACCTCTTTATGAATAAATTTTTGGAGGTATCTAATATGTTCAACACAGGAAATTGCGCGTCGGTTCCGCTTGTAGCGAATATCGACGGAAATGGAAGCAACGGCTGGGGCGGTGATGGTGGCTGGCTCTGGATTATCGTTGTATTCGCATTGCTCTTTGGATGGGGTAATGGCGGATTTGGTGGCTGGGGAGGCAATAATGGCAGTGGCTATGTTGCAACAGCTGCTACACAGGCAGACATCCAGCGCGGATTTGATAATTCCGCAGTTATCAGCAAACTTGACGGAATCACAAACGGTCTGTGTGATGGATTCTACGCTGTAAACAACAGTATGCTTACAGGTTTCAACGGAATCAACACAAATATCATGCAGACAGGATATGGCATCCAGCAGGCAATCAACGCTGACACAATCGCAAACATGCAGAACACAAATGCATTGCAGACACAGCTTGCAAACTGTTGCTGTGAAACTCGTGAAGCTATTCAGGGCGTAAACTACAATATGGCAACAAACACTTGCGCATTGCAGAACACAATGAACAACAACACAAGAGACATCATCGACAGCCAGCAGGCAGGAACAAGAGCAATCCTCGACTATCTGTGCCAAGACAAGATTGCAACATTGCAGGCAGAAAATAATGATCTTAGACGTGCCGCATCACAGGATAGACAGAACGCACTTCTGACTACCGCGATGACAGCACAGACACAGCAGATTATCAATTCTGTAAATCCATCAGCAATCCCGGCATATGTCGTTCCAAATCCAAATGCATACGCTTATGGATGCGGATGCAACACAGGATGTAGCTGCTAAAAGTAGATGCTACACAAAATTGAATAATTGAGTATCTTAATTGAGTTTAACTCGATTATGTCTGCTATGCAGTATTACTTATAAACACCAAGGGCAGACTATAATGTTTGCCCTTTATTTTATGGATAGGTAGGTATAAAAACATCAAAGAGAAATTTATCGAAGCAATCAAGAAGATTGATTTTGAGAAACTTAGTGTAAATGAGCTTAAAACTGTTTCTGAAATCACAGAAACGATAGATAAGCTTTCAAAAAAAGATTATATGGAGACTTTGGTTGAAACTCTTAAATCAGGTAAAGGCGATTCTGAAACCAATGTCTCAAAATCAATAAGTGAATTGAAGTAAGGAGGTATATTATTATGGCAGAATTTACAGGGATTGCATTGCAGACTGTTGCCGCAGGAGAAGATGTTGCATTAACAGAAACGCCGGTATGCGGTTCAAAGTGCATTGTTCATAGACAGGGAAGTGGAATTGTAAAGTTGAGAGGCATTACAAATCAGTGCCGAGCAAGATTCCTTGCATCGTATTCCGGAAACGTTCAGATTCCAACAGGCGGTACAGTAGAAGCTATCTCGCTTGCGCTTGCGGTAGATGGCGAGCCTTTGCAATCAACAAGAATGGTTGTAACACCGGCAGCGGTTGAGAATTTATTTAATGTTTCGGCACAAGCATACATTGACGTACCTTGTGGATGTTGCAGTACAGTAGCTGTGCAGAATACTTCGACACAGGCTATTCAAACGCAGAACAGCAATTTAATTGTTGTTCGTGAAGCGTAGGAGGTGATCTGTATGCATATTGTAAGAATGCACAAAATGCAGGAAATTTTGACAGAAAAAGCATTGAACGAACTTGAAAAAGGAATCGAGAATGTTGACACTTGCGAAATGGGAGAAGTAGTAGACATGATTAAGGATCTTGCCGAAGCAGAGTATCGCGCTACAATCACAAAGTCTATGGATGAATCCAAGAAAGAGGAAGAAGAGTACGACAAGATTCTGCTTCGTGAACTGAAAGAAGAGTTTGGCGATGAAGTCGGTAAGAGATTCTACGATCATTACAGATATGCCGATGGCAGATTTGCACCAAAAGGACACGGAACGTATCAGCGTGGATATAGTGAACCATATTACCACATGACACCGGAGATGTATCGGGATATGGATCGTGAAACAAGAGGCCGTATGCACTATACCGAGACAGGCATTCACGATGGTTCTGTTACCGGTATGCACGACGTAAGAATGAACGAGAGTAATTATGACCGCGCAAAACGCAATTACACGGAAACGAAGGAAATGCACCGCTCAAACACACCACAGGACAAGGAAGCAAAGATGCGTGAACTTGAAAAGTACATGAAAGAGCTTTCCGCAGACATTACAGACTTAATGTCCGGCATGTCCCAGGAAGAGATGAACATGGCAAAGTCAAAGCTCACAACTCTTGTAAGCAAGATGTAATTTACACAGGCTATGGGTGTAATGCTCATAGCCTTATTTGAGGTATAAACATGGTATTTAAAATCAATGGAGAGAATTGGATATTGCAATTTGTACGTCCGAATAGCGAAGAATTGCGACGGTCGGATGGTGTATATACGTTGGGCGTTACCGACGACAATATAAAGACGGTTAGCATCGCAAAAGGGATGTCTGATTACATGACAAACAAGGTGCTGTGCCATGAATTAGTGCATTGCTATTCGTTCTCTTATGATTGCCATATTGATATGCCGACAGAAGAGATAATCGCAGATTTTATGTCGCTATATGGCAGAGATATTATATACCTTGCCGATGATATTTTACACAATGTATTGGAGAAAAGATATGGATAAAATAGATGAAATGCTTAAATATGTTCGACGTACAAACCCGGAAATGACGCGCGATAAGTTGATAGAAGAGTTAGGGAAATGCGATTATTCTGCAAGAGCTTTGATATTTGGATTTCAAAATGTTGTGGATGGGTCTACGAGAATTTAATATCCCCCTATGTTACGGAAAATTGCCACGACCAAAGAAAAATAATTTTCAGAATTTTTTCAAAAAATTTTCGATTTTCAGTTTTAGGTTCCAGCAGGATTTGAACGCCCCCCTGTTTCATAAATATTCCCACGACCACCGAAAAATTTTTTCACAGATTTTGGTCGGAAATTTCACGATTTCACAATTTCAATGCCTGTTTTTATGATTTCCCCCGGTCGGCTGATCTTGGGCGATCCACTCCGGGACCTGTGCAGCGCGTGCTGATCGTTTGCGCTGATCTGTTGCGGATCGTTGGCATATTGCACAAATGCCGGATATAATGCTGCGCCGTTTGAATACCTGGCGAACTTGTCCGGGTGTCTGTTCTGCTGATCTGTCCGGGTGTCCGGGCGTGGTTGCAGAATTTCAAGCGCGCAAATTAAAGGCTATCAGATGCGAATATTTGCACTCTCGAACACGTAGAACGCCCACAGAGCCACGCAAACCATACAAGGCATATAAATACACTTACATATATAATTAAGGCTATAATATGCCTATATCGTCAAATTGTCAAGGCACGAAAAGAAGCCGGAAAACTCCGGCTATTGCTTTTCATATTCTTTTATTGATTCATCAACGCGATCAAATGCGCGCATGATGTCCGCGTTTGCTTTGCTTCCGCTGATTTCTCCGCGCTTCAAAGCATCTAATGATGCTATAATATTCCTATATTGCTTGTTTGCTTCTTGTAGCAATTTATCACACTTCATACTATCACCCCTTTATTTTTATAATACGTTCACCAAAGAGCGAAAACAACCGCCCGGAATCGAACCGGGCGAAATGCTCCAAGGTTGCTAGAATACCAATTTTTTGAGCCCTAAAAATTCATCATATCCAATTTGACAATCGGACAAATAAATGCATTCGCATAATTCTTCATATTCCTTTACATTGTCCGCCTTGTCAAATGCCTTTTCTATCTGTCGTAAAATGTGCTTTACATGCTTTTTGTAATTCATAAAAACCACCCTTTCATAATTAAATTATCCCGGTCATCCGGGTAAAAGCAAGCCGGGGAGATCGAACCCCGGAAAGCTGCACCGTCTGCACTTGCCTAATTTTACAAATCTTTTTTCCTCTTTACATCCTTTACACTGTGCGGATATTCTCGCACCATCTGGAATGCTTTGAGGTTGTCGGCTGGTACTTCGTAGCCGTTAGAGCGGAGAAGATCGGCGGCAGTTTGTAAATATGCGTTTTCATAGCCGTATTTGATGCTGCTTTTTAACTCTTCACCGTTTACAATAACAGTTGCTGTGTGGTATGTGTTGCCATATGACTTTTGAAACCATCTTTTCCCAATAACTTCCAATTTGTTAATTTTTTTCATAATCTTGTACCATTTCGCCGATCGTGTTATAATCGGCTTACCTTTCTATTTTTTTGATTGGTGGCGGCGTGTGCTTGGCTGGCGTGCCGCCTTTTTTATTTGGTCTGCCATCATCAGAGCCGCGGCGACCATCCCACGGCTGACGCTCCAAGATCGGAGCGTTTCGGCTAAAAATTTAAAGGTCTTTCATATCGAATTATTGCGACTGTTTCGCCTGTGCTTTTAAGAGTTCCCCAGCCGCCCCACATAGGACCATTCAAGCCCAATAATTTGGGCTGGTTGTAAAGTTCTTCACGCTGGCTTTCTGCCATTCTTCCGTCATTGTAGCCATATATAAGGCTTTTAAATTCTTCCGCTGTCTTTACCTCTGATGGTAAATCGTATGTGCATGTTGTTCCGTTGTTTAACATTCCCATTATCATGTTTACGCCTCCTTTACGATAAAATCCTTTTCAACCTTCCGCGCCTGCGCTGGTGTCATTGCTACGACTCCGATAATTGCCTTTGTTGCCTTGTCTGTGATCTTGTAATTTTTCATGTTGTTTTCCTCGCTTTCGTTTTGCTTTGTTTCTTAACTTGGTTATAGTATAACGCTATCGTTATATTATTGCAAGATGGAATAATGCACAAATATATAACGCTATCATTATATATTTATTGTGCAATATTTATAAAGCTATCTTTATATGCTTTTTTCCTTCTATATTATATAGTAGCGTTATAATAACGATAGCTTTATAAAAAAAGTATTGACTTATATATATAGTAGCGTTATAATAACGCTATCATTATATAGGAAGGTGGCGTTATTATGGCAACAAAGGCGCAAGCAAAAGCAACCGCTAAATATGAAAAAAACGCATATTTTAAAGCTCTTGTAAGATTCAGAAAAGAAGATGAAGAGCGGATCAGAGCGGCGGCAGGGGATAGTTTGAACGGATTTATAGTAAAATGCGTGCTTGATCACTTGGAAGATCAGCCAAAAACCGCAGAAGATCAAGCGGATCAAGGCGATCATGAAAATGCCCGTTTATGGATTAAAAAAGCTAAAAACTATTGACACAATATAACGATAGCGTTATAATAAAATCAAACAAAAACGAAAGGCGCCAGATGGCGAAGGGTGGAAAGTATGAAAAACGAAGAATACAGAATGAACGACGGAAGGAATGCACGGTATAAATTCGAGTATTCAAGAAGAGATACAGGGGAAGTTATTATATCCGGAATTGTAACCGGAGGAAGCAAGACAGATTGCAGGAATGCTGCATATAACAAGGCTTTAGATGCTGGACTGCATCCATTGCAAGATGATAACATCAAGTTCTTTATAACAACTTGCGAAGATTAGAAAGGGGCGGTATTTATGAGAAACGATATCACAAGAGATTTTACAGGAGCAGAGGAAAAATTATTGACAGTGTATTATAACGAGACAAGCGCAGATTTTGAAATTGAAACGCCGACGGAGATGGTATCTATTCACGACGAGCAGAACGAAGCCGGAGACGGAAGCGACGGAACAGCAGCGGCAGAAGTCCAGAAATTCATTGATGAATTTTAGGGGGGTGTATATATGCTAATTCATGCTATGTTTGTGTATAACAAGAAAAAATTGATAGATAAGATTTTGTATGATGATATATTTAATTATTTAGATGATCAGGGCGAACACATAAGCAAAGAAAAGCTATACGAACACGAGAAAGAGAATTGTCAGGATTTAGAGCTTGATAATATCACTTACGATTTCGCTTTGAATCTCCGACAGGCTCCTTGCTACAATTCGCATATATCCGTTACAAGATCGCTTGCGGTTAGCTATATACCGTACTGTATTATGCCGATGCAACGCAAATTATACAAAAGCCGTGAAAATGGGTATGGTGGTAATAATATTTATAGCATATCTTCTAAATATGTGCATGATTACTCCCCGAAAGAGTTCGAAAATCACTATATCGAATCGGACAGATGCGATTCGATAACATTCCGACAGGCGCTATTAAATCAATGGCACAGATAACGCAAAAGGCACCAAACAAGGTGCCTTTTCCAATGTGGTTATATTGTGTAAAATAAATTTAATCAGATTATTTTACATTCCAATATGGTTATATTGGATTGATAAATTGAATAAATTTATTCAACATTCCAATATGGCTATATCGTGCTTATAATATACACTTATATTATTTATATGTCAATGATTAAATTATAATATATTATATTGACAATATGCATTATATAGCGCTATAATATACATGTTTTAATTAAAGGGTTATAGTTCCCTTTTGTATTATTCTTGGTATGTTTAAACGACAGGAAAGCGGCTTTTATAGTCGCTTTTTTGATATAAATATATTCTTGATAGATGTATAAAAGCCATATATACAAGATATAGAGCCTTTAATGGTATAGATCATTGACATATTCGAGATATAGTGTTATAGTATAGCCAATTTATAAAGCTTGTATATCTGCTATGTACAGATGCGCCCGGAGTACATAAGCAGCCAAGCCAAGGCAAGAGGGCGCGCAATATTTGAACGTTCGCCGGTTAGATGTATATTCTAGCCGGCTTTTTTATTTGCCAAAGATCAGGAACAGCCAGAAGGGAGATAGCAGCATGGCAAAGATCAAAGAACAGGAAAGCGAATACGCACAGGCTATTACATGCGTGGAAGATATGCCAGCGGTCGCCTCTGACATAGTATCTAAATATTGCGATATGAATAGTGTAGATGAATCAGATATATATCCAAGCATTTGGAATGATATTATTACAGAGCTATATATTAAATTATTTAGACCGTGTAATAGATTATTAAAGACAGATAGTAATATGTATAATCAATATGATGTAGATAAAGTATTATATATATATAAT
>ERZ1034897.281-NODE-281-length-27707-cov-31.574823_pt1 | contig 27707 bp, 23 predicted proteins | sample MGYA00520629_ERZ1034897 | MGnify/ENA primary metagenome ERZ1034897 (study PRJEB33766, sample SAMN09781789) | gut metagenome | biome: gut microbiome | host: Homo sapiens | place: Madagascar | study: EMG produced TPA metagenomics assembly of the PRJNA485056 data...
ATAAAAATAAAACTATGTCAGGTACTCTAAGATATTTTGATATTTTGTCAAGTTTTAAAATAAAAAAACGCGGAAATTGTTATATCTCCGCAGTTTTTAAATTTAGTTGAAAATTCCAACAAAGATATTGCTCAGTACATTCAGCCATTCATTTACATTATGAAAAATCGGCAACCAGTCAACTTTATACCCAAGCAAACCTACGGGCAGAAAACAGATACTAAACTTAACCACATCCAGCTTAATTTTTCTAAATGTAATCCTAAATTCAGCATCCTTTTCTTTTTCAAATTTTTTCTTAGCCTCGCCCCATTTCTTTTCTGCTTGCTTACAGGCATCATCAATATCCTTGCCAAACTGTTTATAGTCGGCCAAAAACACCCAAAAGTAATGAACAGACGCCAAGCTTAAAACAAGCATCACAAAAAGAACCAAGCTAGATGTTCTATCCGCCAAAGACAAGGAAAAAATAAACATTTCTCCTAAAAATGCGGTAATAACAAGCATCAAAAGAACTTCAAAGCCAGAAATTTTTTCCTCATGCTTAGCCATAAAATTAAGATAAAAATTCATAAGCCAAATAATTTAAGTTACACATAAAAATAAAATTATGTCTTTTATTTATCCTATTTTGTAATTTTTGTCAAGAAATTTCAGAAGCTTTTTCGCAGCCAAAGCTGCCAGCTTTCGCTGTTGCGGCCAATATTGTGACTTCCCTCATAGCCGATTTCCAGCGATAAATTATCCGTTATACCTAGCGAAGCGGCAGCTTTATAAATCAGCCTGTCGCCGAATTTACGGGTAGCCCATGTTTTTTCGGCGTTAAAATGCAGCCGCACAACGCCAAAATCTTTCAAAATTCCAATTTCCGGCGCCAATCCGCCCCAGCTGTTGTGCGGAATAAAACCGCCGTACGCACCATTAACTTTTAGCAAACCATAAAGCCAAATATTTGCCGGAAACGCAATGGTTTTACCTACTCCGCCATAGCCGTAACCGACATAACCTTCATCATAATTCTGCGGATTATAGTCGCGTTTAATTTCCGCACCAACGGCATAAGAAATCGGGTCAAACACCCTGCCCGCCGGCACTAATGATTTAATTTTTATCGGCGCAAAGTTTTGCAAAACAGTTTTGTGAGATTGGTTATAATAGCGCCATTTGCTGGACATCACGCTGATTTCCGCCCCTTTAACCAGCCCGAAACTGCTGTCTGTCAAAGCCGTATAAGCCGGACGGACTTCTATTTCTTCAAAGCTTTTATGGCGTTCCGCCCCGCCGCTGAATGATATTTGCATAGAATCATGCGACAAGGCCGGATTTTCCCCAACCGGCTGAACTTTTTCCCCAATCGGCAAAGCGCTGCGCTTACGCAATACGCCGAAACTGGCCTTTCGATATTCTTTCAGCGGCATATTTCCAGCGGTGTATTCATATTGAAAATATTGATAAACTGCTTCATAAACCGCAGATTTTTCCTCATCTGTCAAATTTTCCGCCGCAAAATCATATTTTTCTATACCACGCAAAAACGCTTGATATTGCTCATTATTCATTGCTTTTAACAAGTTTTGAATCTGCGTATAACGCGCCGGACGATAGTTTTGCGACTTAACCAAGTTTGGCTCGTTATTGATGGTTTTGAGCGTATCCAGCGGAATCACCCAAGCCGGATATTGTCTAGTCAGCTCCAAACTTGGACGCACCGCCTCCAGTAGTTCCAAAATCATATACGAACAATTTTTACTCAAAAAATAGTAGCGTATTTTGGCTTGCCGCATTTCATAAAGATGGTCAACGAATTTTTGCTTTTCTTCATCTGTTAAATTAAGATTGTATTCACAAATATCTCTATTTTCAATATTATTGTAGGTGTTTATAATTTCCCAATACGGACTGACGCTATATACTCCAAGATATCCGCCGAACAAACCTTTGAGCGCAAACATCACGCCATATTCCGTTCCGGAATCCGCGCCAAAATTTGACCCGTGCGCTAGCATCTGCGTCCCTTTGCGCGCCGTGTCTATACGCACCAGCGTATGCCCAAACAGCGAGGCCGGATTACTCATATATGCGTTGGTAAACAAAATCGTGATACCGTTCGGACGCACATCGTGCATAAATTGCTGATATTCTTCGCACCCATTTAAATCGCCCTGCACTTTTCCTAATTGTTTCAGATAATTAAATCTTGCCGGAAAGCGGCACTTTTCCTTTCCTTCAGCAAAAGCTTTTACTTCCGCCATAAATTCAGCTTGCGGATTGTTTCGTCCGTCTGAACTTATATAAAACTCTTGATTTTCCACCAAACCTTGATAGCCGTTAAGCGTTTTATGATAATGCAGCAGTTTCAGCCACGCTTCATCATACGCCGAACCGCTTGCCGCCATTGCCGCGTTGCACCACCATAAAGCACTCAAAAAAATCAGAAATTTTCGCATACACAAAATAAAAGAGCCGTTTCTCCACCGCAAAAATCATTTTCGGTAATAAAACGGCTCTCCCTTATTTCAGCCATTAAGCTTTGGCAATTTCCATAACTTTCAAAGCCACATCAGCAGCCTCTACATTGTCATTAGGGAAAATATAAGCAAAGTTCTGTTGAACTTCTTGGCCCAAAGTTTCACTGTCTACATTCAAAATACCAGCCAAAGTTTCAATGGTTTCGCCACGTCCTGCAGCTGCGTCCATTGCAAACTGTTCCATATTGTCTTGTAAAAAGGCCAAAGTCATACGACCTGTACCACCGGTTACACGACCGTTAGGATCGCAGCCGGAAGTTCCCATTGTCACACCAATAGTGTTAGAAAACCAAGAGTTGGTGGTCATAGCCAAAGACTGAGGAATTACACCGCTTTGACCGCGCCAAGCCATAGAGCCCAAACCGCAACCGCCGGTGCTGTCAACAGCGTGAGCGGTGCCTGCCAAACATACAACAGATAAAACTGCCATTGTTCCTAAAATTTTTTTCATTTAACGCTCCTTTGTAAAAAAGTACTTCAAAACAGTTATATCTTAACAAAAAGTAAACAAAAGTATACAATCACTGTAACTTTTGCACAGGTTTTATATTTTTAGAATTCTATAAGGAATATGCAAGATTCTTCATTTTACACCATTAAAAACACAAAAAAACGAGGGTTTTGAACAAATGTCAAAAAGCCTCGTTTTTCTAAAAGCATAGATGTTGTTGTTTTACAAACTCTGTTGGATATCTTTTCTATGCTTGTTCAGCTGATACCACATAGAACAGATTCCTATTACCACCAAAATACCAAGTCCACCAACGGCCTCGATAACAGAAACTACACTAGCCATAACAAAAATATATTTAAATTATTTATAAAACACCTTTATGCTAACTCTATCACCCATCAATGTCAATAGGTTGAACACAAATTTTATAAATATTTTTCATATTCTCAACAAAAGAACTTTACATTCAAAAAACTAAAATGCATTTTTAAGCTTTATCCGCTATTTTTTCTTCTTTTATCTTTGCAACTTCACCACGGGCAAGCGCGTCACAGCGTTCGTTTTCGGGGTGACCGTTATGTCCTTTTACCCACAACCAGCGAATTTCATGCTGTTGTGTCAGCTCGTCCAAGCGCTGCCATAAATCAATGTTTTTAACCGCCTGTTTTTTGTTTGAAGTCTGCCAGTTGTTGCGTTTCCAATTTGCCAGCCATTCGGTTATACCATTCATCACATATTTACTGTCGGTATAAAGTGAAATATTGCACTTGATTTTAAGCGCACTCAATGCCATAATCACAGCCATCAGCTCCATACGATTGTTAGTAGTGTTTTCTTCTCCACCGCTTAACTCTTTTTCAATATCCTTATAGCGTAAAATCGCGCCCCAACCACCAACTCCGGGGTTGCCGGAACAAGCTCCGTCCGTAAAAATCTCCACTCTTGCTGTCATTTATTCCACTTTTCGTAAAAACTCGTTAAAAAATTCATTAATCAGCCACTCATTATTTTTTTCATCAGTCCGCAAAGCCTTGGCCACAAATGAGCGTAAATTATTTTTCAGCCCGCTTATTCTAAATGATTTCGGCGCGGCGCGCTCTGCCCCAACCACGCCATCCAGCAGCAAATCATCGTCAACCAGCGGTGACAAAATTATCTCAATTCTTGTAAACTTCAAGATTCCGCGCGGTGGCAAACGCAATTCCGGCTTAGTTATCAGGTTCAAATGCCCTGCTATTCCCTGAATAGAATACATCTGATTATAATCCAAAAACCGCACTTTATTATTAACGCCGCCATAATTTTCGGTAGTGCAAGTCAGATAAAGCTCACTGGCAATCACATTGCTTTCATTTTTACAAAATACATCAAACGAAACTTTGACATATTTGCGCACCGCCTTGCCTTTTTTACTTTTCAGATAAAGAATTTCAGCTTCATCATTCTGCACAATTTCCAGCTTGCGGTTTTCTATCATCAGTTCCACATTAGGCTGTGGTTGGCGTCCAAACATTCCGGCAATCACCGAATACGGAGCCGGTACATTGTTTGAACCCGAACGAATATAAATATGGCTGCCGATTGTTGTCATCAGCGGAGCCAAATCGGATTTTGGAATATATGTAGCCAAATAGCCGTCACCGTTTTTATCGCAGGCAATTATGTGGTTGCGCACTTTATTGTGACTTGGAATGGTGCAGCCGGAGATGGCGTTTTCCACCCAGCTCATAAAACGATGCACGTTGTGAACTTTAACTTTGCTTTTTGCCACATCGCCAACCTCACAGTCGCGAGAACATTCAACGCCCCAAATAATCACTCCGCCTTCGGAATTGCCAAAACCGGATATGCACTTAGAAAGATTGCGCCTATCGTCACTACACAGCGCCTGCCCGTGTTTTCCGGTAGAAGCCGCCTGCTTAAAGTCCAAAAACAACTCTTCTGTCTGCCGCTCGCGGATAAACTCATCAAGCGCGTCTTCGCCAAAATAGACCAGCTTTTCAAATATATCTTCGGCTCTTGACATGGCGGCATCTCCCGTTGTTGCATTTATGGCTTATAATATCACAATCCGCTTAAAAACGCAAATACTTCTCTACAATATCATAACTTGGATAGTCGTGCAGATTACCCAAAAGCGTATAAGTCGGCTTGCTGGCAAACAAACGCCGCGCCACACGCTGAATATCATCTTTATTGATAGCGTTGATTTTTTCCACAATTTCTTCAACCGGAATCACGCGGTTATATAAAAGATGCTGACGGGCAATCACTTCGGCGGTAGAAGAAGAGCTTTCCAAAGCCATCAGCATACTTGCCTTGAGCTGAACTTTCACCCGCTCCAATTCTTTGTCCGTAACATATTCATTGACAACTTTTTTCAGCTCATCAGCCACCACCGGAACATATTGCTTGATTTCTTCTTCATTCAAACCGGCGTAAATTCCAAACATACCGCTGCCGGTGTGCGCATTGGCAAAACTGTATACCGTATAAACCAAGCCGCGCTTTTCACGGATTTCTTGGAACAAACGAGATGACATGCTGCCGCCCAGCAAGGTCGAAAGCACAGTTACCGGATAATAGTCAGCATCGTTATACGGCACTCCTTCAAAGCCAAGTAAAACTTGAGCTTGTTCAATATCGCGGGTTTTGATAGATGAACCGCCGGTATAATGCTGCGCGTCTTTAACATAGTCTGTTTTTTCACGCAAACCAGACATTCGATCCTCTACCATTTTAACAAATTCATCATGGTTCAAATTACCAACAGCGGCAACAACCATATTTTCGGCGGCGTAGTTGTGTTTCATATAATCATGCAGTTTATCGGCGTTAAATGAGCGGACTTTTTCCGCCGGACCAAGAATACTGCGTCCCAAAGCCTGATTAGCAAAGGCTGTTTCTTGAAAATAGTCATAAACAATATCGCTTGGATCATCATTAGTCTGTTTAATTTCCTGCACTACAACTTCTTTTTCTTTTGCCAGTTCGGCAGCGTCAAAAGTCGGCGCCATAATCAAATCAGTCAGCACGTCTGTGGCCAATTCCACATCGTTTTTAAGCATTTTAGCATAAAAAGCCGTAAACTCGCGCGAAGTATAAGCGTTGGTCTGCCCTCCCACGTTTTCTATATCTTCGGAAATTTGCAAAGAGTTACGTTTTTTTGTACCTTTAAATACCGTATGTTCCACAAAATGCGAAATTCCGTTTCTTTCCAGCGTTTCACAGGCGCTGCCGGTGTTTACCCAAATACCCAAAGAAACAGTTTCAGTCTGCGGACGTTCAACCGAAGCAACCCGCAAGCCGTTTTTCAACGTTGTTAATTTAACTTCCATAAAAAATCTTGCCTTATTCTAAAAAATTACGTATGACAGCATTATATTATCTGATTATGATAAATCAACACAAAACTTATAAGGGGGTATATAATGGGGACAAAATTACATTTTGCGGTTGTGCTTTCAGGATGCGGACGCGCCGATGGTTCAGAAATTCACGAAGCGGTATGCGCTCTGCTTTGCATTGAAAATATGGGCTGCACCTATCAATGCTTTGCACCGGATATTGACCAAGCGGCGGTGGTTAATCATCTAAACAATCAAGCCATGAATGAAAAACGCAATGTTTTGGTGGAATCTGCCCGTATTGCCCGCGGCAATATTCTGGACCTGAAAGAATTTAACACCAAAGATTATGACGCCATTATCTTCCCAGGTGGGCTTGGCGCTGTCACCAACTGGTGTGATTTTGCCGGACGCGGTGTTTCCTGCAACATCAACACCAGTGTCAAACAAGTTATCCGCAAATGCTGGGAAGACAAAGTAGTTATCGGCGCAATGTGCATCGCTCCGGTTTTGATTGCTCTGGTTTTGGCCGACAAACACGTTAAATTCACGCTTGGCGCCGGCGGCGATACCGCCCGCAAACTAGAAGAACTTGGCGCGATTCACGAAGAAGTCGGCGTTTCCGATGTTTGCATAGACCGCGATAATCTGGTTTGCAGCACTCCGGCTTATATGCTTGCCACCAATATGCTTGATGTCTGCCAAGGTGCGCAAAATATGGTCGGAGCAATCTGCCAATTGATTGAGGATAAAACTCGATAAAACTCTTGCAATACGCAAATTTTGGTCTATTCTAAGGGCAGTTATTAATAAAAAATGCATTTAAAGGATTGTTACAACTATGAAAAACAGAACCAGATTTGCGCCAAGCCCAACCGGATATATGCACATCGGCAACCTGCGCACGGCTTTATATGAATATTTAATTGCTAAATCTGCCGGCGGAGATTTTATTTTGCGTATTGAAGATACTGACCAAAAACGCTATGTCGAAGGCGCAACCGATATAATTTTCAAAACCTTAAAACGTGTAGGTATGAACTGGGACGAAGGTCCGGATATTGGCGGTGAATTTGGTCCCTACGTACAATCAGAACGTCGTAATATCTATCAAGAATATGCTCACAAATTAGTTGAACTTGGTGGTGCACACTATTGTTTTTGTGCACAAAAAGAAGAAACAGAAGAAGTTGATGAAGACACACCTGAAGCACATATAAAATTCAAAGACCCATGCTTAAAAATCTCTTTGGAAGAAGCTAAAAAGCGAGTTGCCGCTGGCGAACCATATACCATTCGCCAAACCATTAATAAAAAAGGCACTTCGGTTTTTCACGATGTGGTTTATGGTGATATTGAAATTGATTATGACGAGCTTGACGAAGGCGTTCTGCTAAAATCTGACGGTCTGCCGACCTATAACTTTGCCAATGTGGTAGACGACCATTTAATGCAGATAACTCACGTTGTGCGCGGCAATGAATATATTTCTTCCACCCCTAAATATAACCTGATTTATGAAGCGTTTGGCTGGACACCTCCGATTTATGTTCACGTTCCGCCGGTTATGAAAGACGCTCAGCACAAATTGAGCAAACGCAACGGTGATGCTTCTTTCCAAGATTTGGTGGCTAAAGGCTATTTGCCTGAAGCAATTTTGAACTATATCGCCTTGCTTGGCTGGAATCCAGGTACAGAGCAAGAAATATTTTCATTAGAAGAGCTTAAACAATGTTTTTCAAGCGAAAGATTAAATAAATCTCCAGCAATTTTTGACATTACTAAACTTACCTGGATGAATGGTTGTTACATCCGTAACCTTTCTGAAACAGACTTCCACAAGTTAGCTTTGCCGTATTATAAAGATTTAGAAAACAAAAATATGGATTTAGCTTTTTTAAGCAAAGTGTTACAGCCGCGCATTGAAGTATTAAATCAAATTACTGAACAAACAGACTTTTTAGCAAAAATGCCGGAATATGACCTCGCTTTGTATGAAAATAAAAAGATGAAAACCAATCCGGAAATAGCTGCTAAGGCCTTGAATTTGGTTTTACCTGTGTTGGAAAGCGTTGGTGATTGGACCAATGAAAACCTCTTTAACACCCTAAAAGAAACCGCCGTTGCCAATGAAATGAAAAACGGACAAATTCTCTATCCGGTGCGCATAGCTCTTTCCGGTAAAGAAACCACCCCTGGTGGCGCAACCGAATTGGCGCATATTTTGGGTAAAGATGAAACTTTGCAGCGAATTAAAGCTGCTCTGGCTAAATTAGCTTAATTATTTTATAAAAACAGGAGCCTGACTCATGCCAAGTTTGCATGTTTTACGACGGGTAACCCCAAAAAAGAAAGCCGTAAAAAACAGCACAATTATCGGCGTGTTGCTTGCGCTCCTGTTTTTGTTTCCAGAATATCCTAAGCGACTGATTTATCCATTTTTATTTGGTGAAAAAACATCTGAAAAACTAGAAATTTCTCAAGACGGCAGTTACGAAGATGTAAATCCAAACATTTTTAATTTTACCAGAAACAACTATCTTTATAAACTGCAGCCCAAAACAAAATATAACATAACAGCTAAAATCGGCTATGTTGACCACTACGACACTTTTTTCAACAAAATGTATCGTGGTCACAGCCAAAGTGAATATCTTAATTTAGTGCCAGTCGATTTATTAATGGTTTACGGTGATATGGCAAAACCCGAAATCTATAAGCTGTTTGAATTTGATCACGAAGAACGTACAGGCTTTATCAAATGTAAAGGCGTAAAGTATAAGGAATCTTTTTTTTCATTTTACTCTTCTGCCTCCGAGCGTGAAAAAAGCGAAAAAAATTATTCAATTTGCAATCCGCATATAAATCCTAACCAATTTAACAACTATCACCCGATTCCGGCCAATGAAAAGATAAACAAAGGACTACATACGCTGCTTGCTGGAGATATTGTATATTTAGAAGGTTATCTGGTTGATGTACCGTCAATGGGTATGCTCACCGGCACTCGAACCAATCAACATCATGAATATGTGATGAGTGGGCAAAACCCTGAAATGTGCTTTATTTTATTTACCACCAAACTGACCGTAAACGGGTACACTTATCAATAAGGAGACTATCCTATGAAATTACCAGCTTTGATTATTACTGCAATTTTACTAACAACCACCACAGTTTCGGCCGCCCAAAAATGGAATTGGAGACAACCTAGCCTACCCACATCTTCCAATCAGGCCGATACTTCCTCTCAAACCGCTGCTTCTGCTCAAAATATCGAAAATCAACAAATAAATGAACAAGAATTGTTGCAGCAATTGCAAAATATATCTTCTGATACCGAAGAAACGATGCAAGATGACTTTGACTTTAATTTAACCGATAATGCGGATAATTTCAACATGTTGAATGAAGACGACTTTAGCAAAGCGGATATAAATCATGACGGCGTCATAGAAGAAGATGAACTTTTACAGTTTCAGCAAAACAACTTTTCAACACTTGTAAATAAAACTTTTACCGAGCTAGATTTAAACCGCGACGGACAAATATCTAAAGAAGAAATCACCTCTTATTATAGCAAACAGTCTACCGACAGCGAAACCATAAATGGTATCGCTAAGCGTTTTGCCGATGCGGATATTGACAACAACAACTACCTTGACCACGAAGAACTATTCCATTTTTTGCAAAAAGATATGCTAAACAACAATAAAATGGTTTTCCAGCTGTTTGATATTAACCAAGACGACCAAATAACCCAAGAAGAAATGTCGCAAATTATCAATACATTCAAGGGCTTATATTAATAAGCCCTTATTTTTACAGTTCCAATGCTTGATGATAGCGATCAAGCCATGACATTTGATCTAAAACAAGCTGATTTATTTCCGCCACCTTTTCGTCCTCTATTCCCAAGGCTTTACTAATCTTAATCACAAAATCAATTTCATTATCATCTAAATCGTCGTCAGAATTAGCCACAGTCAATAGTTCTTTAATCAAATACAGCGACTTTTTCCGCCCCAGCAGATTCTTAGCTTCTGCAATCAAATCTTCTTCCGATACAGGTTGGTTGATTTGTGCGCTATATTCCCTAGGAATTTGATATTGTTTAGCTAATTCTTTCATAAAAGCGCGTTCACTGTCATCTATACGGCTATCTTTACCAATCAGACGAATAATCATACGCAAAAATACCAATTTTTCATTCAGACTTAAATCTGTCACATATTCAAAACCATTTGTCATCGCAAATATCTCCTCTATTTTTTTGCATTTTATTCTAAATTGGTTAATTTTTCCTTTTAGTTTTATAATTATTAACTTGCATATCGATTTCTCTTAAAATTTTTCCTTAACAAATACAAAGCTAAAAAAACTAACGCAAAAAAAAATGATTGATGTATTTTTGACCGCAAAATGCAAAAACCGCCTCTAAAAAAGAAGCGGTTTTAAAAGTTTTTCCTATTGCACTCTCATCACACGCGGATAGCGATAGGCTAAATAATTTTTATTAGCGTATACAGGATACCCTAATTTTTCGGCACACCATTTACGCGCCTTTTCAATACGTTCTTGGAAAGTCAAGTCATTATCACATTTAATCAAATATGTGAAAAGACCTTTTTTCCAAATCATCACAAAATCACCGGCAGAAATACTTTCGCGAGTGTTTGCATACTTTGCATCAGCCAATTTCTTGACCGACATTACCTGTACTGGGCGAAGATTTCCATTTTCATCTTCTTCGGTGGTATACGAAGTTTCGAAATCATCTCCTGTTTTCAAAGTTTCTTCTGACTGCAGCCAATTTAAGGCAGCATCAAAAAAACCTAATTCCTGTTCATCATTAGCTGTTCTGTTACAACCTTTGTGATTACAAGAAGAAAAAGTTAAACACAACGTCAATGCCATAAGGCAAAGAAACATCTGTCTCATACGCATAAAAATTTAAGTTAAAAATACCATAAATTATAATTGAAACAGCTCTGTTGTAGCACAGAAAAAAGCAAAGTCAACCCCTCCACCAAAAAAAAGTTAAACATATCTTTGAAAAAAGCATATCCGAATATTATCCGCAAAATGTTTCAAACAAAAACTATTACCGATTGGACGTTGCCGAAAATATAAAACAAAGCCTGATAGGCATCATTTAGACAAATACCGGCTTGACAAAAAAATACGATTATGATATATGATAATCGTATTTTTTTATTATTGTTTCACTAAAATTATATCATTATGTTTTGGAATTATTTTCATAACCGCTTTGCAAAACTAGTGCAAAAAGGTACTACTGATGAAGTTTTTCAACTGATGGATTCAGACTATAAATTTTCGAAAAAAGCGCAAGAGGCTCTTATTTTACGCAAAAATGAAGCTGAGATAAGAGGCTATTTTATCAGGAAACGCGTTTTAAGCGATGAGAATCAAGTTCTTTTGATAGAACAGATGCCTTCAGAGATTTTCGATTTGATAGAACATCAATCTGTCTGCGACAAAGCTGCTGAAATGATTGTGCAAAAGGGCAACAGCGACAATATAAAACTATTGCTGCATAATCAAAAAGTTCCCGAAAACGTTCAGAATGCTGTTATGAAACGAGACATTGAAACTGAAATCAAGCATCTGCTTATCTTTCAGAGAGATATCTCAATCGACGTCATTAAAATGGTTGCCGAGCGCGGCCGTCTGAATGAAGCGGAAACATTGATGGATAATCATCGCGTTTTTGACATAATCGATCTTCGAAGTCAAACAGCTACTACCTTGCTGCAGCTGAAAAATCGAATAGAGATAAAACGCAATGCAGAAATTGTCAACAAAGGTAATTCTCAAGAGATTATCCTGATGCTGAAATCATTGAAAGAAACCATTAAGTCTGTTTTAGATAAAGAAAGCCGTGACAAAATTATTTTACGCGGCAGTTCTGAAGAAATCATCGCTTATTTGGATAGTGGCTTTTTACCTAGTGAAAAAGCCATCGTGTATTTGATTGACAATGGTTTTTATCAGCTTGCAGCGCGATGTCTGAACATTGATTGCGGCGGCTACATGCCTTTTACAGAAAAAATCATTGCGGCTGTGATTGAAAAAGGTGATGAGTTATTGGTTTTTGCTTTGCTTCGCCATAGCAACCAGCTATCTCATTTACTGAAACAACTGAAGAAGCAGGAATGGTTTGAAAAACAAATTCTTGCTCGCGGCTCTAAAGATGAAATTGCCTGTATGGCGCGGATTTATAAGGTTTCTAAATACACTATTGATGAAATTTTGCACCGCAACATCGGACAAGAAATCAAAGCTTTGATTGACGGTAACAACATCAGCGACGCTTATGTCTATAATTTAATAGACCTGAAGCGTTATGATTTACTTGAAAATTATGCTCGCTGTGTTCAGAATAATCCGACTTTATATTTTTTAATCAAATGCCGGAAACGAAATATCTAAACTGCTTTCAAAGCACCTTTTTTTCAAGGCATAAGATTTTCTGATACATTTTATAAACAGCTGTTTGTTGTTTTTTGAATTGTAAAATATTAAACTCCCTTTTTGTTCATACAAAAAGGGAGTTTTTTTATAAGTGCTTAATATCAAAGCCAAATCGAAAAAATTTAAGCTGTTTTTTTAGCACCAGCGTCGCTAAAATCATACAGATCTTCAACAGAAACTTCTTTATCAGCCACGTTAGCTTTTTCCAAAACATAATCAACGATTTTTTCTTCATATGCAGGAGCTTTCAATGCTTCAACAGCATCTTTATTCTTTACATAATATTCCAAAACCATTTTTTCTTGTCCTGGATAACGCTTAGCTTCATTCATAATAGCTTTGTTTACATCATCAGCAGACAATTGCAATTTAGCGTCGGCGCCAATTTCAGAAAGCAATAAGCCCAATTTAACACGGCGCAAAGCAATTTCTTTATATTCAGCCAAAACGTCTTTTTCATCACGAGCTTTTTCGCTTTCATCAAGCTGATTTTTGGCCTTAGCGTCTTGATATTGTTTTTCAATAGCAGCATATTCAGCATCAATCAATTTTTGCGGAACATCAAAGTTATATTCTTTATCTAAAGCATCCAACAAATCGCGTTTCAATTTAATGCGAGAAGTTGCATTGTAGTCTTCCAAAATGCGGGCTTCAATTTTAGATTTCAAATCAGCCACGTCTTTTGCCCCCATAGATTTAGCAAATTCATCATTCAATTCTGCCGGTTTATATTCACGGATTTCTTTGATTGTAGTCACAAACAAAGCTTCTTTTCCAGCCAAATCTTTTGCGTGATAATCGGCAGGGAATGTGGTTTTAACCTCAACGGTTTCACCGGCTTTTTTACCGATTAATTGGTCTTCATACCCAGGAATAAATGAATTAGAACCAAGTTCCAAAGGATATGCGTTGCCTTTTCCGCCTTGGAACTCAACGCCGTCAATAGAGCCGACAAAGTCAATCACAGCGATATCGCCTTTTTTGGTAGCTCTATCTTCTTCTACTTTTGCAGAATCGCGGCGAGAATCAACCATATATTTAACAGCTTTTTCAATTTCTTCGGCCGGAACTTTAGCAACATATTTATTCAAAGTAATCTTAGAAAAATCACCGACTTTGATTTCTGGCAAAACTTCTACTTCTACAGTAAATTCAATATCTTTGCCATCTTCAAATTTTTCGATTTTGATATCCGGAGTAACAGCCGGACGCAATTTGTTGTTGGCGATAACATCATTTACGGCATCGCGAATCATATCGTCAAGAACCTCGCCCAAAACACTTGGACGATATTGTTTTTCAACCATAGCTTTTGGTGCATGGCCGGCCCTAAAACCAGGAAGTTTAATTTTTTTGGCAACCTGTTCCAGTTTTTTATCAACAGCAGCGGCAAAATCGGCAGCAGCCAAAGTAACATTATACTTTTTATTCAAACCCTTCGCTTTTTCTTCTTTTACGTTCATTGTGATTTTCTCTAAAATAAATTGTTATTACTGAATCACCATCAAAAAAAGATGGTGCGGGTAAAGAGACTCGAACTCTTAAGCCTCGCGGCACCAGATCCTAAGTCTGGCGTGTCTACCAATTTCACCATACCCGCGCTGGGACTCTTATATCCCAATTACCGCGGATTAGAACATAAAACTTTTTATAAATCAAGCAAAATTTAGCATTTAGCCCACAAAAATCTTGCAAATTCGCAAATTTTGTTTATAACAAGCCTAATAAATAAAGTATAGAGGGGAAAATGCCTGAACAAATTGTCAATAAACGCAAAACTTTTGCCATAATTTCACATCCGGACGCCGGTAAAACAACCTTAACCGAAAAACTATTGCTGTTTGGCGGCGCAATTCAGCAAGCAGGAGCCGTCAAAGCCCGCGGTGAAAACCGCCACGCCCACTCTGACTGGATGAAGGTTGAGCAAGAACGCGGTATTTCCGTTGCTTCTTCCGTGATGAACTTTGATTATAACGGCATTACTTTCAATTTGCTTGATACTCCAGGACACGAAGACTTTTCGGAAGACACTTATCGTGTGCTGACTGCTGTTGATTCGGCAGTAATGGTTTTGGATTCCGCAAAAGGTATTGAAACTCAAACTAAAAAGCTGTTTGAAGTCTGCCGTTTACGCAATATCCCGATTATCACTTTTATCAACAAATTAGACCGCGAAGGTCTTGATCCTTTTGAATTGCTAGACGACATTGAAAAAACCTTGGCACTCGATGTTACTCCTGCCAGCTGGCCGATTGGCAGCGGCAAAGATTTTTTGGGTTGCTATGATTTGATTAACGACCAGCTGATTTTAATGAATAAAAATGGTTCTAAATCACTGATTAACGACACTATTGAAACCTGCAATGGTTTGGACGACCCAAAACTTGACAAACTTTTGCCGGCTTACGCTGTAAAAAAATTGCGTGAAGATGTGGAAATGGTGCGTGAACTTTGTCCGGCTTTTGATTTAGAATTATATCTTGCCGGCGCGCTAACTCCGGTATTTTTCGGCAGCGCCGTCAACAATTTTGGCGTGCGTGAAGTATTAAACGGCCTGCACAAATTTGCGCCAACACCTCGCCCGCATCCAAGCGCCGAACGCGTGGTCAACGCTGATGAAAAGAAAGTAACCGGCTTTGTTTTCAAAATTCAAGCCAATATGGATCCTAAACACCGCGACCGCATTGCTTTTATGCGTATTTGCTCCGGTCACTTCAAACGCGGTATGAACCTATTGCAAGTCCGTACCGGTAAAGATATTAAAGTTCCGACACCGGTTATGTTTTTGGCGCAAGAACGAGAATTGGCCGAAGATGCCTATGCCGGCGATATTATCGGTATTCCAAACCACGGACAGTTGCGTATCGGCGATACTCTGACTGAGGGAGAAAAGCTGCACTATACCGGTATTCCGAGTTTCGCGCCGGAATTATTAAAATCGGTGCGAGCAAAAGACCCATTAAAATCCAAACACTTATCAAACGCTCTTCAGCAAATTGCTGAAGAAGGCGGAGCCAGCGTATTCAAACCGGTAGTCGGTTCTGAATATATTGTCGGCGTGGTGGGCGTGCTGCAATTTGAAGTTATTGCTGACCGCTTGCGCACAGAATTTAATATTGATGTTATTTTTGAACCTACTCAATATTATACCGCTCGTTGGGTGAGCAGCACAGATAAAGCTGAATTAGAAAAATTTTATAACACCAACCAAATGAATATTGCCGATGACTATGACGGACAAAAAGTATTTTTAGCCCGCAACGCTTGGCATTTAGGCAAAATCAAAGAAGATTTTCCGCATTTGGAACTGCACAAAACCCGCGAACAAGTAATTTAATTTGTTCCCTGTTAAGAAATATAAAGCAAACCTTGCGTTTTTGTCAGGTTTGCTTTAATGTTTTAAAATAAATTATCAGTAACCAAAGGAGATAAACTGATGAAATTTGCTGCAGGTTTAATTAAAATTTTCAGCGGCGTGCTTTCCGCATTTGTTTTTGGCGCCTTTTTATATTACACATACCAATATCAAACCACAAAAGATGCCGACAATTTATTTACTGCCAATATAGCTTTGGTAGTGTTTTTAATCTCGTCTGTAACTTTTGCCCTGCTTTTTATTGTGTTTGACATTTATCAAAACAAAAACAATGAAAGCGATTTGGTAAAACTTTTGAAAGGCACGGATTTAAATAGAAATACCGAAAATAGCAACATTACTGATTTATTGGTAAAAATTGCTTCTTTTAACAATCAGACAAACCAGCTTTTAGACGGACATTTTAAGGAGCTAACCGCGGGAATAAACAATCTCAATAACAAATCTGATTTAAACGGTACTAATTTTCAAAACACCTTGCAGCAGCTTACTGCTATTTGCGGAGAAATATCGCAGTATGTCGACAATATTAAAACAGAAAACGCCAAAGAAAATCAGCGCAATGCAGGACATAGCGGCAACTTTGATGTTTTGGTGGCCACTGTTTCCCGCTTGAGTTCAGATTTAAATGACTTAAACGGACGTATGCTTGATGTGGTTAACCAAATAAGCAAAAATGTTACAACAAGCATTCAAAGCCATACGGATATAGATAATGAAATCAAAGAATTACTGCAAAAAATTTTATTAGCGAAAAACAATGTTAACACCTCTGGGACTATGTCGGAATCCCCTGTTTCTACACCTGCTCTGGCACCTGTTGCAGCAAAAAATATTGAAGATGAAAGCGGAGAAGCTCCGCAATCTGTCGCAGATTTTTATGAAGAACAGCAAAAAAGCTCCACTGCCGAAAAAATTGATGAAGTTCCGGAAGAGCCTGATGAAGTTGAAGAAGATGACGAAATTCAACAAGAAAATGAGCAACGCATTGACGAGCTATTAAAAGCCCCTTTAACAGACGAAAGTTTTGGGCCTACAACCAATGACTTGACTGAATCCCAATTTGAAAATCTGGTTGAAGATCAGGTCGCTGATGATATTGCCGCTAAAGAAAAAAAAGAGCCTTGGGAAGAACCTCTTTCTACCGAAATTAGCGACGCAGAACAAACATATGCTCAACAGCCAACAGCTATTGAACCATATTTTGAAACTCCAAATGAACAGTCTGAAACATTTGATACAACGGCTAATTTCCAAGATACAGCAACACCAGAAACCATTACGCCTCAAGAGTTGCCTTCTTCTTTTTCTTTAGAAGCAACAGATCCGTTTAACCCGTCGCCGGAACATTTTGAAGATTTGGCCGGCAAACAACCTCTGGCTGACGAAAAACCGATATCGTTGGATTTAGAAGATGAAGAGCCTGTTTCTTTGGATTTGCCTAATGAAGAAAGCAATGTTAAACTTGATGATATATTCAATGATAATTTTGCCTCAGAAATAGCTGATTTAGACATTTTAAAAGATAATGGAAATAATCAAAACGAGGGTAAAATCTCGGTAGAAGATTTGCTTGCCGATGACAATGATCCATATAATCCAAACAAATAACTTCTAAAATAAAATATTGCAAACCAGAAAATACAGTGTTATCTTAACGCTGTATTTTTTATTTTGATGTTTCATTTTTAATATAATCATTATGGAAAAATTTGCTTATAATCCAAAGTCTTCCAAAGCTGAGGAATTTATTTCGCACAATGAAATTTGCGCCACTCTGAACTATGCCGACCAAAACAAAAACAATCTTGATTTAGTTCGGCAGATTTTAGACAAAGCCAAGCAAGAAAAAGGTTTGACTCATCGTGAAGCTTCGGTTTTGCTGGCTTGTGACAATCCAGCGATTGAGGCAGAAATTTTTGCACTTGCCGAACGTATAAAACAAAATTACTACGGCAACCGCATCGTGCTTTTTGCTCCGCTTTATCTTTCCAACTATTGCGTAAACAGCTGTGTTTACTGCCCATACCACATTAAAAACAAGCATATCTTCCGCAAAAAGATGACTCAAGAGGAAATCAGCCAAGAAGTTATTGCTTTGCAGGATATGGGACATAAGCGCTTGGCGTTGGAACTGGGAGAAGACCCCATAAACAACCCAATTGAATACGTTTTGGAAAGCATTGATACCATTTATGGAATTAAGCACAAAAACGGAGCAATCCGCCGCGTCAATGTCAACATTGCCGCCACCACGGTAGAAAATTACGCTAAGCTGCACAAGGCTGGTATCGGCACTTATATTTTGTTTCAAGAAACCTATAACAAGGAATCTTACGAACAGCTGCACCCCAAAGGACCTAAGCACAATTATGCTTGGCATACTGAAGCTATGGACAGGGCCATGCAAGGCGGCATCGACGATGTTGGGCTTGGTGTTTTGTTTGGTTTGTCAACCTATCGTTACGAGTTTAGCGGTTTGTTGATGCACGCCGAACATTTGGAAGCCGTTTTTGGAGTTGGGCCGCACACCATCAGCGTTCCTCGCCTGCGTTCGGCCGACGACATTGACCCTAGCCAATTCAGCAACTGCGTGCCGGATAGCATTTTTGCCAAAATTGTGGCTTTAATCCGCATCGCCGTGCCTTATACCGGTATGATTGTTTCTACCCGCGAGAGTCAAAAAACGCGTGAACAAGTTTTGAAACTTGGTATTTCACAAATCTCCGGCGGCTCTAAAACTTCTGTCGGCGGCTATGCCAAACCAGAGGCGGAAAATGAGCATTCCGAGCAGTTTGAGGTTGAAGATACCCGTTCGCTTGATGAAGTCATAAATTGGCTGATGCGTCTTGGTTATGTGCCTAGTTTTTGCACGGCTTGCTATCGTTCCGGCCGCACCGGCGACCGCTTTATGGAACTTTGTAAAGCCAAGCAGATTCACAACTGCTGCCACCCAAACGCCATTATGACGCTGGAAGAGTTTTTGACAGACTATGCCTCGGCAGACACCAAAGCCGTTGGCGAAAAGTTGATTGCGCAAGAGCTGAAAACATTTCCGCCTAAGCTTGCTGATATAATCCGAGAAAGACTGGATAAAATCCGCAGCAATCGTGGAAACGACTTTTATTTCTAATCAAAAAAATCCGCCTGTTTACAAGAAGCAGACGGATTTTTTTTAGTATATTGTTTTATTTTTCTTACTATATTCTTCAAACAAATTCAAGCAATCGTCCCTATCCAATTCCGCCATATCCAAAACGGATTTGTCTTTGCATTTGTCTTCTATAAAACGATACATAAAATCATCTCTAAAACCAATGTGTTCGGCGTCTTCGGGACGGCATCCGAAATACACTTTTTTAATGTTTGCCCAAATAATGGCAGATAAACACATCGGACAAGGATAAGCTGTGGTATATAAAACACAGCCGCTCAAATCATAACTGCCAGCCTTTTTGCAAGCAGCGCGGATAGCATTGACTTCGGCGTGAGCTGTTGGGTCGTTGTCACGTAAAACAGAGTTTGAAGTAACGGCCAAAATTTCGCCGTTCGCTGCAATTACTGCCGCGCCGAACGGACCGCCGATATTTTCATTCATAGTTTTGCGCGCCTGTTCCATAGCCAAACGTAAAATTTCGTTCATTAAAAATTCTCCTAGTAGTTATAATAAATTGTTTCACCCAAACCGTTTTGGCGAGATGTCTTTTTCAGCTGTCCGGTATTGTCCCGATACTCTGTATCTCCCAAACTGTTTTCATGCGAAGTTCCCACCAGCATACCGCTATCATTGCGATATTCCGTGTCACCCAGACTATTCTGCCGCGAAGTTCCTGTCAGCATACCGCTACTGTTGCGATATTCTGTTTCGCCTAAACTGTTTTCACGTGAAGTACCAACCAATCGTCCGCTATTGTCACGATATTCGGTTTCACCCAATCCGTTTTGGCGAGAAGTTCCCAGTAACTGCCCGCTGTTATCGCGGTATTCAGTATCTCCCAAACTATTGGTACGCTGATTGCTTACCTCACCCAAACAAAATGCCTGCGCCGATAGTGGCAGTAATAAACAAGCCATCAATAAACATTTCATTTTCTTACTCCTTGTTTACAGCGTTAAATCTGCAAATTTTGCTCCGATTGCCGCGGCCAAAGCTTCGGCGTTCAGCTCCAATGTCACACCGATTTTTCCGCCCGAAAGGCAAAATGTGTCAAATAGAATTGCCGTTTCATCAATAAAAACCGGAAATTGTTTTTTCATTCCCAACGGAGAGCATCCGCCGTGTACATAGCCGGTCAGCGGCAAAAGTTTTTTCAGCGGCAGCATTTCTAAATTTTTTACACCGGCGGCATGAGCGGCTTTTTTGACGCTGAGTTCGGCGTTTGCCGGAATCACAAAAACAAAATGTTCAAAACCGTGCTGGTCGTTTGGCGCTTGCGTCACCAAAGTTTTAAACACCTGCTCTTCCGGCTTTTGCAAATATTGCGCCACACTTTTGGCGTCAACACCGTCGGTCACCTCATACTCATATACCTTATACGGAATTTTGGCAGTTTCCACAATCCGCATAGCGTTAGTTTTTATCATTTTCTCTACATTTTTCATAATTTTTCTATATAAACTTTCGCTTAAACTGTCAACCCTGTTTTTTATCGAAAAAAAATTGTAAAAAATTGAAAAAAGGTATTGCAATTTGGCTACAAAGATATCTATATAAGTAAATGAATTTTTGAACATATTTTTAAATTGGAGAGAAAACATGAAAGTTGGTATTATCGGTGCCGGTTCTGTTGGAAGTGCTGCGGCATTTTCATTGATGATGACAGGCGTTGCTCACAAAGTTGTATTGATTGATATGAATGAAAAAAAAGCTCAGGCCGAAGCTATGGATATTGCTCACGCCGCTCCGTTTGGCCATGCCGGAAAAATCAAAGCCGGAACTTATGAAGATTTGGACGGCTGCGAAATCGTTATCGTTACCGCCGGCGCTAACCAAAAACCAGGCGAAACCCGCATTGACCTTTTGGGCCGCAACGTTAAAATTTTTGAAAGTATCATTCCGCAGGTTGCAAAATACGCTCCGGATTCAATTTTGCTGATTACCGCCAACCCTGCTGACATCATGACAGAAGTTGCCCGCAAACTTTCTGGTTTTCCAAAAGAACGCGTTATCGGCAGCGGCACGGTTTTGGACACTTCTCGTTTCAGAACATTATTGGCCTTTTACTTGGGTGTTTCCACAAAATCCGTACACGCCGATGTTATTGGCGAACACGGCGACAGCGAAGTTTTGATTTGGTCTAACGCCGAAGCCGGAACTTTGTCTTTGGACGAATACGCCGCTAGTGTGAATAAAGTTTTGGACGATGCTAAAAAAGCCGAAATCAAAGACGGAGTTGTTAACGCTGCCTATAAAATTATTGAAGGCAAAGGCGCTACTTTCTACGGCATTGCCGGCGCATTGACTCAAATTTGCCGCGCTATCAACAATAACGAATATGCTATTTTGACAGTGTCATCTCACCACGATGATATTGAAGGCGTAAAAGGCGTAAGTTTGTCATTGCCGACAGTTATCAATAAAAAAGGTGTTTTCCACGTTATTTCTCCAAAACTTTCTGATGATGAACGCGCAAAATTAAAATCCAGCGCCGAAATTATGAAAGAATACACCGACAAAGCTTTGGCTATGATTGAAGAAAATAAATAATTAAGCGCCAAAAACTTTTAAAAGCCGTTTTCTTGCAAAAGATGCGGCTTTTTTTTGTATATATCTCAGATAAAAAACTTTTCTTAACCAAATCTATCAGCTAAACTTTGGAAAAAGATTTGTATAAGAGGACGTTATGAACCAATTATTTAAAAAAGCAGCTGCATTCAGCCTTTCAATAATTTTATTCGGTACATCGGCAAAAGCCTATAACCTTTCGCCGATTTCATTTGCCAATTTCTATCATATTGCCGAAGAGGGCGACCTGCAAGGATTGAAAGACGTGCAGCGCCGCGGTCTTAATCTAAACTCGACCAACCAAAACGGCGACACGGCTGTTTGCGTAGCAATCAAGCGCCAAGATTATTTGGCGTATAAAACTCTTATCCGCGCCGGTGCCAAGTCTAATCCGAATTGCACTAAAAAAATTCCAGAATACGCGCATAAGGCTTTTTTGAGTAATTATAACCAAAAATACGCGGCTCCGCAAACTCCCATCAACTGGACCAAGAGCGGTACTGCTCTGCTGGTTGGTGCCGGTGTTGCTGCCGGAACTGTTGCTTTAATTGGTGTTGGAGGCGGCGGAGGCGGTTCTGGCGGTTCGTCGAACGATTCTGGCAACACTCAAGATTGTTCTGTTAACAAATGCGCCCTTGGCTGTTTTGAAAACAAAGTTTGCTCCGAAAATGAAGTTTGCGACAGCTACAACACTTGCGGCGGCTGCGAAAGCTGCAAAGTTTCGTCTTCATGCAAACAAAATTCCTGCAATCAGGGCTGCTATACCAACCTAACCTGCCAACCGGGGTATACTTGTTCCAAACGCAACAAATGCGGCGGCTGTGAAAGCTGTACCGAACTAAGTGAATGCAAAAAAAATGTTTGCGCTGCCGGCTGTTATACCAATTTGAAATGCGCTGACGGCTACACCTGTTCGCAAAAAAACATTTGCGGCGGCTGCGACCGCTGCACGCTGATAGACCCGACAAATCCGGACATCAGCAACGCTCTGCACTGCAAAAATTATGACCGCAACAAAAATATTTGCTTAGCCTGCCATCAATACTATAAGATTGAAAACGGCCGCTGTGTTGATGATATTCCGGAAAATTGTAAAGATTATAATTCTGCCAGCAATAAATGCACCTCTTGTATAGATGGCTATAAAGTCAGCGACGATGGCCGTGTTTGCCTTGAAGACATAAAAGACTTGGAATGCAACGCCACCAACTATCCGCTGACGACGATTCCTGACAAAAGCACAAGTTATTATGACACCTGTACAGATACAAATAAGACCAAACGCTATAGAATAGCCGGCTGTAGAGAAGGATATCAGATTAATACGGCTGGCACCGCATGTCAAATAATTCCAGATACTTGCACGGCAACCGCTTATCCACTATCTGCCTGCCCAGATAAAGGTATTTGTGAATCCTGCACCACAAAAGGAACAGCTATAACGCGCTACAAAATGAATAAATGCGAAGAATTTTATGAAAAAGACACCTCAGGTTCTCCTTCTTGCAAATATGTTGGCGACACTCAAACTTGTCCGTCCACCGTATATCCGCTAAAGTCATCTTGTCCAAAAAATTCCGAATGTGATACATGTATAGATAAAGAAAATATTGAACATAACCGCATCAAAAATTGTATGACAAACTATGAACTAAACGAAGCAGGAAATAGCTGTGAACCTATTTCAGAAGGTTCTTGCACCAATGTTAACTATCCGCTGGCTGCTTGTCCAGAAAAAGGCGCTTGCGGAAGCTGTACTGATGGAGAAACAACCAGATATAAGCTCAATACATGTGAACTTGGATACCTGAAAAAAATTGATACAAATGAATGTGTGACACCTTGTAATACAACAGAATTTCCTATTCAAAATTCCTGTCCTGCAGATGCTGTATGTGATAAATGTACTGATAATAAAGAACATTTTGGTATAAAAGAATGTCTTAACGGCAAAAATATATCGTTAGATAAACTTTCTTGCGTTAATGATTGCAACACAAAAGAGTATCCAAGCAACAAATGTCCTGATAATGCTATATGCGGAGTTTGCAGTGACAAAAGCGGAAATCACTACAAAGTAACATCTTGCTTTTCTGGATATGAGCAAAGCGGCAATGCTTGCGTAGTTGCAACTATAGAAGCTAAAGACAATGATATTGTAAATGATGCCAGCATTGAATTAAACACTTCTAATCTTTCGGAAAGTGATAAAAAAGCCTTAAAAGTTATAAAAATTAATAATAAAGACACTTATCTAACCTTGTCTAATTACACTACGGAATTGGATAAATTGGACAGTAATGTTTATAACGCCAAAACTAAAGATGCTGATATAACTTTCCAAGTTGGAGAAATCAACAATGTCGGCGTCAACGCTATTGGCATAGCCTCTTTATCTGAACAAGCCGATGTTATAAACGCGTTCACTTCTAAAAAAGGAACTATCACCATATTAGCGTCCGGAGAAAAAGATCACGATTATTTATATGGCATGTTAGCCACCAAAAACGGATACAACTCTTATAATGCAACCAATGCCTATATAAACCTAGATTGTTTACTGGGAAGCAATCGATGCACTAATGTTATCGGCATTGGCAATTGGTATCAAAAAACACCTGATGGACTTAATAAAACCGCTTCAAACTCATTTTTGTATAATGCGTTTGGTGGTACCGGTAAAATACGCTTGCTATCAGAAAATTCTTTTAATTTATTCGGAATGTACGGCAATAATGTTATAAACGCCATAAACAAAGGCACAGGTACTATTGAATTGGTTGGTAACGCCAGGACAGTTGCCGGTTTATATTCTGACAACGAATCTGATCTAGGAGTTGTTGTAAACGCTTATGGCTCAGGTTCTACGGGAAAAATAGATATATCATTTATGAATCCGACATATTATTCAGGTTATAGTATTTATGGTATAGTCAATTCAAACCGAAAAAGAACTGCTGCCAACGCTTACGGTTCCGGCGCCACCGGAGAAATAAATATTTCTCATAACAGCAAAAATAGTTCTATTACGGAAATTGCGGGCATAGAAAATGGAGATAACGCTATTTACGGAGCAACCGGAAAAATTACAATATCCGCATTAGCTAGAGCTGTATTTGGTATAAGAAGTGGATCCAATGCCGCTAGCGCTAATTCCACCGGAGAAATAAACATAACAATTCCTGAAACCGAAAATTTTAGCACTAACATTTTTGGAATAGCTTATAATGATTATAATGCCTATGGTTATAATGCCTATGGTTCAGGCAGTAAAGGAACAATTTCTATTACCACAACCGGAGGATACAATACTATATATGGCCTTTACGGGAATATAGATAATGGAGCTGAAGGCGGTATCGGAACAATCAATATAACCAGCGAAAAATTAGTGAAAGGTTCTATAATTGGCATTGAGGGCGGTAATAATAGCAACGGCTTCGGTTCCAGCGTCAATATAAAAGTAAATGATCAAACTACAGAAAACAAAGGAACATCAAGTCTTCAATCTATTAAAGGTATGATGAGTAACATGCCTAACGGCGTTTCTGATCCCAATATGAAAAATAACGGAACTATTGATATTTCTGCGGCACACAATAATTTCAAAATAATTGGCATGGATTCTATTTTGGCAAACCTCACTAATAATGGTAAAATCACCATTGAGGGTAAAAAAGATATATTTAATTTAGAAACGGCAGGTATGCAAATTTCCGGCGCGACACTAAAAGCCAAAAATGAACAAAATAGCTCTATTGATATCACTATCGACGGCATTTCTTCGATAAAATACTCATTTGGAACTATAGAAACCGTTAAAGGTCACTCAGCAAAAGCTTATGGAATGAACGCCTTAAATAGTTCATCTATATCCAATAGAGGCTCTATTACAATAACCCATAATAATCCTAACACAATTAACTTATATGGTATGAGTACATCCGGTAAAGGTGGTCAAGCGACCAATTATGAAAGCGGAAAAATTACTATAAATGTGACAAAATCATCTGATGTTGATGGCAATATTTATGGTATGTATGCAGAAAAAGGAGCATCTGCCACCAATTTAGGAACTATAAAACTAACCACAAAATCTAACAATAATAACGTTTATGGTATGTATGCCGATAATGCGACTATAACAAATCAAGGAACGATAGAATTATCGGTAACCTCAACAGAAAAAGCCTTTGCTATGTATGCCGTCAATAATTCTAAGTTAGAATTATCCATAGATAGCAAATTCATAATCAACGGTACGCAAATAGATTCTGTTACAAAAAAAGACGGCAAAGAATATATAACTCTTCCAACAAAAAAATCAGCGAAATCTTCTTCGTTACAAACTTTTTACATTGATAAAACATCGCAAATAGTTAATAACGGCACCATTGTAAGTGATATCGATTTTAATGCAAATTCTGACGGCGGCGGAAAACTTGTTTTAGCTAAAGGCGGAAAGATTATCGCGCCTGAAATTAAAGGCGAAATCACAGCCGATGCCAATATCACTTCCGGCGGCTTTGACAAGACCTATTCCAGCGAAAACGCTGTTTCCGGTAAAAATGATGAGGTCAAACTCAATTCCGGCTCGGCTTTGTTTGACGCTGTTCTAAAAAACAACGACATCGTAATGACTATGAAAGATTTTGACAAAGTTGTTGATGACAAGTCCCTCGCCGCATATCTGCAGCATAACTACAATGCCAAACGCAACGACGGTCTATTTAATCAGCTCAAAACTTACGACACAGCGCAAAATTTGAACTCGGCTCTGAATCAAAATCTTGGCTTCAGCCTGCTGCCAAACTTTGCCCAAGAAAATATGAATGTGTTCCGCAGCTTGTCTAATTTGGTGACCGACACCATGTTTTCGCAAGATTTAACCAACGAACGCATGATGGTTGGTTATGACTATCTTGGTCAAGACCGCTCTTCTAAAGGACGTGTGACCGGCTATGAAAACACCGCCAACAGCTCATATTTCTTGGCCGATACAAAACTAAACAACCGCCAGCGCTTTGGTCTTGGTGTTGCCCTCACCCGTTTCAATTCGGATTATGACGATGATTCCACCCGCAAAGCCACCTTTGCCCAAGCCCTCGCCTCTTATATGCACAACTTTGGCAATCATTGGCAATATGCGGGCGTGGCTCGTCTGGGCTATGCCGACGGCGACTATAAACGCAAGACCGGAAGCTCTCGCATTGAAGGCGATACCAGCGATATTCTGTATGGCCTCAACAATGAACTGCGCTATAATTACGACTTTGGTTTTATGACGCTTGAACCGCAAGTTGAACTAAATGCCTATGGCTATTATCAGCGCAAAATCAAAGAAGACGACGCTAAAACAGACGCTTTGTTGGTTGACGGAACCAATAATCTCTCTGTTGAAGCCGGCGCCGGCTTATATGCCAGCAAAGAAACTGTTTATGGCGAAAACGGACGTATCAAAGCCCGTCTGGGCGGCAGCTACTATCGTGAATTGTCACAGCCGTATCACTCCATGCACGCCCGAGTTCGTGATACCGATGGCTATTATCTGATTGAAAGCACCGATATCTTTGACCGCAACCGCATGGTTGTCCGCGCCGATATAACTTTTAGCTGGAAAGCGTTGGATTTCTATCTGCGCGGCAGTCAGTTTATGGAAGACAAACACACCACGGTTATCAACGCCGGTGTAAAATATAACTTCTGATTTTGGCTGGTTGCGCAAAAAAAGTAACCCACCGGCATAGCCGGTGGTTCTTCATATGCGCCTATAAGGCTA
>ERZ1034897.289-NODE-289-length-27251-cov-6.517944_pt1 | contig 27251 bp, 41 predicted proteins | sample MGYA00520629_ERZ1034897 | MGnify/ENA primary metagenome ERZ1034897 (study PRJEB33766, sample SAMN09781789) | gut metagenome | biome: gut microbiome | host: Homo sapiens | place: Madagascar | study: EMG produced TPA metagenomics assembly of the PRJNA485056 data set...
CATCCACTGCATAACCTGTGACGGCTTCAGCCAAAACACTTCCTTGCTGTTCTTGCCTTCCGCAATGCCACGGACCGGGCAGCCATCGGGATACTTCTTTGCAAACAATGGTGTTTCTACATTCAAGGCAATGCCCTGCATGGTAAGTTGCGTTTCCTTGTCACTGTCATAGCGTACAGGTTCGCCACTTGCCTCGCTTACAAAACCGCCCGTGATGCTGGATGCTGTCCACTGTGTAACCTCATATAGCTTGCGCTGCTTAGCGTACCACAATGGCTCAACGTCTGTGTATTGCTCCCACAGGCTACACCATGGATAATATACACGCTCGTTGGGTTTTATCGGGCAAGGTGCATTGACAATGTTTATTATTTTGTTGTTTTGGTCGACTATACAAATCATTTATAACGCCCCCAGTTGTTTGATAGTGATCGTACCAGCCTCGCCGTCAACAGCAGCTTGATAGCGATTCCACGTTCTTTCACCAGCTATTCCACCAGCAGCACTAACAACAGCATTATTTTTTATAGTATTACTTATAATGATAATCGTGCCACCTCCACCACCACCACCGGGACTAGTATAGTATTTTGTTCCATCTTCGCCCTTGCCACCATCGGCAGAAATCTTACTGCCTTCCAATAAGGCGACCTCGGGAGCAATAATTGATATGCCATATCCGCCACCACCGCCGCCGCCAGACGTATACCCGCTAGTAACATCAGCACCACCGCCGCCACCACCACCATTTCCACCATAAGCGTTGCTTATGCTAACACATGAGTTGCCGCCTGCAGCGCCTTTGGTGCTGAGGCCTCCACTGCCTGCACCACCGTAGCCACCGCCCGTTCCGTCTTGTCCTGCTGTGGCATCTCTGCGTTCGTTGCTACTGTCATCGCCAGTTATCCAGCCGCCATTGCCACCACTTGCGCCACCTGTACCACCTTGGCCGTCGGCTCCAGGACTGCCGTTGCCGTTGATAGTGCCTGCTATAACAACGCTACCTGTGGCTTTGATAACTAATTGCTGATTAACGCTTACAGTCACGCCAGCTTTGATAAATACCCTTTTATAATTTTTCACGCCGCCAATAGTAATATCTGCGGACGGCATAAAATCGCCATCACTGCCATCACCTCTGTCAGTGTACCAGCTAGGATATTTGTTGGACTGCACCGCCGCCAACGTGCCCATGCCTGTATAACTAATCTGTACAATCTTGCCAGCATCAACGGCAGAAAACTCTATCAGCCCTGTGTTCCAATTATCGTTGCCGTCTGCTTTGGTTGCATAATCTGGGCGGAACTCCCCCGCTGCAGGAGTTGCCGCAACCTCGGTCAATGCTGATGCAGTGACTGCACCTGTTGAGCTGTCTACCCATACTGCTCGGATGTTGCTCGGGTCTTGCTTCTCGGGCACCTCGTTCAACCTTATCACATAGGGCGATACACTTGGAATGATATGCGTTTCCGTCAAATTGATGTAGGTTGTTGTTCCGCCGTCACCTACGAACGGATTGATTCTAATGTTGCTCGGTTCGCTCATTTACTCGCCGCCTTTCCTGTTTTATTTGTCGCCTGCTGCAGCAATTCATTGTTACGTGCATTGCGCTCAATATCCAGCAAATACTTGCTGATGGGAGGTGTCGGAGGCTCCCCCAGCTCCATATCACACGCAATGCCATTATCACCGCTGACAGTGTATTTCAGCTTTGTGATGGGATATTTGCGAGCCTTGCCGTCTGTGTCCGTAATCAATGCCTGACCATCTACGGACAGCCTGCGCACCCAGAACACCCCATCAGGCTTCGGGTAATTAAGCTCTACACCGCCCACCTTAGCGGACAGCTTAGGCTCTTTCACCTTGTCAAGCTCCGACTGCCCCCAACGTTCTGCGTCCGCTGCTGTGTATGCTGTTGGTAACGTCCACACCGCTTCAGACACGCCGTATTGCTCTTGGCTCTGCTTATCCTCTACTGTTGCAAGCCAGCTCTCGCCTGCTTCGTCCACACTTGCACCCTTGATGCGAGCGTAATTCACTATCTTGCTTATATCTTGGTCGGGCAGGAAACTGTTCAAATGCACACCCACCCAAAACCGAGCCTCTTCGTTTATCTTGTCAGTGCGTGGCTTGAAGTAAAATTCGTGGTATTCATCTACGCCGTAAACAAAATCAGTCGCAAATTCGGAAAGCTGCTCTAAGGCTTCCTTTGCGCTCACACCATCGAAAACAATCTTGCTTATGCGGTAACCGACATTGTAAATCTTGCTGCCGTTAAACACGATGCCTGTTTTTCGCTCAACGAGCCTGCAAATCTCTCTTACAATATCAGCTATTTCCCTGTTAGTGTATTCGGCAAATATCAGCACCTTGCTAAGCTTATCAAAAAAGCCGTAGCAAGTGATTTTAAAATCTGTAGCAGTGCCGCCGCTGTCAGGACGTGTCAAAACTTGCCCACTGTACCAGGGACGCTTATCGCCGAACAAATAAATATCTACACGTTGGCCATACATGATTTCCGTAAACGCAGGGAACTGCTTAAACGTAATCGTGCAGCTTCCACAGCCATTCTTTGCAAGCTCAAACTGCAGCTGCGAGAACGGATTATTTTCTGTGCCGTTGGAAAATATGGCGGTCTTTGTGCCGTCCCTGTTGAAAAATATAACTTGAACAGCATCAGGGATATACGTGATACTGCCTGCAGTTCCGCCTCCGCCTGTTCCACCGCCACCTGTGCCGCCTCCGCTTGTGGTTTTCTTTTTGCTTCCTGCCCCCCACACAAACGAGCCGTATAAGCATGATCCGAAAATAATGTTGCTCATGCTAACCACCTATTACGCCATTTGATAACCACCTTGCCCTCGCTGCCTTTAATCTCATAGGTATTCGTCCCAGGCTTTGCAGTCAAAAAATGGCCACTGAAAGCATTGATAGCATTGTTTGCATCACGCCGCACTGTTCCTGCTTTGGTGTCTATAGTCAATACTGCAGGATTCGTGAGCAATGTGTCAGCCACACGCATCGTCTTGCCACTCTCAATGTGTCTGAACGTCACATCAGCCATTGTCATTCCGGTGCGAGGAACTAAAGCAATGCTCAATGGTGTATCTACAGAACCTGCGTTAATAATTGTTACTGTTGTTCCCTCATCGGGCAAGATATATCCTGCCTTGCTACTTTCGCTGTCTGCATACCTAAACGGGTCGGCCAATAATAACGTAATATCAACATCAGCTCGCTGCCCTTGATAGCCTTTAATCCATTTTGCTTTGCTGGATGCCATGCAGGATACATTATAAAAGCCATTGCCCACAGACAAGGTGTATTCCTGTTGGTAAAACAATCTTAGCAATTCATTCAGCCGCCAATCATAATCAGCTTGATTCGTTCCACTGATTAAAAAGCTCAGCTTAATCTTTTTGCCGTCTATATAGCCGTCGCCTGTGATGGTCGAGCCGTGGCTATATCCACGTTTTGAAGCTGTTGCTCTTACTGTCAGATCAGCGCATGATTCCAGGCTATACCTGTACGGGAGCTGCTGGCCATTGATAATAAGCGGATAAGTCACCCTGTCATTATATTTTGCTCTCATAAAATCACCCCCGCATACCCATTGCAAGCGTATATTCAAAATCTGCCATCAATCCGTCATAGTCAGTGCCATTGTTAATGTCACCGTAGTTGTTAAACTCAACCACTGCACCGCTACCACCGCCGCTGCTTACCGCTCCACCAATGGCATACCCATTATTCAAAGCATTCAGCAGGGGCAATCCTAGCCTGCGTACGGCCTTTGCATTGATAACATATTCACCATTGCTAAGCATGGCAGGGATGCTATCGCTAGTGCCTGTGCCTGCACCAAACACGGGGCCACCATTTGCCTTCTGCATGATGTTGCCAGCCGTGATGCTGCCCAAGCCAGCCGCTGTCATTGCCGCTGTCGCCGCTGCATATGCTGGCGGACCTGCTATCGGGCCTAATGTGGCAATACTCTTTTGAACCGCTGCAGGGACGGCCGCTGATGCTTCTTTCGCACTGTTGGCCGCATTCTCTACGGCTTGCTTTTTACTCAACAGCTTCTCCAGCACGGCCGCTGCCTGCTTCTTAATCATGAACTGTATAAACATATTGACAATGCTTTTCGTGATGTCCTTAAACACATCGGACAGCTTGCCGCCCTCTGTGATAACATCAGCAATGCCACTTGCAAGCTGATTCTTAATTGTCTCGCCTGCCTGCAGTTCAAAGTCAAGCATGTTCTGCTGGCTCTCCATACGCCAATCAAGTAACTGTTGCCGCAGCTCCTGTTCCTGCTGAAGGGCAACCATCTTTGCCTCCTGCTCGGAATTGAGATATTCCAGGAATTTTTCCCGTTCCTGCTCATTGAATGCAGCATTCATATCGGCCTTCGCTGCCTGCAGTGCTGTTTCAAGGCTAATGCTCTTTTCGTATGCCTGCTGGTCAATAGCATCTTTCAATGCCTGCTCTTGCGCAAGGCTAGCCGCATACAACGCATTTCGCTCATCGTACAATGCTTTTGCTTTGGCTATGCTTTCCGCATTGCCTGTACGCTCTGCGCTTGCTCTCAACGCCTCTGCTTCCTGCACCGCCTGCAGCTGCTTGCTCAACATCTCGTCAACAGCCTTCATCCTTGCCTGCTTCTCTTGGTCAATCTTCGCAAAGACTTGGTCGCTGCCCTTTAGGCCTGCGGTCGCTATGTCTAAGCTCATCTTGTCGAAGTCCTCTTGCAAGTCCTTTGTTGCCTTGCCCGCTCTGGTCAAGGCTTCCGAAACTCTGTTGACTTCGCTTTCGAGCTGGCCGAACTTCTTGTTACCAGCCTTGCCAATGCTACTACTATTAGATGGAGTAAATAATTTCCCGTTGTATGTAGGCTTCTTCTTTTCCGGCTGTTTCTTCTGTTCTTCTGCAGGAGCATCTCCATAACTACCACCGCCACCGCCATGACTGCCATCGGAAGAACTTTCTGTTGTGGCTCTTTGTTTGGCTGCAAGCACCTGTCTGAACCACTCAATCGCTTCTTGCGCCCATGCTCTCACGCTTTCAATAGCCTTGTCCAGCATCTCATTAAAATCTTTGAGCCATTCAGGGCAATACCCTGCTATTGTCTCAAACATCCAGCTAAACACTTCTACATTTGCCTTTCCCAGCCACAAGAACGCTTCTGCTATTGCATCGCAGATAATAGCAACAGTTGTGAATATTGCCTCCATCCCTGCACGGAAAGCTTCTCGAATGTTATCCCAGTACACGATTACACCTGCAATAGCGGCACCCACTGCCGCAAGTCCTGCCACAATCGGGGCAGTTAAACCAATTGCCGCACCCATTGCAGCCACTGCAGCCACAAGCGCAGCCACAAGTGTACCGACAATTATTGCAGAAAGTGCACCAATTGCGGCGATCACAGGTGCCGGAACGCACTCTTTGATAACATCAGTAAAGCTTTTCCCTGCATCGGTCGCTTCCTGCATCTTCTTTTGAAACTCTCCGAGCTTGTCAGAAACATTCTTTAGGATGCCTTTGATGTTAAAAGCTTCCGTCAGATATTTGCCTACAGCAGCGGAAGTATTGCCGGCAGTTTCTTCGATGTTGGCCAGAAGACCGGCAACCTCGTCCGAAGTCTTGGCCATCATTCCGCCAAACTGATCGTTCATGCCTGCGATAATGGTCTGCACGGCTGCTTTAGAATCAATAGCGCCTTTAGAACAAAGGTCTTTCATTTCCGCTACTGTTTTGCCTGCGGCCTGTGCCAGCATATCCCATGCGCTAATACCTGCGCTAGTAAGCTGCATCATGTCCTGCGCATTGAGCTTGCCACTGGTCTGCATCTGTCCTAATGCATAAGCAAGACGGCCTACACCTTCCGTGCCCATACCTAAGCCGCTCGCTGCATCACCCAGGCTCGTAAGCATAGGAATGATTTCCTTCGCTTGAAAACCAAACGCCATTAGTTGCTGTCCTGCCTTCACAACGCCAGGAACATCGAAGGGAGTCTCTGCGGCAAACTTCTGCAGGTCTCGGAGCATCTGTGTACCTGCATCCGCAGATTTTAACATGGTCTGAAACGCAATTTCATATTGTCGCATTTGCGCTGCAGCCTTAACACTTGAAATACCTAAATTAACGATACTGCCCGCAATAGTGCCTATTAAAGAACCTAACTGCACCGCGCCTAGCGCACTCATGGACTTGTTTACGCCGTCAAGTGCCTTGCTTGCCTTTCCGCATGCAGTGTTGACCTTTGTTGCGCTGTCCTTTACCCTGTTGGCCATATCGTCAAACTTCTTGCCTGCGTTGCTGGCCTTGTTGCCTGTGTTGTCAATCTTCGCCCCTGCATCGCTCGTAGCTTTTGCCGCGCCCTGCATTGCCTGCTCAAATTTCGAACTATCTGCAGTAATCTCAACTTTAACTTGCTTAGCCATCGCTCTCACCCCCTCCATATAACTCGTCAAGAAATGCACGATCATCATCGGTTATTCGCCCGTCAAATCGCCCATCACTGAATATATCTTTTAGCTTCAAAGTCTTTTTCGAGGACTTGCCAGCATAATTTGCAATATACACCGTCACCAATGCGGCCAGCATATTTTCCTGCTGTTGCCGTCTCCACCTGTACCCATTCCAGATGTTTATAACGTCGCTCGGCGTCATGTATGCACATTCTTCGGGAGTCTTTTTCAGAATGGCGTAGAAAATCCACTCTACTTTAGAAAGCCACTCTGAAAAAGAAATTACTTCCCCTCGGCTTCCTCGTCCTTATCTTCCAGGGCAGTCAAAATCTCATCGAACGGACCTCTGTCGCTCACAACCAGGCCACAAATACCCAACGCCGCCAACATTCTCAGCCGCAGGTCAATCATGCCGTTTTCTACCTCTGCACAATAATCCGCAATCCAGCTATCAAGCTTGTTGCGGCTGATGCCTCTTTCGTATACCTTCAACGAGCAATACAGGCAGGCAATAATCTCGGTAACGCTCCATTGCTCTTTCTGCATCAAAGAAAAAACATTATGGCTCGGCAACATTGCCTCCAGCTCTTCCAATGCTCCAATCGTGAATTTTGCTTCTCGTTCTTCACCGCCGATTTTAATATTTACGCTCTTTTTAATCATCTGTTGTTCCTCCTAAAAAAATAAAAGGGCAGTATAAAATATACCGCCCCCACTCTTAGCCTCTCGGGTCTGGCATTGCATCCTGCGTTTTGGGAGCACCCTTGCCCTTTAAAGTGACACTTAGAATCGCTGCATCGTCATGAGCTGCAGTTTCTTCCATGCTAGTAATGCTATACCAATTAATGACGCTTCGGCCGCTCTTGCTCCATCTTAGCAGATGCACAGGCTCGTCAGCTTCAAACGCTGCCCATAACTCTTTCACCGCTTGCTCTGCAGGCTTTACAATCAGCTCTACAGTAAGCTCGGTGCTCTTCACACCTGCTTCCGCATCGCCATAGCCATCGCTGGTCTTGTCGGTCAGGTCAATTTCTTCAGCGCTTGCGCTATAATCTGCGCTGCGCTGGCCACCTAGCAAAGTCCATTTCGGGCTTTGCTCGCTTGCAGCCTCTCCATAATTGAGGAACACAAGCACATTCTTGCCTAACAGCTTTTCGCTGGTACTTTTCATCTTAGGTCGTACAGCCACCATGTTATACCTCCATATCATATTCGACTTGATATTCCAACAGCATCGCTACCGCCTTTGTATTGTTGGCCACTGCCCCAAACACAATGCGCTTGACTAAGCCGTTGTCAATCATGCCACCTAAATCGTTATTATGCAGCACCTCAAACAGGGTGTCGCTCAAATCATCAATATCAGTTGTTCCGTTAATATCCAGCACATAAATGCTATAAACTGCCGTTGCTGTGCATACATCATACGCATCCTGCTCAAAGGTAACCTCATCGCAAGAAATTGTACCCTCAACACCTTTGCCAGCAGAAGCACCTACGATATTAACGTTCCATTTTACGCCCGGCACTGCTTCCTTGATAATGTCAGCAAGTGCGTTTGTAACTTCTCTCGCTCTGCTCATCGGTTAACCTCTCATAAGGCTAATGGTAGCACGGCTAGTACCACCTGCACCCGTAAAATCATTTGCGTTAATCATGGCAGCCAGCATCTTTACTTCCTTGCCATACAGTTCGGCCTTCTGTGCAAATACATCATCATGCCTGCTTCCGTCAAATGTCACGCTTGCATCTGTGCCAACACTGGCCACAGCACGCACATAACAGGCGTAGGCAACGCCCAAACGCTTCACATTATGACTTATAGGCTGTTGTATCTGTGCAACGCCGTAGCGCGCCGCTATGCTCTCCAGGTATGCATTCGCTTCGTCAACATCTTCTTGCGTGACAAGCAAAACCCTGTCGGCAATGTTATCAAGTGTAATAATCTCCACTACAAGCCCTCCGCTAAATTATCAAGTGCTATCTGAAAGCGCTTTTCTATCTTCGGCAGTTCCTTTTCTGCGGCCGAATACAAAAACGGGTCGGCCTTTATTCCAGGGTGTCGCACCTTCTTTGCAAAGATAAACTCGTTACCATTCACCCATCTTAAGGCCTTCTTGCTTCTGGGCACTATGTTATGCGCCTTCGTGCCTTCATGCAGGAATACGCCGTAGGGCACTGCTGGGGACAGGAATATTTCTGCCCTTGAATCCTCCACCGCAGTTTCTACACCCGAGCGTTCCATATTTCCCGACCTTGTTTTGTATCTATGATGAGTGGCCGCATGCTCTTTAATGTCACGTGCGGCCATCTTCATTTGAACCCGAACCATCTGCCGAACCTTTTCCGGCGCTGCTTCAAATGCCTTGACTAATTTTTCAAGGTTACAATCAAACTTCAGCTTCATCTTGCGCAGGCTCTTCCTTTACAGGCTCTTCCTTTGCAGGCTCTTCGGGCACCTTGTCAGCGCGCTTTTTCGGTGCCTTGCACTCTTTGTATCCGCTATTCTTGAACGCTGCAATCTGCACAGGATGAGTGAGCTCTAACGTTTCTTTACCATTAGTTAACCACATATAACGTCACCTCTTATTCGTGAGTATGCTTATAAATTGCTTTTGCTTTGTTGGTCAAAATAAATGCATCATAGTAAATGCGGCCTTCCACCAATGCACCATTGATGCCAGGCGGATTATCGTGAATCTTGTACTCGGTCAACTTCACAGGCGCACAACACGCTGCAGGATGGGTAATAATAAAATCAGTCTTTGTCGGCATATAAGTGCTAGGAACTACGATAATGGCCACGCCATCAATCATGCCGACCTGGCCTTTAACCAACATATCCTGCGCAATGTCGGATGCCTTTACAAAGGTTGCGTCCAACTTGATGGACTTGTAAAACGCAGGGGTAACATAAGCGACACGGTTTGCTAAGGGCACCTTTGCGTCAGTCAGCGCAACTTGACCATCTAAAAACGCAGAATATGCATTTTTATCGGTGATTACTGCAGGGGTGGCGGATGTACCTGCACCAGCTGCAATCTTGCTCAGACGATAAATATCAAGCTCGGGAATAACCTGTTCGTCAATCTGACGGGCCAAAGCCTTGCCTGCTTCTTTCAACAGCATCTGATCGTTTAAATTGCCCTTGTCAATGGTGAAAGTAAATGCTCTATCACGGGACAAGGTCAGCTCCTGCAAAGTATCGTCCAACTCTGCCGGAGTGCCATAACGGTTTGCACCAGAACGGGTATAATCGCCCATCTCAACAGTGCCAATGGAATAAACCTTTACAGTCTTAACCCCCACGAATTCATATTCGTTGTTTACCGCAGGGGTAGTCACAGCGCCCAGGGTAAATCTTTCGTCAACTTTGGTAGAATACTTTTCTGCATAATTTACAGTCATAACTTAATACCTCTCTTTGTTTAAGCTCCAAAACCTTCAAGGAAAGCATCAGTGCCACCACCAGCACCACCGCCAGCACCACCGCCGCCGTTGTTGTTGACCTTGACTGCCCAGGCATTGTCTTTCAGCCAGCTATTTACGCCATCCTCAACGGATACATCTTTGCCGTCAGCGCCTGTATATGCAAGGCTATCATCATCGTTAACCTTGATATTGTCCAGCAACAGCTTTGCCATATCCTTCGGCGCTGCAGCATTGCCCTTTGTCAAAGCCTCTACTGCCTTCGCCATCTTTTGGCTTGCAATGTATTTTGCTTTCTGCTCGTCTGCCTGCTTGGTCATATCTGCGAGCTGGTTAGTAACAGTCTCAACCTGTTTGGTAAGTGTGGTAATCTGCTTTGCAACCTCATCAGGCTTTTTGCCGCCTTGGGCAAATTGGTCAAGTGTGGCCTTCATGCCTTTTGCTTTCTCAACAACATCTTCGCCATCAGCCAGGCCGACTGCATCCAAAATGCTTTTCAGCTTAGTTGTGCTTTGCTCTCCTGCAATGCGATGCTTTTTAGCTTCGTTGTTCAGTGTGTTGATTTCCGCTTTAATGGCAGTGATAAGCTCTGCACCATTCTCAACCTTTTCAAGCGCGGTGTAAACGTCTTTTAATTCCATGTTTTATACCTCCGTATATACGGGCCTCCGCCCACCTTTTGCCTCTCCAGGCATATAAAAAAGCAGACCCCGAACGTAATGTTCAAAATCTGCTTCAGTATCAATCATTCAATTTTTTATAACTTAGTTTTTCTCTCTTTCCTGTGCGCTACGCTCAAGGTATCTTCCAATAATCGCCAATTGTTCTTCTACCGTTTTAGGCGAATCGTCAAGCACAAATCCCTGAAAGTCCTCCTGCTTGTTGTTGCCTGCGGTTTTTTTTACTTTTTCCATACTAGCAACCCCTCTCGTTCAAGGTCAAGCAAAATAATTCTTACAACATCGCTCTTGCGTAAGCCATTTTGGCTTAAAAGTCTCTGACGCGATTGAGTTAATATATTATGCGCTTTAATTTTATCATACTGCTTTGTTTTTTGCAATGTTTCAATATGCCCTTTGTTAGTAATTAGCGAAACGCCACTTAAGCCATTATATTCCAAAAGCATTATTACGTCCAATGTTGAAAAACTTTCTCCCCAAGGGTGATTGTGTATAATCTGTAAATTTTTACCTTCAAGCAGCATCCTCATCCTATTGCCAAAGTCAACCTCATTTTCACTTCCTTTTAGCACATCGTGAACATCCAATTTTTCAGACAGTATAAACGCTACTTCATTATGGTTGTTCTTCTCCTTCGCAAAACTGAGCAACTCTTTATGCCTAAGCAGCATTCGCTCATTCTGTTGTTTGGTCATGCCAGGGAATGCAAACAGGTTTAAATGGTCAATGGTCTTTTGCGTGATTTCGCTTTTATGCCCTCTTCCCTGCGCATCAGCCAGTCTTGATTCAGGTTCTTTCACGCCATTATATCTCGACAGTATCCCTTGCCAATTCTTGCCGTCATTCCACAGGTGCAAGCCCTTTTGCCCCAACACTTCCGCCCTGCGTGCTTCTGACAGCCCTTCAAGCCATTTGTTACCGCCTGCCTGCGTTTGGTCGCGCTCTTTGCTTAAATCAACCTCGCCCGCGTAAAGCTCTACATAGCGGCACAAGCAATGTGGATGCACCGGCAATGGTGGAACTTTATCTTTAGGGTAGACTCCCTTCCCAAGCCCGTACAGGTCTGCACCTGCATACAAGTCGCAAATATCGAACTTCGGATGCCTTGTGCCTAGCTTGAACCTTATTGCAACAATATCATCGTCATCCATTGCCTTACGCAAGAATCCGTCTGCATATGCTCTTGCCATCTCTGTTCTTACAATACGCTCCGCAACATAGCGTGACTTTTCATTGACGGCTACCTGTATCGCCTTTTCTAGCTGTTCTTCCGTGCCTTCCTGCACGGCCTTCATAAGTTGGACGTATGACGCACGGAGAGCCTTGTTAGGTGCTCCATTCCTGCCGAGCCTTACAATCCTACTCATCGCTTTTACTTGCGTCTGTATGGCCTTCCTATCGCCTAGCGTGGCCTTTCGCACTTGCTTGATATACTGCGGAAGGTCCTGCGCCCTCACAACATCCCCGCCCTGCTCATATCCATCATACAAAGCACGAGCCGCATCTGTCCACGCTGCATTTCGCCGCATCTGCTGTCTGACTGTATCAGCAATCATATTATGCATCTTCTGCTCCGCTCCATGCAGTTTTTCGGATAACTTCATGCCGCTGCTGTCCCATGCTTCAGCAAGGTTGCGCGTCCATTCCTTTTTCACTGCCCCTGCAACAACACTCGGAACAATCCCATAGCCATACGCCGCTGCTTCAACCAAACCTGCTCGCACATTATCCAACCTAAATACTTCTGGGAACTCTCTGCGTACAACATCAATAGCAGCATCAATCTTCACGTCATGCAAAAGCAAATCATACAGGCGGTAAATAACCTTGTTGGCCTGCTTGCCCCACTCCGCATTAAGCCTGTTGATTAAATCTATCAGCTCTTGGTTATTCTTCATCGCCTTCACCGCTGTTAATATAATCTAACTTCTGCTGTTCCTGCAGGTTGCGGTATTCTTCCACCAGCGTGTCAAATTCGTCCGCCTTCAGCTCCGGCAAATAACTTGTCAGTACACGTTTAAACACTTCAAGATTAAAGCCATCACCAAAATTCAGCCCTTTGGCAACCTCTGCATTAGCAAGTTCCTGCTCAACCTCGGAAATCTTGAAGTCGCTCGGATAGTTCACCTTGTAATCAAGTGCAACCCCCGTCCAGATGCTAAACATTCTTGCAACCTTCATTTCGGCATTTTCTACAGTGTCGGCGAAATCTGACAAAATCTGATTGGTCGCTTCGTAGTCCCACGCTTTCGCTTGCCCGCTCTGTAACTTACTCGAACCTGTCACATTGACTACAACGGCCATGCGGTAAATTTCCTGCTGAAGGTTCGCAATCTGCGTGGCCAACACTGTCGCAGGGTCTGCTGGGGGCGCAATGAATGCAGGGGCGTGACTGCTGTCTACAGGGTAACTCAATGCATTGTTAGTGCCTAGTGTAATTTCTTCTTCTGCGCCGCTGCTCGGGTACGTCAGCACGCTAAATGTCTGATTCATCATAATTTCATTCAGCCAGCTGCACATATTGAAAATTGCTAAGTTTGCACGGGCCGCACTTGCAAATTCGCTCGGTGGGAAAGCATCATGTGTCTTGTGTTCCCTGCTGAACAACGGAATCACGGGCACACAGCCGATATGCCAACTTCCCTTACGTTCCCCCTTACTACTTCTTAAAGTCCACCCCTCAGCCGTCATAGTGCGTGTAGCAGGGGTATACTCATTATCTGCATCAGGCTCAGCATACACAAATTTAACAATACGCCCAAACTTATCCAACACAACCTCTTTGACTGCTATTGCGTCAACAACAAATGCATACGGCAGGTTGTTTCTGTCCCTCTCATAATCTGCCAATGAATTTACTGCAAGTCCTTCGGCCATGTCCATTACAATATACGCCACGCCGTTCAGCTTGGAACTATGTGCAGCCTTCTTCATTAACTTTTCGATTCCATCACCCAGGAAATTTACGTCATTTGCAAACAACTCCCACGCCTTAACTCCAGGGCCTGCATAATCACGCACAGCCAATGTCTTAAACACAGGGGCGACGTGTGCATCTACACAAGGCTTGATGTAGTTCAGATAATAGCTCAGCTTCTGCCTTAAACTGTATTTGTCGGCAGCTTCTCTCTTATGCCTTACGAGATATTCGCCCGTCTGAAAACCTCCACGCCCTGCGTATGCATCCTCCAGCAACTTATATAATTCCGTCTTATCATTCCGCATGTTCTCGCCCTCCTAAAAATCTACCCTTGTAGGTGTTGTCTTAATTCTCTCTGTGATGCTCTCACATATGCCCGTCAGTGCATCCTCAGCATCATCATGGATGTTCTTGCCCTCTTTTTGGTAGGCGGTCAAGCTCTTGTAAAGCTCGGGCCACCTGTTATGCCATCCCTTCGGGAAATAAATATGTTCCATGCACCATGTTGCGTTACTCAATATTCTTGCCTGCTTGTTGCGGTGCTGGGTGAACCAACGTACCTTTGTTACGCTGCCTCCTTTTGCCTTCAGCAGTCGCTCCACATTCCTCGCAAAGCCACGGCCGCCGTTGTTGCTCTCAATGTCGGCAACCTTCACACGATTCTTATACAACATATCTGCCACCGCAGGCTCGGTATACTCCATGGCCTTTTGCGTGTAAACCACATCTAGGATATAAGCATCATCGCTGAAAGTAACACCATAACAATAACTAGCCAGGTAGTCGCTACCTGTATCGGCAGTATCTGTATAGCTGGCAATTCTTTTGAATAATGGCAGCTCTCCATCATATGTCTTGAAGCCGCTATATAATCTGCCCTTGATGTCGATAGGCTCTTGCTGGTAGTTCGCACTCCATATGTCGAATCCCATCGCTTTTTTCTTCTCGCTGCAACTCTCCCATGACAGTATTTCATCACATAACATTCTTCCATCGTCCTGCACCGCCTTCATGTTGATATGCACAGCATTGCCGCCGTAATGCTCCAGCACACGCCCTGCCAAATCATCTGTCGCCCACCTTGTCATTACTATGATAATCTTGCCGCCTTCCTCCAAACGGGAAAGCATAGTGTTCGTGTACCACTGCCAGTGCTTTTCCTTTGCTGATGCATTATAGGCTTCCTCTGCACTCTTTATAACATCGTCAATGATAAGCAAATTACAGCCGAAGCCTGTTGCTGTGCCGCTAGGAGACGTGGCAAGGTAGTTATTGTATCCACCTTCCAACCCCCAAAGGTTCGCCGCTCCATCACCCGATTTTATCCGCACGTCTGGAAATACATCGTTGAACACAGGTATAAAAGCATCTGCCTTTTCTTCGTTGATGCTGTCACGTACCCCCTTTGCAAATGTCTTTGACAATACCTCGTTATAACTGCCCGTCATTACCTTTAGGCTGTTGTCCCTGCCTAGCAGCCATTGTACAAACATCTGCAGTGTTCTGCTCTTGCCATGTCGGGGCGGCAAGTCCATGACAAGCACCTTCTTTTCGCCTGCATAAAACTCTTGCAGTACGTCGCACATCTCCTGCAGGTACTCCCTGCGCTCCTTGTAAAATCTCGGCGCCATCAAGTGACAGAAATCAAAAAAACGCCTGCGGGCAAGCTCAACACTTGCACCAAAGGCGATTCGTTTCCGGACTTCATCACGCATCTTCAGCACCTTCCATCTTTGCCAATGCTCGCAGCTGTCTGTCGCTCAGTCCTTCATATGGATTTTTAACCTCGGCAGCCATGCGGATTTCCTGCTGGTCGCTCTGCCCAAGGTAATTCTTGCCTAGGAAGATGGCCATTGCCGGGGACTTCTCCGCTAGCTGCCATTGCTTCCTGCGCAGGGAAATTTTGCCGCCTGCTCTTTTTTGTGTGAATATTTCGGAGAAAGATTTCCCGTAGGTATCCTTACACCATCTCGTCAATGTCTTGTCCGTCACCCCGAAAAAATCACAAATCTCGGCTTCCGTTGCCTGCATGAAGCACAGCTTCTCAAATTGTTCTATCGGGATACTTTTCTTCGGCCTTCCCGTTCCCATTCTTGCCACCTCTTTTCTCAGCATCATATAAACATCCAATCGTTCGGCACATCTGCCATCTTCAACATCATCTCGTTAGGTGCTGTCAATCTGCAGGGAACGTCACACTTTGCAATGTTGGTAAAAAACTCCTGCTTCTTCTTCAAAATGTCCTCGTCCATCACGTGGCCTACAATCTCATACGGCTTGTGGCAGCAGTACATGACTTCTCCACGCTCATTTATGGCTATCTGTGTACTGTTGGCCACGCAGGAAGGGAAACGCCTTCTTACCGCGCCAAATTTGTAATTCAGCACCAATCTTTCGTCCTTGATGTTGGCCAGATAGCTCATAATCAGCTTTCGCTCTTTCTCATTGTCCGGCTGATTGTAATATTCTCCTGCGGTGCTTTCCACTGGGCGAATGACAATCTTGTCCACGTCCTCAGTTTCCCAAAAGCTCCAAAACAAAACTGATTCCGTCCAGCTCTTTCCTACACACTGAACAACAAGCTGTGTCTTTGCCCCTGCCTGCTTCAGCTCCCGTCTGTACCTGCGCACATTCTCAACCACGGCCTCGAAGCTGTCTACACCTCTAGCGGCCCTATAGCTCTCGCTGTCCCATGCATCTACGGAAATCTTTGCGAATACAGGCTCCATGTAGCAATAGCGGTTGAAGTTGGTATTTATGCCATAACTTACGCCGTTGCTCTCCAATGTCTTTACAATCTGCGTGAATTCGGGATTCACTGTAGGCTCGCCGCCACCTGTCAGAATCATGCCTTTTACGCCCAGGTCAAGCAGTCTGTACATATACTTTTCAAAGTCCGCTGCTCTCATATAGCGTGGCTCGGTCTGCAATTCTTTCCACCGCCCATACGCACAATATCCACATCGGTTATTGCAGTAATTTGTCAAGAAAATATCTGCGGTGATAGGCAGCCCTCTTCGCACATTCTCCATGTTGTAAATCAGTTTATTATCACTTATCATGCTTTCTTCCACCTTTCGTTAATGATACATGGCGCACAATTATTCCAGCTAACAGCATGATGTATCCTAGCGTGCTTTGAACTCATTGCACGGACCTTCACTGCAAAGGGAGCAAATATAACGCTGCTGAACGGCTTCGTATAGCCTCCGCTCTCTTTGTATACCTCAGTCATGCCTCCAGCAAGCTTCTGTGTCGGCTCCGGTGTAATCCCACACTTCGTGAAAGTAAAAAACAGCTTACCCCTGTTGCTCAATGTTACATACGTGCTTACATCCTCATTCTGCTTTCCACAGAACCAAAACCGCCGCTCTACATCACAGATAAAGCTGTTCATTGCTTTTCTTGCAAGGCCTTTTTTGAAAAATCCGCCATTGATTCCGCCAATAAAATCGCCGCCCTGTGCCATAGCAATAGTTGTTGTCTTTGTGCTTTCCATGAATCCGATCATGGATTCTATGACAGCATCAAGGTTTGGAAGCAGTCTCTCCCTCAATCGCCCATCATGCTTATCTTTTTTGTACATGAAGCGCTTAATATCATCGTCAAGCTCCATGAAATAGCGGTAGCCTAAACTCTTTGCCACATCAAAACAAGCATTTCTTGCATATACAATCGCTCGCATATCTCCGTCATTAGTGCCTGTATCAATAATGGCAGCCATTGCCTTTTTATCAAACACCTGCACACGCTCCGCACCATACTCCCTGCGGTAATCGTCAAGCTGTCTGTCTAGGTCATCACACAATATATACCAATCGCCCGTATATCCCGAACCTTCTAATGCCTTGATTGTTGTTACGCTGCCAGCCCTGCCATTGCTGCAGATAAATACACAGAAATCATTCCTCATTTTCGGTAAGTTCCTGTAAGGTCTTCGACAGCTCGACATAGCCTTTTGCTATTGCATCCTCATAGTCAATAATTACCAGCGCAGAATCCTCCATCAGCTCCTGCACATCCTTCGGCGCTTGGGCGTAGTATTCTGCAATGTACTTGTAATTAAAAACATAGTGCCTTGTCGCTGCCATCTTCAAAAATTCCTTAATATCCTCGGGAACGTCTGAACCTTCTATGCGTTCCACAAGCTCATCATGCTTGCAGTGATCGCAGAGCATTTGCAGTGTTACGTCATCCCCCTGCACCTCATATTGCGGTATTTTTGTTTCACTGTTGTACATCGGGGGGGCACTTTCTTCCATGTCCAAATCAGGGAAGCCAAAATCAGCCATATCAATATCCACAATCCCGGCCAGCTCCTGCTCCAGCAGTTCCATATCCCACTCCGACAGCTCGGCCAGCTTATTGTCCGCCAATCTGAACGCCTTCACCTGCTCATCGGTCAACCCCGCTGCACGGATGCAGGGAACTTCTTCCAGCTTCAGCTTCTTGGCAGCCTTCAATCTTGTATGTCCGGCAATGATTACATTATCTTTATCGACTACGATTGGATTGATGAAGCCGAACTCTTTTATGCTGTTGGCCAACTTGCCTACGGCCTTATCATTGATTCGTGGATTATGCTCGTATGGAACTAAATCCACTATCTTAATACTCTCAATCTGCACAGTGTCAACCTCCCTTTGTGCAAATAAAAAAGCAACTTGCAAAATCTGCAAATTGCTTTGATTTTTGGTGGGATACTGCGTCGACAGGGAAAATGTTGGAAAACCTGTATACGCCATAGCATCCCATTATTTTAGGCTATACAGCCAATTATTAACGTTGGAGGTGTTGATAGGATTCGAACCCATGTAGGAGGAAAAGGGATAGCCTCCGGCAGGAAAATTGCAAAACCCGCCCTCATTGCCCACTCGAGCACAACACCAGGTAAACGGCCACACCTTAAATGCGGCCGCCCTTTTGAAAGGAGACTCAATGCATCAACAACGAACTTGTATCAACCTTCTAAGCTCAATTATAACTATACTATGGCAGAAAACCTTTGTCTAGTACGGACTTTGTTGTGAAAAAATCATGAACTATAAAACACCCAAACCGCAGGCAACACCTTCAGCAAAAGCCAATATATCGGACTTCATCACAAAGAAAATCGTTCTGCGTACTCCTACGTTTTCCATAACTTCGTCATTGCTCATTCCCTGCTTATAAAGCTGTTCCAGGATTTCCCCTTGCACTCCGCCGCTATAATGTTCCTGCACAATCTCGACCATCTTCAGCCAACGCTCGGGACGTCTCAGATTAAAAACACGTCCTGCACCATAACACACAACAACATTCGGGAGTTCGCTTGCGTTGCGGATGGCTCTATTAGCCACAGGGTCGCCCGTAGAGCAACTTTTTCCGCACCCCCCTCCACTTGTACCCCCTGCATCGTTTCGACGCTCCCAGACGGCTTGGCGGACCTGTGATTCGTTTCTGAAAACCCATTCTACCAGGTTATTGCTTTTCACTCTTTCCTCTCCCTTCATACCTCACGGAAAATCATATCGGGATGCCTGTACAAAAGCAGTTTCCGTTTCAGCTTATATACATCGGTGCGCATCCCCTTTACGTCTATAACCTCTACACGGCCGTCAGCATATTCAACTACAAAATCAGCAGTATATGTCACTGCCCGTTCTGCTTTTCCATGATGCCTGAAGCCTTCCTGCAGTACGAATTTATGCTGGCGCTCAAAATCCTTGACCACTCCACCCATACGCAACATCTTCAGCTCGCAATAGAAATCCGCTTCCTTCTTGCTGTCAAAAGTGATTCCGTCGACCACTGTTTTTTTCGCTCTGTATTTACTGTAAACCATTCCTCGCCCCCTAGTGAATTTTTCCCCTGCACTTGTCTGCTATATAAGCATCATGCGACTTAATCTTTGTATAACTCGCAGCGCGCAACATACTATACAGCCGCTCAGCCGCTGCGGCCATGTCCTTGCGCCGCTTGTATTCAGCGTAACGGCTACACCGATCATGGCATGAAATCCTGCGCTCGGTGCAGCCTTTACATGGAGATTGAATCAAAACGGAATTTCCTCGTCAAATACTTGACTGCCCATTGTCGTCCAATCTTCGGCCCTTTTCGGCTGTTGTTGCGGCTGTGCTGGCGGTACTGGCTGTGTATCTGCTTTACGCTCAATGAACTCGAAACGGTCTGCAATAACCTCAGTAACCCAACGTTTAGAACCATCGTTAGCATCATAACTACGAATCTGAACACGTCCCTCGACAAGTGCTCTCTGTCCTTTGCCTAAGCTGTTGCCTGCAAGCTCTGCACTCTTGCCCCAAATTACAACGGGGATGAAGTCCGCCTCTTTCTTGCCATCTGCGGCGGCGTATGGTCTGTCCACTGCCAACGTGAACTGCGTAACCACCTTGCCACTCTGCGTGTAGCGGACTTCCGGGTCTTTTGTCAGTCTGCCCAACAGGATAATCTTATTCATTCTTTTCCGCCTCCCACTGCTTAACCATTTAAAGCTCAATAAGACTATATAAAGCAATATCTTTCAAGCTCTCGTCAACCTTCATGCCATTAATATCATGTGCATACACATGAGCAATATGCTTGCGTGCGTATGCTTTGGCTTCCTCATACATAGCAGGATAGCTATCATCCCCCATGCTAAGCAATGCACCACGGCGGAAGTTCGCCAAAGCATCACCTGTGGAATACTGTTCATGCTTTGCTCTGAGCTGTTCTTTCAGCTCGTCAAGCTGCTGGCAAATAAACCCTATAAACTCCATAACTACACATCTCCAATCCTTACCCATTCCTTGCCGTCAAACTGATAACCACCCTCGGGAATAATCAATTTTTCGTACCAGCTCGGCTTAATCTTCTGCGCCTTAAACCATAACTGCAACACATCGTTGAGGTCGCATTCAAGTAATGCTTTGGCAACTCTAGGGCTTTCAATCATTTTGTCAATAAATTCATCTGTTCCATTTTCCTCCATGGATTCAGCCTGTAAAGCAAAATCATCTATCAGAGCACCGACGTTAATTGATGGCAGCCATGTTGTTTTACGGCAACGGAGCACATCCACAATATCGCCCTTTTCAATGTCGCATTTGTCCAGCACATCTTGTAACGCCTCTTCGGGTGTCTCACGGACTTCAGCTTCATACTCTCCCCAGCGGCGCTCAGCAATGTAAAATACTTGCTGTTTATTTGCGTCCTCGACCTCACTCCAGCGAGCCACTCTTGTAAGCTCCACAAATGCACGCTGCAGGTAATAATTTTCACCGCTGCAAAGCCAATCATTAAGCAATGCAACCACAGAATCAACAAATTTTATTTTTTCCTGCTCAGTCATTTTGCACCCCTTATGCTACCTTCGGCGGCACTGTTTCGCCTTGATCCGAATTTTTCTCTGCCTCAAACAAAGACGTCTGCTGACGCACACCGCTCAAATACTCTTCGGCCACCAATACAAGCTTGCGGATGGCGAAAACACACTCTTCCGTCAAGCAGGTTTTTTCGTCCCACTCTTGGTCGGGATTGTAAGGCATCTCCGGCTTATTCGGCGTGTTGATGTTCAGCGGCGCATTACTGTTGTACAGTTCCATGCTGGCACTGATGGTTGCGCCCATTGTATCTGCTTCACCGCCATAATTAAGGCTTACGCTCTTAACTGTGATGCGGTCAATATAGTCTTCGGGCAGCTCGCACATCTCAATAACAAATTGTCTGAGGTCTTTCAATGCCTCCAAAAAATTCGGTGCTGGCTCTTCAGTGCATTTCGCCGTGTACTCATTCACAAAACCTGCCCCCTGCTGATAGGCAATATATACGCCCTTGTCACTGTATTTGATTTTAGTGTAGCGGCGGTCGCCTAAAGTCTTGCGCTTGTTCCATGCATCTGCAGCCGCTTCCTCTGTTGCCTGCGCTGCACATGCACAGCCGCAGTTAACACAACGCACAACCTTTGCCCCTTCCTCCGTAAACATTGCGGCCGTATGGCCATAACATACAGGGCACGGCTTCAGAAAAATTTTCATTTTTTGTACCTCGCTTTCTTAAAACAGTTCCTGCTGGCTCTCAATCTCCGCAGGTGTCTTTGTGGTAATCCCAGGATGCACACTCGCCATCCCACGTTTCATACGACGCTCGTAATGCTCTCCATGCGGCGCCATGTAATTTTCGTCGACTTCCTCGGGTGTCGGGATGTAATATGCAGCAGGCAACGGGATTCCCACGCACAACTCTTCAAGTCTGCGCTTGCCATTAATGATATGATTGCGAACAAGATTCATGTTCGTACCATCAGGCCAAAACGGGTCGCTGCATCCCTTTGTGCGCATATGCTCCCACTCACTGAAGCTGTGCACGAGCCTTGCTGTTTCTACTTTTATCTGCTCTTCGGTTGTCGGCTCTTTTCTTGTCATTTTCTTTGCCTCCGTTTCTTCGCTCCACACTTCTCGGGGCGGTTCTGGCACATCTTGCATGGGCGGTCACACTCCCAGCAACATATACCGCACAGCTCATTGATGGAACAGCCGCTCTCAAAGTTACAGGTGCATTCCCACTTCGGTTTCAGCCGCTCCACTATATTCGGTTCTCGTGATGCTGGAAAATCTTCGGAGACTAACGGGTTCTGCTCTCTGTAATCTTTGCGGCCGCGCTGGCAAATGCAACCCTTCTGCCTGCCATGTATCACCGCTGCAGCTTCCGCATCATACACCCTGCCACAATCACACCGCACTATAAGCCGTGCTGGCTTATATTTGCCCTTTGCATCAAGCTCCCTAGGCTTAACGCCTAGCACTGTGAGCATGTTGTATTTATGCCCACAGTACACAGAATAATCTTTTGTCGGCGTTCCCATATCTAAGCCACCTTACGGAAGGAAACTTCCCTTCGCTTATCAAAATACGGGATGTAATCCAAAATGAACTCGGGATGTTCCTTGCCATAATTCACATCGTTGAGGAAAATCCGCAACAGCAACTCATTGTAATTGTCAACATCGTTTGCCGTCATGCCTATCTGCTCGGCCATGTCTGCAACATCCTTTGCTGTCGGCCAATACGGGCCAAACACACGCCCTTGACGCATCCTGCTCAATGTCCAGCGTAACAGCTTTGCATTGCTCCGCCCTTCTTTTGTATCAGCATAGTTTGCCGGGCGTTCCTTCTTTGCCTCTTCGTTCCTGCTGATTGTTGCTTCGACGTGCTCTGTTTCCGCCTGCTGCAAGGCTGCCTGCATCAACGCAGGGCAGATTACTCTTTCCGGACTTACTATCGCAATGCCCTCTGCCTTCTGCCACCGCTCACGGCTGATGTTGCGAGGGATGAACACTCTTACAAACAGGTCGACAGTCTCCAGGATAATTCTTGTAGCTTCCTGCACCCTGTGTTCCTTGTCCACGCTATAAAACAGCTCTTTCTGCGGAAACTCCTTGCCTGCTTTGTACAGGCCTCTGACGGTTATTTCTACGTCACTCTTTGTTATCGTTGCCACTGCTTTCACCTCCAAAGGCAGTATCGAACGGATTCTTGTATTCCTGCTTCGGCTTCTGCTGTTTTTCTTCGCTCCAGCCTTCAGTAAACATATTCCGTGCCACACCACCAACATACGCTATGTTGCGCTTGCCTCTTTTACAAGCTACTTTGATTGCTTCCAACACTATCGGCAAGCCATAATCTTTTCTTAACTGCTCCAGCTCTTCAGCAATTACAGGAGTAATGGGCGAGATATTTTGTTCCCAGATAACGATGAGATTACTCTCTCTTATCTCTTTACTCTTATCTCTATTCTCTATACTCTTATCTCTTATCTCTGTCGTGACTTTTTGAGGGACATTTGAAGGACAAAGTTGTGACAATGTCACACTATCCAGTTTTTTATTCTCACGACTTCTTCTTTTGCGAATAGCTGCAGTCGATTCACTCCCGACCATATCTTGAAGCTTCAGCATCTTAATTGCTCCATCGTCAAGAATCTCCACAAGGCCTATACGCTGCAGCACCTGCATTGCCACCATGACAGTATCTGCTTTTGTTCTTGTGGCTTCTGCCAACTTCTCCGTGCTATACGGAATCAGCAAATTACCCACTGTACGAATCAACTTGCCGTCATCTTTGAGGGATTTCAGACACAGCTTCAAGTAAAATAAGCAGTATTCCTTGCCGTTTTCCTGCTCTTCAAGCCATTCTATAGCTTCATCCTGAAAGAAATCCTCTTTCAACTTCAGCCAATAATACCGCTTGTCAGCCATCTTTCCGCCCCCATTCTTCAAGCATGCTGTCGAGCTCTGCATCGCTTCTAGTCTCAATGCCCAAACCTTTGCATTCGTCAATCACACCATTAAGCAGGCAACTAAATTCCCTCGTGTCATATGTATGCGAACCAAAGTAGCATTGCAGTTGTATTCCTGTTTGCCCGTTGATAGTAACCGGACCAAGCTCACGCACTGCCTTCCATTCGGCTTTCACTTTCTCCACCGCCTGCGGCTTGACTATGATATGCGTAAACACTCCATACCGCTCCAGCATCTGCAGATAAAGTTCGTCCTTGTCGGTATACAAAACCCTGGCCATCTCTCCCAACAACGCCCACAGGTACGCATTCGCATCTAGGGAACGCTGTTTGCGTTTTATGGTAATTTGTACCTGTAAAACTTTTCCCTTGCTCACAGCCGCTATGAGGGCCTGTAGGGCGCTTCCTAAATGCTTCGGAATCGGGATTGTTATGCAGCCATTGAAGAAGTTAACCTGCGTTGTATCAAACTTCATGGTAGAGCCACCTCAGCATGCGTTTGCACTTATCCTGCACATAATGGCCATGTTTACCATGATGCACCTGCCAATGACAGACCACGCACAGCATAACCATGTTATCAGCGGTATCTCCGCCGCCTTTGCTTTTGAACACTACATGATGAGGCTTCGTTCCCTCGGGGACTGCATGACCACAGTTGACGCACTGCCCATGGTCACGCTCGTATACCTCCATACACACTCGTTTCAATGCCGCCCCATACAATCTAACGGGGCGGCGCTTAAACATCGGCTTCACGGCTTATACGCTTCTCGTATTCAGCACTGCTTCAATGCCGCTGCGTGCGTCTTGATATGCGGCATCTGAAAGCATTGCCCTAAGGCTGTTTGTAGGAACCTGCTCCACATTGTACCAGCCACCGTTACTGCTCATAATCTGCAGCTGCGTGCCGTTGATGTAACGTGCCTTGCCTCCACAGCAAATACTTGTAACCTGCTGTTTCTGCTCTTTAACGGCAGCCTTCTTCTTGCCTGCTTCTACCTGCTGGCAGTATTGGTCAATGTCAGCATCCTTGGTATCATCAAGGGCGAACAGGCCATTCAGACAATATTTGCGAGCATAGCTGCTTGCCGTGCCTGTAATCTGCGAGCCATCCATGCCCTTCTTGCTATCCTCTTCCCGGGCAAGGGCACTGTTCTCAATGGCTTCTCCACTCTCCACGTCGGTAAAAACTGCAGTGGCCTTGATGTAGAAACGGCCTTCCACAAATACCAGATCATCGCCAACCTTAAGCACTGCCTTATGTTTGGCCAGCACAGGTTTCGCCGCTTCCAAAATGTCCTCGCAGCTCCGGTACTTATACTTTCCGAAGCTATTGTACCGGCCTTTCGGCACCTTCAATTCGGCCTGCACCAGCATCAATTTTTCAAAAACGCTCATCACTTCGCCCCCTTATTTAATCGTCAAATTCTGACGTGTAACCAAAGCACAGCCAGGAATTTCCTCGCCTGCCTTAATGGCTTTCTTTACCGCAGTTTTGTCGAGCTCCGGCTCACGCAGTTTCAAAAACTCCACGGGCACATCTGCCATGTATGCAGCATCAAACTCCACTGCTTCAGACTTACGGAAGCTCATTGCCACCTTCGCAGTCTCAAACTTCTTGCCGTCAAGGTAACGGCCTAAAAATCCCTTCAGGCTTTCAGCCTTATTGCGGCGCACCTTTTCACGCTCTGCCATGGCGTTTTTTTCTGCCTTGATTGCATCTGCCTCGGCCAGCAGTTGCTTGTACCAGCAACCAATATTTTCGAGCTTGGTATCTCTCTCCATCTCCAGAGCTTCGATGGCTTCCAGGTCTACGACCTCGCCTGTTTCGGTATCCAGCATACGCTTGTCATCAATCTTTACGCACGCCATGATTCTCGCATCAATATCAAACAATTTCACAGCTTATTCCTCCTCTTCCATAATGCTGTCAGCAAATTCAATTTCATCAAACGGCAGGCCATACTTCTCGGCTGCCTGCTTCTTGCAGTCAAGCAATGTTCTAAACCATTCAGTGGCCATAAATTCAATGCCTTGATAGTTTACGTGAGCTCTTGCAAGAGCCTTTTCACCTTTGACATATTCAATACGCCATTCGGCAGCATCCGGAAACATAACAGCGAAAGTGTTGAAGTTAATGTAAGCATAATTTCCCATTTCATTTGTGTGCCCAATCATGATTTCGTTGGCCATCAAAAGACTGACTGCACCGCTAATCAAATTGCGTGTTCTATTTTCTGTAATCTCCATTGAGTGAACTCCTTTCAAGTGTTATAATTAAATTGGTTTTTTTAATAAATTGCTTTGCCGCTCAGTTCTTTGCTGGGCGGTCTTTTTTTACATACAAGGGAATTACGAGCTTTTGTCCAGGTTGCAAGTGGTGACTTCCTGCCATTGTAAGGCCGTTGGCCTTTTCAATATCGCACATCACTCCACGCACATCGTTGTAACGGTCCTGGCTATCCATGTAGCCTACCGAGATGCCCCACAATGTTTCGCCAACCTGTACAATGTGCGTATGCCGCTCAACCCCAAAGCTAGCAACATACATAGCAGAACACTGCATAGCACAAAACACGGCTACGGCAAGTATCATGACTGCCAACAACATTTTTTTCATACCGCTTTCACCTCCTTTCGTTTGATGCTCTCCATTGTCTCACGGCGCATCTTTTCAAGTGATGCATGAAAATCAAACGCTGCATCATGCTTCAGCAACGGCTTCGGCGTGGTGATTTCACGGAAGTAATTATCCACTTTCTCCACATCCAGAATCCACTTGCGGCCAACACGGCCTGCAGCAATTTCATGCTGGACAATCAGACGGCGGATTAATTTGTCTGACACGCCGCGGCTTTTGGCGTATTGGTTAATGCTCATCAGTTGCAAAGTCATGCCTGCACCCCCTTTTCATTGTCGTAAATCTTCTTGAGGCTGATTCTGAAAATATGGGCAATCTCTGCGGCGAGCTCAATATCAAGTGTCGCCTTGCGGTTGCCGCTCTCTATCAAGTGATAGTATTGGCGGCTCATTCCCAACATATCAGCCATACGCTGTTGCGTAAGTCCCTTTGATGTTCTAAGTTCCTTGAGCCACTTACGGGCCATGCTTTCACCTTCTTTCTAAGCTTCCTTGTGGGCTTCGAACCACCTTTGGCAGCTTTACAGGGAGGTTGCCCTCCCCGTCGTCAGCTTTCGGAAATGAGCAGTTTTGCTCTCAACTTTTTGGCTGTTCTTTTGGCATATGTGTAAGTTTCTTGAGTCATCAAGTATTTCTCAAACGCAACCATCACACGCAGGGCACCCCCACCTTTAAGAAAGGCTAAGCACAATTTGTGCGGGCGATTCACTCGGTTTGCTCCGTGATAAATCTTCAGCAGTTGACGGATTCTAGGTTTCTTGTTCATGTTGTACCCCCTTAAAGCTCTATACCTCTTTCCGCTGCAATTTCTTCCAGCTCTTCAAAGTGCTC
>ERZ1034897.292-NODE-292-length-27033-cov-7.108273_pt1 | contig 27033 bp, 23 predicted proteins | sample MGYA00520629_ERZ1034897 | MGnify/ENA primary metagenome ERZ1034897 (study PRJEB33766, sample SAMN09781789) | gut metagenome | biome: gut microbiome | host: Homo sapiens | place: Madagascar | study: EMG produced TPA metagenomics assembly of the PRJNA485056 data set...
CATAGAATCCTCATTTTTTAAGCCAAACTCGCCCTTGAGTTCGATCTCTGCGAGATTTCTGACGATCTGAAGCCCCAGATCAAATGTCCTTGTACTGAAATCTTCCGGCAGCGGGTGTCCATTATTTTTGATATATACATGCAGGCGTCCATGATCGATCTCCGTGCCGACCACCAGAGTGCCGCGCGGCATCTTATGAAATCCGTGGTCGATCGCATTATGAATGAGTTCATTCGTTGCGATCGCAAGCGGTACGGCTTTTTCGGAATTCACGATCAAAGGCCGCTTTCCTTTTTCGCGCACCACATCGACGGCGCAGAGTGCGAGACTGTCGACAGAGAGTTTGCAGATCTTATCGAGAAGCACGTCCATATCGACCTGATCCCCACTCTGGTTCGCCAAAATGTCGTGGATCTTGGAGATCCCAAGTATCCGGCTGACGGCTCTTTTCAGTGCTTCTTTTGTATCTTCATCTTTTGAGCGCCGCGCCTGCATACGAAGCATCCCCGCAATGGTATTCAGACTGTTTTTGACGCGGTGATGGATCTCTTTGATGACGGAATCCTTGACAAGGATCTGCCGTTCTTTTTCACGGATGGCTGTCACGTCGGTCAAAACGATCACCGTCCGCGTCACCCGGCCGCCGGAAATGATCGGGAGCCCCCAGGCGGAGAGCGTCATATTTTCAGACACTTCATCGCTGAATGCGGGGCGGCCTGTCTTCATGACTTCATCGACAAGCGGGAAGTGGACGATGGTGTGTCCGATGATGTCACGCTGCTCGATCGCCTCCTTGTCCAGCACGAGATAAAGATCGTCGGCCATGTCATTGGCATACATGATGCGTCCGGCGGCATCGAGTATGATGACGCCGTCCTGCGGACGGATGCTGTAGTAGTCTTTGCCAGCAAATGGTACCTGCAGCGCCAGATTCGCTGTATCGGTCAGCACCTGCTGCTGGGACAGGGACACGGAGGCAAAGCAGACGACGGCAAAGGGCCGTCCTGCATTATCAACGATCGGATACGCTGTGACGGCGATCTCCCGTCCTTGATCCAGCTCCTTCCTGCCGACGACCTTGCGCCCTGTCTGGAAGACATTGTCGACGATCGCCAGATCATCCACCAGAAAGGTGTCTCCGGCATGGAAAAATGTCGAGCCATGGGTGTAGGATGGCTTCACGGCTGTCAGTATGACAGAGATGTCTTCATTCTTCCCTCGGGCACAGAGGTAGACCTGGCTCTTGGAAATATCGGAAGCGCACTGCAGAGCCACCTGCATGTGATCTAAGATTTTTGCCTGTACGCCAGTCAGATTGGTCGTATCCCGGACTAGGGTATAGAGCTGACTGACTTCGATTCCTCGGGTCTGCATCGCGTTTCATCCTCTTTTCATTCGCAAAGTTTAGAGCTTTACCTGATCTGCCAGGAAAGGCAGACGGGGATCTGCATTGAGTGTCAGAGGGGCATAGTCCCCCGCCTGCGCCATGTAGTAGGCACGGCAGCCGATCATGGCTCCATTGTCTGTGCAGAGGACGGGATCGGGACGGCACATACGGATGCCACACTTGTCACAGGCTGCCTTCAAGGCCTTGCGAAGACCGCTGTTGGCAGCGACACCGCCGGCAAGGGCAATGGTCGAAAGACCTGTCGCATCGACGGCGCGCATGGCTTTCTCGACCAGTACATCGACGACGGCTTTCTGGAAGGAGGCTGCCACATCCTTCGGATGGACCTCCTCTTTCTTCATTTTAGCCGTATTGAGGTAATTGATGACCGCTGATTTGAGTCCGCTGAAGGAGAAATCATAGGTGTGCTCTTTTCCAAGTCCCATCGGGAAATGGATGGCATTCGGATCTCCTTCCTGTGCCAGACGGTCGATGTGAGGGCCGCCCGGATAGGGATAACCCATCACACGGGCGATCTTATCGAAGGCTTCTCCGGCCGCATCATCGCGCGTCTGTCCCAAAAGCTGGAAGGTGTTGTAATCCTTCACGATAACGATCATCGTGTGGCCGCCGGAGACGACAAGCGCAAGGAATGGCGGTTCCAGATCCGGATACTGAAGAAGATTCGCAAAGATATGCCCTTCCATATGGTTGACTGCGATCAGCGGTTTTCCGAGTGCCCATGCTGCGGATTTCGCCGCTGCGACACCGACCAGCAGTGCGCCCACGAGCCCCGGTCCCTGCGTCACGGCGATGGCATCTATATCCTGCCAGCCTAGATGCGCTTCTTCAAGGGCTTCGATGGCGACAGGAAGGACATCCTCGATATGGTGGCGGGATGCGATCTCCGGCACGACACCGCCGAATTTCTTATGGATCGGCACCTGCGTGGAGATCACATCGGATAAGATATGACGCCCATCTTCGATAACTGCGCAGGAAGTCTCATCGCAGCTCGATTCAAAGGCTAGTATTTTCATGTTGACTCCTTATTTAGTGTTGAATAGATCCCCGGACATAGGAGTAAGGGAAATGAGAAAAGGCCTTCTTCCCCTGAGAAAGGTAATGCTATTTATTTAAGCGGAAGAACGTCTTGGCTCCCCATCGGGGGAGCTCCCCGATGGGGTGAGGGGGCTACGTAGCGGTATTGCATGAAAGTGTTTGGAATATCGATAGCATCGGACTATTCAACATAGCACGCTATACCGCTAGCATGCCCCTATTGCCTTCGGCACTTCCCCCGAAGGGGGAAGCAAGACGTTACGTAGCTAACGATTTCCTTAACTTAATAGCATTACTGAGAAAAGGGGAGCGGCTTTTCCGCCAGGCAAAGACGGATGAGGGAGAAGCCCCTCTCTTTGTCTTTACGTTTCCGGTTACAATGTTCTTTCCATCACATACCCATCCTCGATGGGCAGCTCGTAGACCTTCTTTCGGAGGCCCAGATTTTTGAATCCGAAGGTCTCATACATCTTCTGCGCAGACAGATTGCTCACGCGGACTTCGAGAAACATCGTCTGCATACCACGGCCCCGAGCTTCTTCGATGCCCTTTTGAAGGAGCATACGTCCGATGCCCTGACGCCGGCAGCATGGGCGGACGCCGATATTCACAAGCTGTGCTTCGCCCGCGATGAACCAGAAACAGCCATAGCCTGTGATAAACCCGTCCTCTTCGGCCACAAGGTAGAAGCTGTGCTCATTCTCCATAAGGTCATGATGCACCGTCACCCTGCGCCACGCATCGGAAAAGCAGAGGTAGCCGATATCATAAATGGCAGACACATCCTTTTCCTCTGCTTCGCGGATCAGGATTTCCCGTGTAGCTTTTCCCATAAGACCTCTGCCTCACTGCGGCGAATGTAATTCGGAAGAAGGGAGAGCGGATCATCCTTTTCGCCCTTTTCCAACCTTGCCCAGGCTGCTCTTGCGACACTGCCGGCTCTGGCAAGGCGGCTGTGCGGCGCTGCCACGCGGATACCGGCGGATTCGAGCTTCTCCTTATACGTATCGGCACATTCACCGACCGCGATGACAGGGCCTCCATGACGGAGGGCCGCCGCAATGACATCATCAATGGGCGCCGCCTCTTCCGGTGCTTCCTTCCAGAATTCGTCAAAAGCCCCGTAGAGTGCCGCATAGACATGGCCCCGCTGGGCATCCTCGAGCGGCAGGATGAAAGCCTCGGCCCCCTCCATATTCCGCGCCAGTGACTCCAGCGTATCGACCCCGACGATCGGTACTTTCCAGATATAGGCTGCCATCTTCGCTGTCGCAAGGCCGATGCGCAGTCCGGTGAATGAACCGGGCCCGATGGAGACGGCGATGGCCGTGATGTCTTCCTTAGATACGCCTGCCTCCTTCATCATGGCATCCAGATGCGGAATGAGCTGCTCGGAATGGGTCAGTCTTTTCTGCACCGTCCATTCTGCGACGAGCCGGTCTTTTTCCGCCAGCGCGCAAGACAGCACAAGGGAAGAGGTATCAATGGCTAGAAGCATAATGTGTAATCTCCTTTACGATCGCATCCGGAGCAGCGTCGCTCCATGTGATGCGGATTTCTCTTTCTGTTTCCGAGAGGACACGGATGTCTATATGGATCGCTTCCGGTGGCACGACATCAGGAAACATGTCGGCCCACTCAGCGACCGTCACGCCGCCCATGCTGTATTCCTCCCACCCGATATCATAGAGCTCTTCTTCTCGATGCAGGCGGTAGAAATCAAAGTGCTTCAGGGGAAGCGCGCCCTCGTAATAATTCATGATCGTGAATGTCGGACTCCCGATAACGCCGGAAATTCCCATGCCGGCAGCGAGTCCCTGCACGAAATGTGTCTTGCCGGCGCCCAGATCTCCGGACAGGGCGATGAATTCATCATTCACCGCTGCTGTTCCGAGAAATCGTCCAAGCGCCATCGTTTCATCCACGCTCTTTGTATGTAGTACTACCTCATGTTTCATGGAGCCACCTCATCAGATCTTCATGGCAGGCAAGACCTGCCTCATAGCCCTCTCGGTGGAGCGAGCGGAGCTTCTCCACATCCTTCTCCGTCCGTGATACGACGACGGGCTTCTTCGGACGGATGACAAAGACGCGCCCTTCTTTTTCCAAAGAAAGGAGCTTTTCTGCTTTTTTATTATATATCGCAGGGATGGCGCACATTTCCTCGACCACCCGCGGATAGTCCTTCCCATAGAACATAGAGAGCAGCGCATGAAATCCGGCAGGCACCGGCCTTTTGCGATAGTCTCTATCGCGCGTTAAGATGTACACCGGCTTTCGGCAGCACGTAGGAAGCTCCTCAGGCAGCGGCACAAAAGGCATGCCAATCCCGCCGTCTACATAGATGCCGTCCTTCAAAGGGACAGGCTTTGAGAAAAGCGGGATCGAGCAGCTGGCTTCCGAGATCTTGAAAAATTCCTTCACCGTACACGAGCGGCTCGACACGTAGACCGGCTGACCCGTGAAAGCATCCGTCATGATGATATAGAGCGTCTCCTTCGACTTTTCCGCCGCCTCAAAATCGTAGGGATCGATCGACTCCGAAAGCTCGCCGAAGATGAAGTGGAAATTGAAATAACTCCCCCGCTTCACCAGATGCCGCAGTCCCATATAGCGCGGATCCTTCGCAAATCGGGTATTCATCCGAAGACTTCTCCCGCTCTGGTGTGCCAGGTAGCACAGCCCCTGCATGGAACCGGCTGAGATCCCCATAGAGCAGGGAAAATACAGTCCTTCCTCCATGAAGGCGTCCAGCACGCCGGCCGTGAAGAGCCCGCGCATCGCACCGCCTTCCATGATGAGCAGGCTCTCTTGCGCTCCATGGATCTCGCTTTCTGTATTCCACGCTTTCATCATGAGTGAATGGAATGCCTCCTTTGGAATAGTACCGGGGAATCGGATGGTCTCATCGAAGGGGCGCACCCTTCGGTGAAACCATCTCCCGTGAAGCCGTTTTTTTACTTAGAACCCTTCGACTGATTCTTGACTGCATTGATCTTCGCCGCGATGGCATCCTGATCTCCTAAGTAGCTTACATCATGCACCGTGAAGTCTTCATTCAGATGATACACGAGCGGCACACCGGTCGGTACATTCATGCCGGCGATCTCTTCATTCGAGATCCCTTCGAGGTGCTTTCGGAGCGCGCGGATGGAATTCCCATGGGCTGCGATCAGGATCTTCTCTCCCTTTGCGATTTCCGGACGGATCACGTCTTCGAAGTACGGAGCCACACGTGCGACCGTATCCTTCAGGCATTCTGTCAAAGGAAGCTGTACTTCATCCTTGAATTTCTGATACGGCGCCTGGTTCTCCGGGCATCTTGGATCATCTGCCGAAAGAGCCGGCGGACGGACGTCATAGGAACGACGCCACAGATGGACCTGCTCGGCACCGTACTTATCCGTAGTCTCTGTCTTGTTGAGTCCCTGCAGCGCCCCGTAGTGACGCTCATTCAGGTGATAATTCTTCTCGACAGGGATCCAGGTGAGATCCATCTCATCGAGCACCGTGTATGCCGTATGAATGGCACGCTTCAGTACAGATGTATAGCATTTGTCGAAGGTAAATCCCTCTTTAGCGAGCAGGCGGCCTGCCTCACGCGCTTCGCTGTAGCCTTTCTCCGTCAGCTCGACATCCGTCCAGCCGCAGAATAAATTCTTCTGATTCCATTCACTTTCTCCATGACGAATGACTACCAGTGTGTACATCGTTTTTCTCCTTTTTACAATACCTATTGTAAATCCCATATATTCTACTATATACTGCCTTGTCTGATCATCGGTCATGAATCACCAAAATGATCATACCCTTTGGCGAAAAGCCTCTTGCGCCCGTCTCGATCCGTCAGATACACGATGCCTGTGCCTTCCTGCGTGACCCTTCCGATCACAGAGACAGGCAGCAGTGGATCGAGCTTTTGAAGGTCTTCTTCTGAGATCGTCCCGATGAGTTCATAGTCCTCACCACCCGTGAGTGCCCAGTCCAGCGGATCCTTGGAGAGACGCGCGCCCAGTTTTCCGGCTTCTTCGGAAATCGGGATCTTCTCGCGAAAAAGCTCGATCTCTACATGGCTTGCTTTGGCGATCTCATTGATCTCTGAGGAAAGACCATCCGAGACATCATTCAAAGATGTCGCTCCGGCTGCTCTGAGTACGCTGCCGAGCTTGATCTGCGGACGCGGCCGCTGGTGGTGCTCACATAGAGAGGGATACTCTTCCTGAAGCCCCGCAAGGAGCGCGGAGAGTCCGGCGGCCGAGTCACCCAGTGTCTCCGTCGCAAAGACGAGATCGCCAAAGCGTGCCCCGCTCCTCGTGACTGCACGTCCTTTGGGCACCATACCGACCACCGTTCCTGTCAGGATGACCCCACCGGGAGAGCCCGTGACATCGCCGCCCAGAAGATTCACGCGATAGGATGAGCAGCACTCGCGGATCCCCTCATAGAGTGATTCCACCCAGGATACCGGCAGCTGCTCCGGGAGCGCCGCCGAAATGACGAATCCGATCGCATCTGCTCCCATCGCAGCCATATCACTGAAATTTGAAGCACAGAGCTTGTATCCGACATCGGAAGGGCGCATCGTCTTCTTGATAAAATGGATCCCTTCCACCATCGTATCGGTGGAGATCACCTGATCATAGCCGGCCGGCGCCCTATACACCGCCCCATCATCGCCCGAGCCGATCACGACCAGCTCCGGCCGATAGATGAGATCCTTCGCTATGCGATCGATCAGACCGAATTCACCGACATCTTTCACGGTCTCTTCCATGAAAATCCTCCTTCGAAGCGGCCTCTGCAGCTGCTGGTTTTGCGAAGATCAGGCTTCCACCAACAGGGCCCCGAGACCTTTTAGCTCTGCGAGCGCTTTTTTATGATCCTCTTCAGCGACCCAGCCCAGCCCCGGGACGAGAAGCGTCACGCTCCGCCCTGACTGCAAAAGAGACAGGACCGTCTCCTTCACGCAGTACTCCGAAGCGATGCCGCCCACATAGACATGAGAAGACGCGACATCATGCAGCGCCTCCCCTTCAGTGTTCATCCCATGGAAAGCAGAGTATTCTTCGACATCATCCCGCAGGCCTTTGAGGAAGAGATTTTCCTTCGATGGCCGATTGGCCGACCGCTTGATATCCCGTGCAAAAGAGGGATCCAGCGCCGCCCCTTCGGAGCCGGCCACACAATGGACCGGCCAGATGCCGCCATTCTTTTTGAAAGAACCATTCGTCTCACTGTGCCAATCAGACGTATAGAGAGCGCGCACTTCGTGTGTATTGATAAAATCGACCAGCCATGCCACCGCCTCATGGCTGTGAGCGCAAGCCAGCGTACCATCGATAAAATCATATTGACAGTCTACGATGATCAGATCATCCATGTGATGAGCCTCCTGTATGCAAAATGGAAATGTTTTTCTCTCTGCCATCTTATTTTAACATATCCGAAGAAAGATGCATAAAAAAAGTGCGCTGTGCATGAAAAATCATACGCAGCGCTTTGAAAAGTGATCCCTAATGCGATTTTCTTTCACCGAAAGGAAGTAAACTTTCTGCCAAAGCAGTCGGCGAGGGATCTTTTGCCTTCCAGAAATGTATTTGTCTCACCAGTTATCAAGCAGTATACATCATCTAAATCTCTGTATTTACTGCAAAATGGTATCCTCGATATTCGTGTGATCTATGAAATAGACTATATATAGCGTTATCCGACTTTTCCCTCTTGCTTTTTTCTTTAGAACGTAGTACCATATAGTCATGAAGCATGGACATATTTGAACATGTTCCCCAGATGAACGGTTTCTCCGATTTCCAGAATTCTCTAAGCGCTACGAGATCACAGGGAGGGCCGCACCGGAAGGGGCAGATCTGCCATATGCACCATGCGTCATCGGATGGGTCAGCGGAAGCGTACAGCCTGCTACCGATGCCCATTTTAGGCTGACAAGTAAGAAAAAATGAATATCCGGAAGCATGGCTTTTCCACTTCCCTGTCCTCTGCGAGGCTGGGTTCCGACGATAGCACAGGCCCTCCCGCACTTCGGTGCCCATGGACGACCGTCACCGATTCCGAGCTCCGCCTGCATCGGGCATAGGTGGGAAGCCTTTTCCGGATGTTTTTTTATGCCCTTTTTCGCACCGCTGGTTCTGCCGCTTCCTTTGCATGCTAGATAAAAAGGTGTAGTATATAAGCATGTAGTCAAGGACAAGGAGGCAGCTGTGCATACATCAGAAATTGTTTTGCAAACACTCAAAGAGGGAAACGCCGCGTATGTAAAGAGCGGTGCTTTTTCCGGAGACATCTCCCCGGAGAAACGTCTCGCCCTGACCGGTGGGCAGTCTCCCCGCGCGGTGATCATCACCTGTGCGGACTCCCGTGTCATCCCCGAAGTCATCTTCTCCTGTGGTCTTGGTGAGCTTTTCACCATCCGCATCGCTGGAAATGTGATCGACGCCCACCAGCTCGGCTCCATCGAGTATGCCGTATCCCATTTGAAAACGCCCCTCGTCGTCATCCTTGGCCATACCGGCTGCGGCGCCGTGCAGGCCGCGCTCCATGGCGAAGCCGACGGACACATCCGCTACATCGTAGATACCATCCGGGAAGCCATCGGTGAGGAAAAAGACCCTCTTGCGGCCTGCCATCTGAATGTCCTCTGCGCCGGCAAGGAGATCCGCGCTGCCTTTTCCGCGGAAAAGGATCCTCTGCTCCGAGAGGAGCAGGTCGCCTGCGCTGTATACGATATAGAAACAGGCAAGGTCGAGTGGCTGGATGAGGATGACTAAGAGAATACGGCTTTCAAAAAAAATGCCATGCAGATCCCGACGGATCCGCATGGCATTTTTTATGGGAAATTCAAAAGGATCCCGGCTCAGCCGTGGATTTCTCTCAAAGGATACGACCGTCCCGTAAGAGAGCGTGCTCCCTTTTCTGTGATGACATAGGTGTTTTCCGTCCCGACCATGCCGAGCCCCGGGAGCGCGATTTTCGGCTCGACCGCAAACGTCATACCGGGCTCAAGCACCTCCTTGAAGCCCTTTGCCAGAGCAGGCGCTTCATCCATCACGAGCCCGATGCTGTGTCCGAGGAATTTGCCCCCGTTCATGAAGTCATCCCCATATATATTTTGAAACTTTTCCATCGGTTTTAGATACAGATTCTCGATCGATTCCCCCGGCTTCATCAAAGAGACGACCTCCTTCTCCAGACGAAGACACTCCTCCTGCGCCTTGAGAATGGCGTCCGCCTCCGGATTCTTCGCGAGTTCCCCGAAGTAGTAGACCACCGTCTTATCTGTATGATAGCCATCAAAGCCGCAGGGAATATCGAGATAGACGAGCCGTCCCTCTTTCAGATGGCGGAACGCATTCCCGATGGACTGCACCGCGATGCAGGTCCCATCCGTACCTCCCGGGCCGTCAAACCCCGTGCGGACAAGACCACTCTTACCGAAGGACGCCAGCCCGACGGCCTCTTCCCCCAGAGACTGATTGAATCTCGCCGTACCATGAGAACCGCGGATCACCATTTCCTTGTAGATCTCGATGGCAAGCTCTGCCTCACTGATGCCCGCATGGATGAACTTCGGTGCGACGACATCCAAGACCGTCTCATGGATACTTCCAGAACGCTCCATCTGCGCGATTTCATAGGCACTTTTCCGAAGGCGCAGATCCTGCATGACATCATCCAGCGGCAGCGCCGTCTCAAAAGGAAAATGCTTATGAAAAAGTTTCATCCAGTCCAGTGTGGTCTTCTTCGTTTCTACATAGATCACCTGCGGAACATGCGGATAAAGAGCCGCTGCCTCGCGGAAACTCCGCATCGGGCGGATATCACTGAAGTGAGACTCATTCGAAGCGCGCACGAAATTTCTCCGCACCCAGAGGACCGCATCCGCCGGAGTGATGGTGAGCGCTCCCTCCTGCATCGTCCCCGTGAAATAGTACATCGCTACCTTGTGACTGATGACCGCCATCTTCCAGTCTGGATGACGCGCATCCATGAGTTTCCGAAATTTTTCCAGCCGCTGTTCCAGCTCCTTCGCCGGGACAGGACGGATCGCATCCGTTAGAACGGACGCCTGCTCCAGAATCGCCATATTCGCTCCTTTATGTCTGACCAATTCATATCTAACCAACTACGATTGTAGCAAAGATGATGTATCCCTGCAATGAAAAAGCCGGCGCGCATGTGGGACATGACACGCCAGCTTTTAGGAAACATAGATCATCGTATCTTAAAATTCACCGGCAGATAGATCGTGCAAGCCATAGGCTGGCCATGCGTATCCAAAGCAGGCGAAAAAGTCCAGCGATAGACCGCCTCGACCGCCGCCCGGTCCAAAGCCGCACTTCCGGAACTGCCAGATACAGAGACCACATCGACTCCGCCGGAAGCATTGACGGTGATCCGCACCTGCACGACACCGGACGTACCATCCAGCATGGCTCGTCCGGGATAATCCGGCTCCACATAGGATACAACCGACGGAGGCGTGACAGGAACCCCGCTCTGAGAACCAGATCCCTCACCATCACCATGTCCGCTGCCTTCCCCTTCGTCAGCTCCTTGCCCCGTCGCATTGCCTTCCCCGCTTCCCGATCCACTTCCTGCCCCAGATAGAGAAGCAGCCATTTCAGTGCCCGAAGCTGAGGACGAAGCCTTCTTGTCAGGCAAGGTCGTGCGGTGAAAGACTTCCTCTACTACAGGATCCTCCTGCTTTTCCATGATAGGGAAATCTTCTGTCACATCCTCTGCCGTGGGTTCTTCCTCTTGTGTCGATAGAGATGGATGATCCATCTCCGCCGTTTCTTCTACCGGGGAAGGAAGCGCCTTTTGTCCGCCGCCAGCCTGCCGTCCTCCCGTATTCAGGACGATTTCTATCGGCTCTTGAGAAACAGGCGGTTTCAGAAATAGAAATCCAGCCATCCCCAGCCATAGAGCCGCCCCCGCATGACACAGGACAGTGACAGCCAGACTGATGCCATACCGCTTCGTTTGCTGCTCCAACGCACGCCCCTCCCTTCCTTTTTACCGCCTTGTTTTCACACAACTGCCGTCAGAAAGCAGGAATGACTATCCTCTATCGATCAGTGGCCAAAGAGAAGCGGGTCACGCCAGCGCCCTTGCATGCATCCAGCAGATGCATGATGATATCATAAGACGCCGCTTTCTCTCCGCGGATCATGACAGAAAAATCCGAGTCATTCGCTGCCGCGTGCCGCATCCGCTCCAGCAGAAGCGGCTCTGTGATCCGCTCATCCGCCAGATACAACGTCCCATCCGCTTTGACAGTGACAGTCCATCCACTCTTCTTTACATGTTCACTATGTTCCGCCTTGGGAAGGACGACAGGGATCGTTTGTATATTTGACATATACATGGTACTGACGACAAAGAAAACAAGCAGCAGGAAAATGAGATCGATCATCGGGCTCAGCATCAATCCCGGCGCCGTGGAAAGATTCCTTTTTCTCCGTCTCATCTTGATCCCTCGCCTTCTTTAAGCCTGGCAGCCAGTACGTCCGCGATGGTATCCAGATTCAGCGAAGCATTCCTGCAGCGATGAGACAGATACGCATGGACACAAGTCCCCGCTATCGCAATGATCAGCCCGAAAATGGTGGTAATCAGCGCTTCAGCCAGCCCCGAAGTGACACCCGCCGTATTCGTCATCTGGCCCGCCATCGAGGCGAAAGTCCCCATCATCCCTGTGATCGTCCCCAAAAGCCCCAGCATCGGCGAAAGACCTATGATCACGCTGAGATAGTCCAGATGACTTTCCAGCCGCACGACAGCGCGATCCGCCAATTCATAGGTGACCGATTCCACTGCTTCTCCATAAAGACCCGCCTCATCGATGATCCGGCAGGCCAGAGAAGCCGCATCCCCGCGCACAACGCCCGCCATATCGCGGGCTTCCTTCCTTTTCCCTGCATTCATCAGCTGACAAAACTGTAAGACAAAGGCCTCTGGAGAAATCGCCTTCCGATAATAGAGAATCCGCTCTACCGCGATAAAGACCACAGCCATAGAGCAAAGGAGCAAAGGCCACATACACGGCCCGCCTCTCATGAAATATGCTATCGTTGTCTGAAACATAGGCCACCTCCTAGACAAGCCTTCGGGAAAACGCTTAGAGGAAAGGCAGATTAACGATGGGCTGCCTGCTGTTCGCTTTTCTTTCCCACACTTTTCTGGTATTCCACAAACCGCTCCCCGATGCGGTACATAGCCTGAACAAAAGAATTAGATGGAATTTTTTTATATATTGGTTCCCGCCTCGCTTCACTGATCAGCTGATGTTTCTGGTCATAAATCTTCACCTGCGTGATGGCGTATTCCTCCTCGTGCATATGAAAATGCAATTCCATCTCATTACAGATAGGCAGACTCTCCCCTTGCAGCTTGTCTGCATATTGCTTCTTCAATCGTTCCAGTACGTTTCTATCTTTATAAATAGCACGAACGTTCATGACTAACTCATTGGGATCATCCGGATTTAAATGCCCTGTTTTCACATTCAGACTATACTCTGCCAGATCACTGACAAAGACATCCCCCCACTGCATAGCATATTCCTCTTCCGGCGTGAGCTGTTCTTTGACATTCATCTCATAGATGGGTTGGGGAGAATCCCCCGCGGGGGATTCTTCTGCATCCACCCCGAAGAGCGGACACAGAAGAAATACTGAAAACACAGGGGCTAGTATCCAACAAGCCTTAGAATGCATAGCGGATGCCTGCATTCAGTTTCCACTGCATTTCATAGTCGCCGCCAAAGCTGCGGGTGATATCTGCATAGAAGAGGGAGGAGCCGCCGAGCTTCCAGGTACCGCCGAGCGCGAGTTCAGCCCAGGTATCACCGAAGTCCTGTTTAATGGTGGTTGGACTGCCGTTGCTTTCGCTGGTATAAGTCGCGGAGGTATCCCCATCAAATTCATGGAGGACACTTGCCTTCAGGTAATAGGAACTCCGGTCAGTTGTCTTACCAGCTGCAATGCCCAGCCGTCCTATGAAGCTATCCATGCCATCCTGATGAATGAACATTTTTTCATTGCCCGAAAAATTGCTGCTTCCTGTGTAATCATCGCTTCCCAGCTTGGAGTAAGACAGCTGGATCTGCGGTTCCACATAGCCATGGCTGCTTCCAAAGCGTTTTCCGTATTCCACAGAAAGGCCATATCCATTGGCACTATACTTCCCATCCAGTTTCTTTCCATCGGCATTGTAGACGGAGTAGTCATTTTGCGTATGGCCAAATTTCCCTACGATATCCAGATACTGCCCGTCCTCAAAGGTTTTCGTGCCATAAAGACTTCCCAGATACTGCTTCGGATCTCCGCTGCCGCCATAGCGGTAGGATGCGTCACCATCGTTGTAGTCAAAGGCCGCCCCGATGTGCCAGCCGGAAGCCAGCGCATGATCAGCGCCGACCTGCGCGCCCCAGAAGCTGTTGCTGGTGTACGCATGGTCTTTGTCGTACTTTGCTTTCCCTCCATACGTTCTCGCCCAGATACCATCGGATGCACCCATGCGAATATCTCCCATACGCTGCATCATATCCGTCATGCCGCTTCTCCATGCCAGCATCGAAGTCGTCATAGCCGACTTGACACTCTTCATCATGCTGGTTTCCATCGAGCCTACCGTGGTTCGTGTCCCATCTTCATTCGTATACGTAGTACTGCCATCTGCATGATTTTCTACCGTCATGGCCGGCATCGCAAACATAGCGCTAGGCCGAGCCATGGCTCTTGCCAAAGCTCTCCCCTGTCCCAGAGAACCAGCCCCGGTGGATGCGTCGAAGGAAATCGTACCCGTACGAGCCACGGACCGCGTCGTCAGCCCTTCATTGACCTTCACCGTGCCCGTCAGATTCCGTTCCCCTTCAGCGTACCCTGTATAAGTCAGCTTCTTAGCCAAAGTTTCCATCGCTTCCCTATCGGAAAGACCCGCTCGATCCCCGCTGACGGTCATTGCCGACTGCGGAGCCGCCGCACTGATGGTGACGCCCGCTCCATTTTTCGTCATAGTACCATAGTTCACCGTAGCATGGCCACTATAGTTATCGATGGTGATCGCTTGATCCGACTTCTGGTTGATGATACCGGCATTCGCTGCCGTGCTGCCGCCTACGAACTTAGTGATGTGGCTAGCCCCATTGGAGCCCACATCTTCATTATCTTCTGCATAGCGGGTATTCCGGGCTTCGTTGGTCCATGTCGCGCCATTCTGCAGCCACATATTGACCGTGCCGCCATTGTCCACGATACCATGGAGATAGGAGTCGGATGTCGTCAGAGCCATATTGACATGGGCTCCAGAGCGGGCAAAGACATCCCCATTCAGCTGTACCTTCTGTGTGCCGGGGGCGGTACCTGCTGTGCCGGTATTCACGTTAATGGTGCCCTGGTAAGCTCCCAAAGTATAGTACCCGTAGTTTCTGCCAGACGGTACATGGATCGTGCCGCCTCCGATAGATACTTTGCTTCCTGCTGCATTGACCGTGATGCCATTGCCATAGACATCCATATTTGCCAGACCTTTGACCTCGACTTCACTGTTCTTGACACTGGTCAGGATTCCCGCATTATTGAAACGGGAATATACATTTTCTGGATTTAAGCCGATACCCCAGGTCGCACTGTCTGCGCCTTTGATATTCAGATTCCCATCCAGTGTGATTTTATTCGTCCCGGCTGCTGCATCACTGGCTTCTCCCCAGCGATCTGTCTTCTGGATAGCGATACCATTGCCGCCATAGCCTCCGGTCATAGCAATGTTCGTCGTCGGTGCATGGATCGTAATGCTGCTTGCCCCGTTGGCCGGCGCGTCGAGCCAGATGCCATTTGTGAGAGAATTGCCACCGGTCATGCCAGAGGTGATGATGTTCAGCTTACCTGCCGTGACAGTCACATTTTTCTTGTTTCCTGCATAGATGCCGGAAGGACTGCCGATCGTATGAGAAGACTGAAGCTGGAGGGTGTTGCTGCCTGCATCGATAGTCACATCATTGCCAGAATGCGCATCTACCGCTGCCAGTACGTTGGTGGTCAAATCACCGGTTATATAATTTTCTTTGTCTGCAAAAATAACCGTGTCTGTATTAAATGTATAATTTGAATTGTCATCTGTTACAAAACCATAATTTTCTTCATCAGTACCTGTCCCAGTAATTTGATATTTATAATCCGGTTCACCTGACATGACAGCGTCGGAGTTAATAGCAGCCGTAACAGAAACAGATGGCGTCGTCAATCCTTCCGCCTTGACCGCAGTCAAAGTCGCTTCATCCCCGTAAACGGTATCTGGCTGGAGCATGGCCATGAAGTTGTACTGTGACATGCTGCTATTACCAAAATCCTTAGCCGCCCAGGAATACTTCGGGGAAGTATCTCCGTCCGTATAAACCAGAAGATTCTGTCCCGCTTCCACCCACAGTCTATGGGTATACATTTCGGCATTGAGCTTGCCGAACCAGCCATCATAAGTCCCCGAATGGACTACAGTCCAGTCCTTCGGATTTGTTGCATACAAATTGGATACCGTCGTCTGATAAATTGTAGTATCAATACCGCCAGCACTTCCCAGGTTATAAGTCATCACGTAAGCGGTCCCATTCGGTAAGATTTTCAAATCTCTGAAGTCCTGACCAGTTGCTTTTACGCTGGTAGGCACCGTAATACTTTTTGTTTTTTCTTTACTCACTGCCCCGTTTGTTAATGTGGCTGCTGTAATGGAAGTTTCAGCATTTCCGGCCCCATAGTTCTGCATGCCACCGATCGCAGAGACGAAAATATGGTCATTGTACATATTCACTCTGGATTCATCCGTGTTTTTGCCGATGCGTGCATAGTCTTTATATTCCAATGTCCCATCAGACTTGATCGCATAGTGCAGCAAGTATCCTTCATCATAGTTGGAATATGTCCCATCCTTGTTTACGCTGGCGATCGCATACAGATCATTTCCTCTTATAGCAATACCTTCCCCATGCGCCTTGGTTTGAGTTGTATATTCCTTTGTAGAATCATCTTTAGTTGCCTTAATGTCATTCAACAAATCTACAGGTGTATTTTTATTAATTTCAGTAAGTGTTGTCCCGTTAATTCTGCCAATAGAAATTCTGCCCAAATCATATCCTGTAGCATATACATAATTACCATTTGCTGCCACACCATGCGGATTTGCAGCATTTATCAATTTTCCGGAAGCATTGGCTATATTAAAATCTCCGTCTGCATCCAGGATTTCATTCGCTTTCAGTGACCCTTCGCTCGTGCTGTAGGTATACTGCCGTAAAAAGATTTTGCTCTGTCCTTGCACGTTAATATTGAATACGCCCGGATCGCCATTCAAATTCTTAGTGCGCACAGCTTGGGGTGTACCATCGACCGTCGTAGTTACACGAGAACCTGTGATTGTACCCATGATACTATTGGAATAGTTAGAAGGAATGGTTACCATCAAATTGGCTGCATCTACAGGCATTTCTGGCACGAAAAACATACCGGTCAAAATACCTGCCACATAAAAAGCTCTACGAATTTTCTGAGAATGTACATGAGACATAAGTCATTCTTCCTTTCTCTGATTTGAATCAGATACCAAAAACATAGAAACTACAATCAACCATTAAAACTCATAACGAATGCTAGCATAATACGTTCGGCCCTGCAGTGGATATTGCGAATTTACATATAGATTATCTCCTACTGAGATTTTCATTTTGGGGTTGCGATTGAATATATCATTACATCCAAACGTCAGCTGCCAGGATTTGTTTGGCTTCAACTTGATACCTGCATTTACCACAGTAACTGATGGTGTCGGACATCCCAAGTCCATATCCATGTAGGTATAATACGAATCTGTATAGTGCGCCTCACCAAATATAGTAAATTTTGGACTTGGGAAATATGACAATCTCAAATTGCTTTCCCATTTTGGCTGATAGGTAGCATTGACATCAAACCATTCTCCGTCACCTCCTGGAATGTGTGAATCAATTTTCTGCTGGGCTTTGATCTTTGTATAAGTGGCATCTAAATCCAGACTGACGTGCTTCCATTTCAGACCGCTTTGCAATTCAATCCCATGTACCTTACCCCGACTATCATTGGTATAGCACCAAAAATCCTTCGATTTTCTACGAAGCTGAAGCATACGGTCTGTATCTCTCCAGAAATAGGTCAGCGTTGCATATGCATCCGATTTCAAAAATTTACCATTCCACAACGTACTGAAGTCAAACTGCTTTCCGTATTCCGGACGAGGAAAGGAAGCCTTTTCCCAGGTATCTGTCGGCATTGGCAGAATGCCTGCGCCATCCCCTGCAATTTCATACATATTGAGTAAACGATAGTAAGTACCGCCAGTCATACGGAAAGTCAGGTTATCGTTGACATTCTTCTTTAATGCCAGCTGCCATGTTCCTTTTCGATCCCGCTGGCTGTCCCTTGGATGGAACCAGCGAAATGCGTGAGAAGAACCATCTGGCTTTTCATAAAAGTTTGGCGAATCGCTATGTCCAATAATGGTAGAAGAATTAAATCGCCAAGATGGTGTCAAGAACCAGGTTGCTTTTTTGTCCAGCGTAATCGTGTCCTGTACCTGCAAATTCAATATTTTCTGCTCGAATCGATTTCGGATTTGCCAACTTGTCCATAAGCCAAAACTTTCTTCTGTGAAGTTTTTTAAAACATCAGCCATATTAGAACCATCAATATTCAGTTTTTCATAGGAATAATTGGCTTGAAATTCTAAGATTTGTCGATCGGATAACTTATAACTCCCATCCATTTGTAAATTATATTTGTTTGATGTGTATTCACTCCACGCCCTGAGTACAGAATACATCCAAAAATTATCAGAAGCACTATTGCCCCAGTTCACATAATTTCCTTCTTCATCCCAAGGGTAATTGAGCTTGTTTTCTGCTCGATATTTTTTCTTCTGATGCTGGTAATCCACAAACCAGCCCCATTCCAGACGTCCGTTCTGCTGGCGGTTTTGCAGCATCATATTATAAGTATCTAATGTCTGCTTTTTGCTATCCGCCCACACTGAATCAAAGGTATCTGTTCCGATCCCTATATCATGTCCATTATCAGCGACAGACTCCAGCCCCCAGGTCGAGTCAGGAAGGTGTCTATTGATATGATCATAGGAAGCCTTCACCATCCAATTGTCATTCTGCCACTTAATTAAACTACTAATATTCTTCCTGTCGTTATATTTACGATGTCGTTCTGCTTTTTCTTTTTCCAGTCTTTTAAAGTTCTCTAAAGTGCGCTTCTTAGAATCCAAGTCATTCTTCGTTACTTCATATTCGCCAGAAGTTTCTGGATCGAGTTCTTTCTTTATTACATCAGCCACATTTTTTATACGGTCAATTTCTGCAGCAGCTTTTTTATCAACTTCCTCGTAGATTTTATTATCTATCTGTTTTTTTGCATCTGGATTATTCATAAAGTAGCCATTAGTAGCATCTCTCTTCTCCCAAGAACTCCCAATAGCACTTACTAGAGTTTTTCTGAATGTCTTTTCAACTTTCTTCTTTAAATTTTCCTTTTGAGTCGTAAATTCTTCACTATCTTTACCATACGTAGTCTCGTATTGTTTAATTTTTTTTAAATAGCCTTTATACTGAGTAATAAATACATTCTTAAATTTAGGATCTTTTTCATATTCTGAAATATACCAATTCGCCGCACTTTTTAAAAAATCATCGTTTTGGCTTACATAACTTTTAAGATTATCATTCCATTCTTGAGAAATGCCAGACGTATCTCTGGCCTTTTCTTTTACATATTCAATTTCTGCCTGTATCAGCCCGCCGTTCCGCACAAAGTCTAACCAGCCTTCACTATCGATTTGTCCACTATTATCAATATATTGATTCCTTACATTCTCAGATATATCGCCTCTGTTATACAAATCTTCTATTTTATTTTTATTCCAATTATCTAATGTCAGACTGTTCTCAATACTTTCGATCACGCTCGGATACTCATCTAAAACTCGTTGCACCTCTTTCTGATTTTTCGGATCATCATAGGAGTAATTATGATACGGAAAATCCCCTTTGGCTGCTTCATAGTTCAGGCCCACGAGTAAGCTGCCAGAGGCGAGCGGGCTCACCACTTCCAGGCTGGCGCTCTTTCCCCCGAAAGAGGCTTTGCCGAGTTCTGCCGAGATATTCGCCTTTGTCGGTTTCTTCGTCACCACGTTAATGACACCGCCGATAAATGTCCCGCCAAAACGAGCCGGGATATATCCGCGGTAGACTTCGATACGTTCTACATTTTTGACCGGAATGGTGGAGATATCGACAGCTGCATCACCGCCGAGGTTCGTCATGACACCATCGACAAAGACGCCGACCTGTGCTGCGGTAGAACCACGAACAGTGACGACGGTATACTGTCCCTTGCCATTCACTTCACGCACATGCACGCCCGGGACCATTTTCAGTAAATCAGGAAGATCCTTCTGCTCACCCTTATATTCTTCAGGACGAATGACTGTGACGGTACCTGGAGAGAGTTTGGATTCCCAATCCGGGCGTTTCGCTTCGACAGTGATTCCTGCCAGTTCAAATTCCGGAGCATCGGAAGCAGACAACGCCTCTGCTGCACCTACCCCCCCCGAAAAATTGTTCGTGATGCTGCACAGCGTCGCCACTACGGCCGTACCTAAGATGTGTAAATAGTGTTTCCTATTCATCATATGTACCTCTCTTCCCTGAAGAAACGGTGCTTTCTCCTCATCACCGTCTCTCCGACCGATACAAAAAAGCCGCAGAAAAGCAGGCTGTGCTGTGTACCCATTTCATGGCACAAAAGCACGCTCTGTATCTGCGGCTATTCATTCGATAGCTTTTCGATTTTCAGGAAAATCATAGGTCTGATCTCGCAAAGAGGCTCTGCTGCGTGGTTTCTCCCAGGCAGTGCTCTTTTGAAGCCGTACATTCTTTTCATTTCTTTGTGAGGCGCTGCGCCTTTTCACACTTTTTGCAAGCACGGCTTCGAGCAGTCAACCCATGTCCCTGACTTTGAACGAGCCAGGTTTCCTGCAGTAGAAACAGGCAGGCACTCTGACTGAGTTCCTCGCTTCTCATGTCCTCGTGACGGATTTGCCATGAGAGAGCTCCCCATACAGTTGCGGAACAGTGCCGGATTCTCACCAGCTTCCCCTGTCCTGTTTCCTATGTAGTTGTCGAATTATGTATCAGAAAATATAAGTGTGAGCTTTATCGCATCTTATGAAACACAAGTCAGCTCTTTCATCATTATAATGATATGACTGATAAAACGCAAGCAATCTCTAATAACTAAATAATAAATTATGTTTATAGCATTAATTTCAAGCATGCTTTGTCTCTCTTTTATATCATCGCGCAAGCCTGACGCAGGGGCCTATGAAGACGCATAAAAAAACATCCGTATTTCTATAAAAGAAGTGCGGATGTTTTTCATGCCGGAAGTCTTTCATTTTTTCCCATACACGACGCCGGAGACGACGGAGAGCTTTTTCCCGAGGTCTTTATATTTTTCCTCGTCATACTCAGCATAGCAGATCTCCTCGCCCTCGCCCGCCTCAGCGAGAACATGCCCCAGGGGATCGATGAAGCGGGAGTGTCCGCCGAGGACGACATCCTTATAGGTACCTGCCATATTGACGGCGCAGATGCAGATGCCGTTCTCGATGGCACGGGCAGCGGAAAGGACACGCCACTGGAAGATATGCTTCTTCGGCCAGGAAGCGGGCGCGAGGACGAGGGTCGTCCCGGCCTTTGCCATTTTTCTCCACATCTTCGGGAAATAGAACTCATAGCAGACAGCCATCCCCGTCTGGATGCCATGGATCCTCGTCTGCATGAGCGCATCCCCCGGACGAAAGAGCTCGGCTTCGAGGTATCCTTGGAAAAGATGCCGCTTGCTGTACTCAGCGATGCACTTTCCATCCGGTGCAAAAAGGAAGCCTGTATTCTGTATGATAGCACCGTGACGGATAGGAAGTGTCCCCGGAGAGAGCGTCACACGGTGCGTCCTTGCAAAGTCAGAGAGCTTTTCGAGAAGCGCAGCATGGCGGGAAAGGATATGCTCTTCGAAGTGATGAAAATTATAGCCGATCGTCCACAGCTCGGGGAGTACAAGGAGATCACTCTTTTCTGCCGCTTCTTCCATCATGGAAAAAGCACGACTGATATTTCTCTCCACGTCACCGGAAGCAGACGCCATCTGGATCATTGCGATACGCATGGAATACTCCTTAAAAACGAAAGAGGAGGCAGAGAAGAAGCCCTGCCGTATCAAAAAGGCTGTGAAGCCATCCTTCACAGCCTTTTGTAAGTCAAATGTAAGGGAAATGCCCGCCGATCACAGCACGCGATTGGCTCCCATGTAGCGATCATGCCAGTAACCGCTCTTCATGGTCGCGACCGCAACGCCCTGGCTGCTCGTGGCACTGATGAAGTAACCGTCACCGAGATAGAGTCCGGAATGAGAGATACCTTCGGCATAGGTTTGGAAATAGACAAGATCCCCGGGCTTCAGTGCGTTGACAGATACCTTGCGGCCCGCACTATACTGTTCATCCGCTCCGCGGGGAAGGACGATGCCCTTCCGGTTGAATACGTACTGGATGAAGCCGGAGCAGTCGAAGCCTCTTGGCGTCGTGCCACCAAACTGGTACGGTACGCCGACATATTTCTTTGCTTCGTCCATGATGGCTTTCACTGTCGAAGACATCGCGTTTTCATGGTGCCACTGAACGGTCGCATCATCGATGCCCATAAAAGTCTTGTGATTCGCCTCGTGTCCGGCCTTGCGTGTCGATTTCTCCGGCGCCCAGCTCATTGCCTTTCCCATCAGGGCTTTGTATGTTGCAGGCCCCACAATCCCATCGACGTCCAAATGCTTTTTGAACTGGAATTTCTTGACCGCAGCCGAGGTCTGGCTGTTATAGTTACCGTCCGCTTTCAGGCGGTAGCCATTGGAGATCAGCCGACGCTGAATGTTCTGCACTTCCGGTCCTCTGGAACCCACCATGTAGTCTGCCATCGAAATCTGCCCCGCTCCGAACGCAAGAAATCCTGCCAAGAGCAGTGCACTGCACTTTTTCTTCATACGCTGCACTTCCTTCATCCTATTCTCTTCTATCGCTATCCGTCTATTCGATTGTCAGTCTCAATTTCCTTTCTATTGTAACATAATTATAAGAAATCGCAAAGGGGAAAACAGGAGAGGTCGGGCCTTCCCTGTCAATTCTTCTCTCCCTTGTCAAAGAGATCCTCACGGCTTTCTCCGTACACTTTGCCGCTGATGAAGTTCCGATCCACCATCATTTCGATGTGATACTGCGGATCGATCGAGAGAAGCTCTTTCTGGAGTGCCTGGTAGATTTCCCGATCTGTCTTTCGGCATGCGCCCTTGAGCTGGACTTCGAAGGAGATATGAATGGTATCTCCCTGTTCTTCGGCGAAGAAATCATGGTAGGACAAAGGCAGGCCGGAGCGGTAAATGGCTGCTTCCAGATCACGCTGGTACTCGCCTTCCTTCGGATTTGATACGGCTTTCGGGTCAGCATGAATGGTCGCCTGCACCTTGAGCTTCTCACGAAGGGTGGTCATGACATTTTCAGCCAGCTCATGGCTCTCGACGAGACTCAGATCGCTGTCGAGCTCGACATGGGCCGTGGCAAAATGGTTCTCCGGCCCATAGTCATGGACAATGAGGTCATGGACACCATAAACGCCCGGACACTGAAGGATCGTATCCTTGATTTCCTTGTACAGCTCTGCATCCGGTGTCGACCCTAAGATATCATTCACCGCCTGCTTCATGATGCCATAGCCGGTCCAAAGAATGAAGAGGGACATGATGACGCCCATCACACCATCGATGTGCCAGCCGAAGAAATACTCTACGAGCGTCGCGACAAGGACACCTGCCGTAGAAAGCATATCCGAGAGGGAGTCGGCGCTGTAGGCCAGAAACGAATCCGAGGAAAGCCTTTGGCTGGCTCTTTTATACCACCATGCCAGGAAGAGCTTCCCGATGAGGCCGAAGACCAGAATGCCGGCAACAAGCGGCGTAAAGTGGGTATCTTCCGGATGCAGGATCTTCTCGATGGATTCCCTTCCGAGTGTGATCCCCACATAGAGGATGACCGCTGCCATCACGGTCGAATTGATATACTCCAGACGCCCGTGTCCGAAAGGATGCTCTGTGTCGGATGGTTTTGCGGCATAGTAGAAGGTCATCATGAGCAGGAGCACCGAGCCCATATCAGTGATGTTATTGAAGCCATCCCCCATGACAGAGAGGAAACCGCTCTGCCAGCCGATGAATACCTTCACACCGCCAAGGACAAAGTTCACGGCCAGACCGACAAGCCCGACAAGGATCGCCTGCTGTGTACGCGATGTCTTGCCATCAGTAGAAAGGATTTGCATAGATCGTAATCTCCTGTAAAAAAACAAATGTGACATACCATGCTGTGAAGTCAGCAAAAACAATAGGAATGGAGCGCGTAATGCCTACGAGGATATCGGCATCCCTCGCTTTCGCTTGAAATGGACAGAAGCGGGGAAATCGGCATTCTCATTGAGTTGCTAGCTGCTTTCATTCGTGTATTTTCCATGTCCAATTCTAATATAAATGAAAAGCCCCCTCATATATGCCGATGCATGTACTCCTACCCCCTATTCGACGGACTGCCTAAAAATCCCTCATATACGCCAAAAGGCTCTCCATAGGGAGAGCCTTTTTCCATTCTGGAAAAGCGGGAGGACGGATCCTCATGAGTTATATTTGTCGAAGTCGATGTCATTCAGGATGTCGCGAAGCTTCATCAGTTCATCCTTCGTCAGCGTTAGACCTTTGGTCATTGCGGTGTGTTCTTCATTCCAAGAACGCAGATCGAACTTTTCGCCTCTATTATTCCAGCTGGTATAGGTCAGCTGTTTTTTCCATCCATTGGAAGCCGTGGAGAGATCCCCGAGCTCTTCCTGAATCGTATACGTAATCTTTGCAGCCATTTTTTCACCTCATCAATCATGATTAAGGAAGTCATCCTTCCACACTAGCGCTATGGTAACATAATGAGACGAGCGTTGCAAGGGGAAACGAAGAGGATGCGAAAGGCGGTGAGAAAAACACTCTGTACATCAGTATCTGATATCGGAGAAAAAATCAACAAAAAAGAGCCGGAGGGCCGGCTCTTTTTCTTATTCACACTGTTTGCTTTCGACCCAGTTCTGGAAATCATACTTGCCATCTCTGGAAACATAGGCGAGCTGTACAGGAAGAGAGACAAGTCCGCCCTCTTCTCTGCCGCCGATATACAAATGATTCCATCGGCTCGAGACGCCTGCCACATCCTTGTACGCCACCGGCATATAAAGCGCACGAAACGTGATGTAGTAGTCAAACGTAAAAAAGGACCAGGGAACTGCCACGAGCAGCTTCTTTTCGCAAATGAGCGCGACCGGGTGATGCACGCGGTTGATTCGCCACAGGCAGAAGAAGATCACGACCACCGCCAGAACGTAGAAAAGGAATTGATCCTCATTCATCGCCCAGATCACTGCAGCTGCTCCGAGCAGCACATACATCAGTGAAAGCGTGACGATGTAAACTTTCGATCGATAACATTCCCACAGTACTTTCCCGTAAATCTCTTCATTAAACCTATCCATCGTCTCACCTTCCTTCTAAAACCTATTCTTTTATCACCACGAAATACACCTAATTGTACCGAAACAAAGGACAAAATGCAAACTCATCGCCTTCCGATCGGCTGCCATGGCGACCTCGATCGAGGGGATCCAAAGATCGCATCATAGCGCACCCATTCTTTGGCATCCTTTTCCGTCCATTCTCTGGCAGAAGGCACGGACTTTTCTTTCGCCGGAAGCGTCCCTTCTCGATGTTCACACTTCTCTTTCACCGGCACCGGCTTCTCTCTGACATAGGCCTGCATTTGTTCCAGGCGTGCTCTTTCCTGCATCGAGAGATCCTGCGATTCCGTCACTTTCTTCTTTTTTATTGTAGCAGAAAGAGGGGGCTTTGGTAAAGTTTTTTCATGATAGACCGGCTTTTCCATTTCGTCCGGCAGATCCAGCTCTTTGCCCTCTTCCTGCTTGCCCCAGGTGGTGAGGATCTTCTTGCGAAGCGCTTGGTAGTCATACTCGCCATCAGTATCAGCAGCAGAAGGCGGCACGCTTTTTTCCTCATGCGGGATATCCGGCGGCATATTCACCGGCGGCCTCTTTCGCCTTCTAAAGAGTGCCTTATAGAGGAAGAACCCCCAGATCAGGAAAAAAATAAGATGGAAAGGTTCGAAAGACATACCATCACCTCCCTGAAAAAAACGGAGGAAGCCCTTTCTGCGACTTCCTCCTTATACGGTCTCTCTGAAGAGAGATCCCCGATCAGCGTTTCTTCAAAGCCTCGATCGCTGCTTTGCGATCCGGCTTTCCGAAGACGGATGAGCCTGCGACAGAAATGGTGACACCGGCTTCTCCGAGTGCGAGGATATTATCCGGTGTGACACCGCCATCAACTTCGATATCGAGCTCATCCCGATGCATGGCCTTCGCCATGTCCTTCAATCTGCGGATCTTATCGAGTGAGTAGGAAATGAATTTCTGTCCGCCAAAGCCGGGATTGACAGACATGATGAGGACGAAGTCCAGAATAGGCAGCAACTCTTCTACCATAGAGAGCGGCGTCCCCGGATTCAGCGCGATGCCGGCCTTCATCCCCTTTTCCTGAATGGCATGGACGAGGCGGTCATGATGGACGGCCGCTTCCGCATGGAAGGAGACCATCGCTGCACCCGCCTTGGAAAGATCATCAAAGTAGACTTCCGGATGCTCGGTCATGAGATGCACATCGAAAGGAAGTGTCGTATGCTTTCGGAGCGCTTTGATGATGGGGCATCCGAAAGTCAGATTCGGCACGAAATGACCGTCCATAACGTCCAGATGGACAAGATCGGCGCCGGCCTTTTCGATATCCTTCAGTTCGGACGCAAGATTGGCAAAATCAGCGGATAAAAGAGATGGTGCGATTTTCATAAAAACCTCCTCGCTTCAGATTCTTTGATTTCTTCTAACAGATGGAGATAGGACAGATACCGTTTTTCCTGGATATCGCCGCGTGTGACAGCGTCCCGGACGGCACAGTCCGGTTCCTTCGCATGCATACAATCGCGGAAACGGCATTTCCCGAGAAAAGGACGAAATTCGCGGTAGAGATAAGCAAGATCGTCCGCTTTGACATGAAGCACATCCAGAAGCGTATAGCCCGGGGTATCCATCAGGAAATGTCCATTTTGAGTTCGGACGAGCTCGGCGTGGCGGGTCGTAGTACGTCCGCGGCCGGTGTGCCGGCTGACAGCACCTGCCTCGAAATGGGTACGGGCCAGGAAGTGATTCAGCAGACTGGATTTCCCGACGCCAGAAGGCCCTGAGAAGGCAATGATGGGACCCTGAAAGGCAGCCTTGAGCGTCTCAAGCCCCTCACCGGTCACCAGCGATGTCAGGATGCAGGAATAGCCCGCTTTTT
>ERZ1034897.294-NODE-294-length-26942-cov-8.204002_pt1 | contig 26942 bp, 21 predicted proteins | sample MGYA00520629_ERZ1034897 | MGnify/ENA primary metagenome ERZ1034897 (study PRJEB33766, sample SAMN09781789) | gut metagenome | biome: gut microbiome | host: Homo sapiens | place: Madagascar | study: EMG produced TPA metagenomics assembly of the PRJNA485056 data set...
ACGCCCTCGAGGTCGCCGCGGTCGCGGGCCTCAGCAAGGATGTGGCGGAATACCTTGCTGCCGTGGAGGCCGTCATGCTCGAACTCGTTTGTCACCCAGGCGTGCGAGCGGCCAACGCGAGAGAGCGTGTCAAGCTGGAGGCCGGAGTCAACGTAGAGGTCGTCAAAGTAGACGGCCGCCTGGAGCGGCACCTCGTTTGCGGCGAGTTGCGCCTGGTCGTAGAGGCGGCCGAAGGAGCTGTCCTCCATGAGAAGGTCCATGGCATCGGCAAACGGGACGAGCGCGGGGTCCTCGCGAAACATCCAGGGAAACATCGCCTCGCCAAAGAGCATGAGGGGTCTGGCATCCTCTGAGAACTCGGGCATGGAGTCCGCCTGGCGAGCGGCAGACCAGCGGATGGGCCGCTCGAGCTTTCCGTCGGCGTAGATGAACTCCTGGAGCGTCCAGTAGAGGGGGTTGCTCGCCGAGTCGGTCTGGATCTGAACGTCCTCGAGGAAGCCCCGGAAGAGCGCGACTTTGCGCGGGTCTCCGCCCGCATGCGCAAGAGCGTCCCCACAACTGCCGTCTCCATCAGAAAACGCAATGTCAAGCATGCTGTGAAGCCGCTCGGGCGCAGGCTTCATGCCAAGTCCTCCGCCACAGAGCTGGAGCCTGCGGACCGAGAGCGGGCTTCCATCGGGAAGCCTAAGATCGCCCGCCGCGGCTCGGTCGGCCACGAGGGACATCCGGTGCTCGTCCTCCGGGTAGCGCTCGTACCAGCCACGCGTCTTTGCCAGCATGCGCGGGAAGGTGTGGGCGTAGACCTCGTCGGCGTTCGCGGGCACGTGCGGGATGCCGCCGCAGGTGAAGGCAGCCGCTACGCCGGCGGGGAAGGTCGAGAGGTTGGCAAGCGTGAGGAAGCCGCCATAGCTCTGGCCAAGCGTCACCCACCTCGCTCCGCCAAACTCCGAGAGCCTCAGGTACTCGAAGTCCCTGATGATGGAGTCTGCCAGGAAGCGCTTGAGGTAGTCCGCCTGGAGGCGTGCGGGGTCGACGCCCTCGCGCCGTGCCTGCGCGGCAAGAGCCTCCATGCGGGCGCCGTCGACGCGAGAGGAGCGGCCGCAGCCTCGCTGGTCAGGCAGCACCACCCTGAAGTGCCTGATGGCCTCCTCCACCCAGCCGTCGCTCGAAGGGGAGGTCAGACGCGGGCACGCGCCGCCGGGACCTCCCTGCAGAAACACAATGAGCGGCAGGTCACGGCCCACGTTCTCGGGCGAGCAGACAACGCGGTAGAAGAGCTTGATCCTCTCCCCCGCAAAGGCAGGGTCGGACTCGAGGCCCGCGGACTCGGAGGCCAGGCGAGAAGGGCACGGGTCAGCTACGCCCGCAAGCGCGGCCGGGGACGTGCCGCGCCAGTCAAGCGGCACCTCTACGGAATGGTCCTCGACGGCAAGGCCGGGCAGGTAGTACTTGGAAAGCAGCGGCAACTTGGCTCCTCCTTAGGCGCTATGGCATAGACTGTTGCGAGTATTGCACACGAGGTCGGGAGGCAGGCATGAGGTTCCAGCATCCGGGTTGTGACGTCCACTACGAGCTCGAGGGGCCGGCAGACGGCCTGCCCGTCCTCATGATCCACGGGTTTGGCTGCCAGCTTGAGATCATGCGTGGCTGCATGGAGCCCGCCGTGGCTGCCGCAAAGGCAAACGAGCAACTGCTCAGGGTGTACGTCGACCTTCCCGGCCACGGCAGGAGCGCCAAGGCCGACCTTACCCTCGCCTCAAGCGATGCCTTGGCGGCGTGCCTTCTGGCCCTCATGGACCACGTGGCCCCCGGACGGCCCTTTGCCGTGGCGGGCCAGTCCTTCGGCGGCTACCTGGCCCTCGGCCTGGCGACGCAGCACCCGGAGCGGGTCTTGGGCCTAGGCCTCGTCTGCCCGCTCACCCTTCCCGACCTTGGCGCCCGCCAGGTGGAGAAGCTCGAGCTCATCAGGCATGACAACGCCTTTCTGGCCACGCTCTCTGACGCCGAGCGCGAGAGCTTCCTGCAGCTCGCGGTGCGAGCCGACCGCCAGACATGGGAGCGCTTTGCCACCGAGGAGGCCCCGGGCTTCTCCGCTGCCAACCCCACCTTCATGGACGCCGTCGACGAGCACCTGCCCCTCTCGCCCAGCGTGGACGACGCCCTGGCAGAGCAACCCTTCGAGAAGCCTACGCTCATCCTCTGCGGCCGCCAGGACGCCATGGTCGGCTACAGGGACCAGCTGAGGCTCATCCAGCACCTCCCCCGCTGCACCTTCGCCATCCTAGACATCTCCGGCCACAACCTCCAGTTCGAGCAGCCCGAGCTCTTCACCTCACTGACCGCCGACTGGATAACCCGCCTGCTAAGCTAACCCGCTTTTGAGCCGTCACCCTCCCAGCCAGAATTAGGCGGAAGGAGTCAACCCTGCCACAGGAAGGGCCTCCCGCCCTTCTCCGGCGCAGTTCCGCACGAGCCGAAGGCCACTTAATGTGGCCTTCGTGCGAGCAGGACTGTTTGAGCACGGAGAAGGGCGGGAGGCCCAGCCGTTCCTACAGCAGGTACTCCGCAATCTGGACAGCGTTTGTCGCCGCACCCTTCCTGATCTGGTCGCCGCAGCACCAGAACGTGAGGGAGTTCACGCCGTCCGGCGCAGAGAGGTCCTCGCGGATGCGACCGACGTAAACGAGGTCCTGGTCAGAGGTGTCAAGCGGCATGGGGTATACGCTGTTGGCAGGGTCGTCCACGACCTTGACGCCAGGCGCCGCCTCAAGGATCTGCCGGGCGCGTTCGGGGCTTAGCGGCTTCTCGAACTCCACGGTGATGCTCTCGGAGTGGGAGCGCATGACGGGGACGCGCACGCAAGTGCAGTTGACGCGCAGCTCGGGCAGGTGCATGATCTTGCGCCCCTCGTTCTGCATCTTCATCTCCTCGGAGGTGTAGCCCACCTCGTTGAAGCCGCCGATCTGCGGGATGAGGTTCACGGCGAGCTGGTGCTGGAAGGGCTTGGTCTGACCCACGGGCTCGCCGGAGGCGACGCAGGCCATCTCGCGCTCGAGCTCGGTCAGGCCCGGCATGCCGGCACCGGAGGCGGCCTGGTAGGTGGAGACGATCAGGCGCGTGGCGTGGGCCTCCTGGTGAAGGGGCCAGACGGGCACCAGGCCGATGATGGTGGCGCAGTTGGGATTGGCAATGATGCCCTGGTTCTTGGCGATGTCGCCGGCGTTGATCTCGGGGATGACGAGGGGCACCTCGTCGTAGAGGCGGAAGGCGTGGGAGTTGTCCACGCAGGTGGCGCCACGCTTGACGGCCTCGGGCATGAGCTCCTTGGCCTGCGCGTCGCCGGCGGCGCCCAGGACGATGTCAACGCCCTCGAAGGCCTCGGGGCAGGCAAGCTGCACGGGGACCTGCTCGCCGCGGAAGGTCACGGTCTTGCCCACGGAGCGCTCGCTCGCCAGCGGGACGAGCTTGCCCACGGGAAAGTCTCGCTCCTCCAGGCACTGGAGCATCTGGGTGCCGACGACGCCGGTGGCGCCGAGGATGGCTACGGTCTTCTGGGCCATGTCTCTTCCTTTCGGTGGGCCCGCGCGGGACGGGCCGCATCTGGGTCGACGGGCTTCTCGCCTCTTACGCCTTGCCTACTGGACCTCGGCCGCGCCGGCACAGACCATCTCGTCCGCGACAAAGCGGTCGTAGATGACCTTGATGGCGCGCTCGAAGTCCTCGTTGTTAACGCCCATGATGATGGAGATCTCCTGGGAGCTCTGGGTGATCATGCGAATGTTGATGCCCGCGTCGCCCAGGGCGCCGAAGACCTTGCCGGAGGTGCCGGAGCGCTTGGACATGTTGCGGCCGACCACGGACAGAAGCGCGAGCTTGTCCACCATGGAGACGTCGTCGGGGCTTATCTCCTTGCGGATGTCCGAGATGATGGAGTAGATGGAGTCGCGCACGTCGGCGCCGTTGACGATGACGCCGAAGGAGTCGACGCCCGTGGGGATGTGCTCCACGGAGACGCCGTAGCGCTCGAAGATGGCCAGCGTCTTGCGGACGAGGCCCACCTCGCCAGACATGTGCGCCTTCTTGATGTGGACGGAGACGAAGTCCCTCTTGCCGGCGATGCCGGTGATGAGGTGCTCGTCCTCGCCGGCCTCGGCGGACTCGCGGATGATGGTGCCCTCGTCCTGCGGACGGTTGGTGTTCTTGATCTGGATGGGGATGTTGACCTCGCGCACCGGGAAGATGGCCTCCTCCTGCAGGACGGAGGCGCCCATGTAGGAGAGCTCGCGCATCTCGTCGAAGGTGATGCGCTTGATGGAGCGGGGGTTGTCCACGATGCGGGGGTCTGCGGAGAGGAAGCCCGAGACGTCGGTCCAGTTCTCGTAGAGGTCCGCGTTGATGCAGCGGGCCAGGATGGCGCCAGTGATGTCGCCGCCGCCGCGGTCGAAGAGCTTGATCTGGCCGTCCACGGTGGCCCCGTAGAAGCCCGGCAGCACAAAGGAGCCGTTGCGGACCATGACGTCCTTCAGGCGGACGGCGGTGCGCTCCATGTCGACGGAGCCGTCGTGGTGGAAGACCATGACGTCGGCGGCGTCGACGAAGGGAAGCCCCAGGTACTCGGCCATGAGGTTGGCGGTGAACCACTCGCCGCGGGAGACCACGTACTCCGGGGAGTGCTTCTTGATGTTGCGCGCGAAGGCCTCGAACTTCTCGGCAACCGGCCACTTGAGGCCGAGCTCGTCGGCGATGTCCTGGAAGCGCTGCTGGATGTCGGCGAGAAGCGCCGTGCAGTCCACGTGGTACTGCACGTGGGCGTTGACCAGCAGGAGCAGGTCGGTGATCTTGTTGTCACCGGAGAAGCGCTTGCCGGCGGCGGAGACCACCACAAAGCGGCGGTCGGGGTCGGACTCGACGATGCCCTTGACCTTGCGGAACTGCTCGGCAGAGGCGACGGACGAGCCGCCGAACTTTGCGATCTTGATCATGTGCTTGGAAGCCCTTCCTATGCGAGCGCGGCCATGAAGGCGGCAGGGTCGGTCTCGAGAGCCTCGCCCAGGAGCACGCGGGCGTCGGCAGCGGCGACGTCGCGGACGAGCCAGGCGCCCTCGGCGTAGGGCTCGGAGCCGGCCGGGGCCTGGGCGGCGCGGATGACGTAGCTGGCGCGCAGCAGCTCCGGGTCATAGGCCAGGCCGCGGCTGAAGTCGTACTCGGGGGCACGGGTGCCGCGCACGCAGTCGAGCACGTCCTGGACGATGGCGTTGCCGGTGGGGAGGCTGCCCGCGCCCTGGCCGTAGAACTTGAGCTCGCCCACGGTGGTGGCGTCGAGGGTCACAAGGTTGAAGTTGCCGGGGACGTTGGCCTCCAGAGACTCCAGCGGCACGGCGACCGGCTCGACGGCCACGGCGTAGCGGCCGTCCTGCTGGACGCCGCGGCCCAAGAGCTTGACCGTGAGGCCGCGCTCGCCAAAGAGGTCCAGGTCGGCCTTGGTGAGGTTGCGGATGCCGGAGACCGGGATGTCCTTCTCGCAGGCCACGTCGAAGGCCACGGAGGCCGTGATGACAGTCTTGTTCTTGACGTCGATGCCGTCGATGTCGGCCGAGGGGTCGCGCTCGGCGTAGCCCAGGGACTGGGCCTCGGCCAGGACCTCGCCAAAGTCCGCGCCATCCTTGAGCATGGCGTAGACGATGTAGTTGGTGGTGCCGTTCATGATGCCCGAGAAGGACGTGACCTCGTCGACGCGGCGGGCCTTCTCGATGCCGGCGATCCAGGGGATGCCGCCGCCGACGGAGGCCTCGATGAACAGGCTCACGCCGTGCTCCAGGGCGCAGGCGGCAAACTCTGCAAAATGGGCCGCGACCACGGCCTTGTTGGAGGTCACCACGTGCTTTCCGGCCTCGAGGGCGCGCATGATGAAGGCGTGGGCCGGCTCGATGCCGCCCATGCACTCCACGACGATGCCGATCTCGGGGTCAGAGACGATGTCCTCGTACTCCGAGGTCATGCGGGGGTCGCTCAGGCGATCGGGCAGCTCGAGGATGCGGGAGACCTCGACGTCGTCCACGCGCTCGCCGATGATCTTGTCGACTCCGCGTCCGACGGTGCCATAGCCGAGAAGGGCGATCTTCATGTTCGTCCAATCTTTCAAGTCTGTGTCCATGGTGCCACGCTCAAAATCCTGCAGGTATGATGCTTGCATCATCTGCCGTAGTTGCCACATGACGCAAGGAGACCGCAGTGAACTCGTTCTACCACAGCACGCGTAGCAAGCTCGATTCCGTAACAAGCAAGCAAGCTATCCTTCGCGGAATCGCCCCCGACGGCGGCCTGTACGTGGCGGACTGGCTCGGTCAGACCAAGATGGACCTCGCGGCCGTCTGCGCCCAGGGCTTCCACCAGACGGCCCGCCAGGTACTGGGCATCCTGCTTCCCGACTACGCCGAGGACGAGCTCGCGGCGTGCGTGGAGGCGGCCTACGGCAGCCAGTGGGACACCCCGGCCGTGACGCCGGTGACCCCGCTCGGCGCGGACTGGCTGCTCGAGCTCTACCACGGCCCCACGAGCGCCTTCAAGGACGTCGCCCTGCAGATGCTGCCTCAGCTCATGAGCGTCGCGCGCGCAGGCGACGGACGTGACGTGATGATCGTCACCGCCACCTCCGGAGACACCGGCAAGGCGGCCCTGGACGGCTTTGCGGGCGTTCCGCACACCGGCGTCACCGTCTTCTACCCCGAGGGCAAGGTCTCCGACGTCCAGCACCTCCAGATGGCCACCCAGGCCGGTGACAACGTGGCCGTCTGTGCCATCCGCGGCAACTTTGACGACGCCCAAAGCGAGGTCAAGTCCATCTTTGCCGACGAGGCCCTCGCCCAGCGCCTGGCCGAGGCCGGCGTCGCGCTCTCCAGCGCCAACTCCATCAACGTAGGCCGCCTAGCGCCGCAGGTGACCTACTACTTTGACGCCTACGCGCAGCTCGTGCGCGCCGGGGCGGTCAAGCTTGGGGAGAAGGTCACGTTCTGCGTTCCCACCGGCAACTTCGGCGACGTGCTGGCCGGCTACTACGCCAAGCTCCTGGGCCTGCCCGTGGCCCGCCTTGTTGTTGCGTCCAACAATAACGACGTGCTCACGGACTTCATCACCACCGGCACCTACGACCGCCGCCGCGACTTTGCCAAGACCATCAGCCCCTCCATGGACATCCTGGTCTCCTCCAACCTCGAGCGCCTGCTCTACTACATGAGCGACGGCGACTGCGAGCTTGTTGCCAGCCTCATGGCCGACCTCGGCGAGAAGGGCTTCTACCAGGTGCCCGAGGAGCTTCTCGCCAAGATCCAGGAGGTCTTTGCGTGCGGGCGCGCCGACGACGACGCAACGCGCGCCGAGATTGCCTCCACCTGGAACGAGCTGGGCGCGCTCATTGACCCGCACACCGCCGTAGCCAAGAGCGTGCTGGACGCCGTGCCGGCAGACGGCACCGTGCGCGTGTGCCTCTCCACAGCAAGCCCGTACAAGTTCAGCTCCGACGTGCTGGCCGCGCTGGGGCAGGACACCTCCGGCATGAGCGGCTTTGCGTGCATGGACGCGCTGGAGAAGGCCACCGGCACCACGGCCCCGGCCCAACTCTCCGTCCTTCGCGACCTGCCCGTCCTTCACAAGGACGTCTGCGACCGCGCCAAGATGGGCGCCTTCGTGGAGAGCTCCTGCGCAAGGGTCTTCCTGTGATCGGGGCCGACGGACAGGCGCGTCCCATGGTCTTGGTGCGCGTTCCCGCCACCTCGGCCAACGTAGGCGTGGGCTTTGACTGCCTGGGACTGGCGCTCGACCTCACGGCCGCGTTCTTGATGACGCCGGCAGAGCGCCTTGAGATCGACGGCTGCGAGGAGCGCTTCCGTGGCGAGGACAACCTCGTCTGGCAGAGCTACCTCACCGCCTGCCGCGAGCTCAGCTGCGAGGCGCAGCCCCTCAAGATCACGATCCTCTCCCCCATCCCGCTCTCGGGCGGCCTTGGCTCCAGCTCGGTCTGCGTCATCGCGGGAGTCGCCTGCGCCATGGCCCTCTCGCCCTCCGGCTATGACCGCGAGAGGTGCCTTGAGCTTGCGTGCGCCATCGAGGGACACCCCGACAACGTGGCCCCGGCCATCATGGGCGGCCTGGTGAGCTCCTTCGTGGAGGGCGACGACACAACGAGCATCCGCATGGAGATAGCCCCCAACCTGCGCTTTGTTGCCGTGGCGCCTCCCTATGAGGTGCGGACGGCAGACGCCCGCCGTGTGCTTCCCACCGAGGTCCCCACGTCCACGGCCGTCTGGCAGATGGGCCGCTGCGTGGCCGTGGTGAGGGCGCTGGAGACCGGCGACGCCGCCCTTCTGGGAAAGGCCAGCCACGACAGGCTGCACGAGCCCTACCGCGCCAAGCTTATCCCGGACTACGAGCCCCTGCGCGCATGCGCCCTTGCTGCCGGAGCCGCGGCGTTCATGATCTCCGGCTCCGGCTCCACGATGCTGGCCGTCTGCGATGGCGACGACGTTGCCGCCCAGGTGGAGGCAGCAATCCGCCAGCTGCGCCCCGGCTTCTGGCTCCACACCCTACCCGCCAACACCCTCGGCACCACCGTCGAGGTGCACTAGCGGCGAGGGGCGCTTCTCGGCTGGCACTTCTCGCCCAGCGTGAATGCAAGCGCAAAACCCGTTCAGTGTGTCAATTCCTTATCACACTGAACGGGTTTTCTGCGTTTTGGCAGATTTGGAACGTGCAATCAAGCGAATCTGCGTCGAAAGTGCCTCATTGTTTCAGCCCTTTATCGCACTCAACCGGTTTTGCGCTGGGCTCCCTCACCCCACCATCCAGCGAGAAGCACCTTCCTCAAGTCAATCTGACGCCTGCGAAAGGCCTCGCTTGGACGAAGGGGAGAGACGCCCAAGGCCGCACCCAAGAGCGAGGCGACCCCGTCCGTCCTCTTGAGCCGCTTCAGGTCCTCCTTGCCGACCTGCATCACCGTATATCCAGCCGATTGCAGCGCGTTCAGCTTGGTGCGGTCGGCAGATTGCCTTACCGTGCTTCCATGAAGGTCGCTCTGGTATTCAAGCGCCACGCGCTTCCCAGGCCAGGCCAGGTCGCAGACATAGCTGCCCGAGCCAACCGCCACGGTATAGTTCATCTGGGGCCGGGGCAAGCCATAGCCTCCCCGCCTCCGCGAGACTGACATCAGCAAGGCGCACGCGGTCTCCGCCGGAGATGCGCTACGCTCGACGGACAGGTCAAGCGCCCCTCTCAACCCAGGCAGACCAAGCGGAGCCCTTTTGCCTGCAGAAGCCGCAAGACGCTCAACCTCTAAGGCAAAGGCTCCCACGGACAAGAGGCTAGTGAGCGGCGGGACGTTGAAGAAGCCGGCGCCCTCCAAGGAATAGAGGCCACAGAACTCGCAGACAAGCTGAGCCAAAGAGAAGACGCCGACCTGCGAGGCAAGCAGGAGCAGCGTCATTTCCGGCGAGGGCGCCGCAAGGCCAGAGTCAATGTGGCAGATGGAGCCCTCGGGCAGCTCAAGCGAGAAGACCCTGACCCTGGTACCTCCAAAGTAGCGCCTGCCCTGCGCACGATTGACCAAGAGCTCGAGCGGCTCGGCATCACTTGGAGGAAGAACGCTCACGGCCTTCCGGACAGACGCAAGGTCAATTGAGGCAGGCAGCGAAGAGGCGTTCTGCCTGCGCGGCATGGCATCCAAATTTAGCTCACAGTGCTCGTCGGACAGCAACCTGACCAGTAGCGGCTTGTAGGCAGGGTCGTCTGCGTCCATGGCGTTGTCACGCGCAATGCGCCGCCGAGTCTCTCGCCAATAGGCAAGCGCCGACATCCCAGACAGACACGCCGATGCTCCCATAGGGCCTCCTCCCCCATCGTTCTAGACAGGGTAAGGAAGGAGAGCCGAGGATTCTCTTGACGCTATTTTTGAATCACGCCCACGCTAAATTGCATAACCAGTGTACTGCGTCACATTCGCTGCAAGAGCTGATGGTCATGGGGCACGTAGACGTACCGCACGCTTGCACGCTGCACACAAGCAACAGAACCCGCCCGTCTCCCCTGGCACAAAACGCCTTCAATGCGATAAATGATTGACACACTTAGCAGCATCTAACGCAAAGGCACCCCAGTGCGCGCCCTGAGCACAAAAAATCGCCCCAGTGCATCAAGCTTCAAATGCACTGGGGCGGTTCTGTGCAAATCTGCCTCTTGAAGAGAAAACCCAGCCGAGAAGAGCGCGCTTCTGGTCTAGCCGCCGAGGTAGGCCTTGCGGACGTCGTCGTCCTGGAGGAGGTCGGCGCCGGTGCCGGTCTTCTTGATGGTGCCGATCTCAAGCACGTAGGCGCGGTCGGCAATGGAGAGCGCTATGTTGGCGTTCTGCTCTACCAGCAGGATGGTGGTCCCGGCCGCGTTGAGCTCCTTGATGATGTCGAAGATCTCCTGCACCAGGATGGGGGCCAGGCCCATGGAGGGCTCGTCGAGCATGAGCAGGTCGGGCTTGCTCATGAGGGCGCGGCCCATGGCCAGCATCTGCTGCTCGCCGCCGGAAAGCGTGCCCGCCATCTGGCCCATGCGCTCCCTCAGGCGCGGGAAGCGCTCGTAGACGCGCTGCAGGGTCTCGCGGTTCTCGGCGTCGGAGCGGGTGTAGCCGCCCATGTCCAGGTTCTCGGAGACGCTCATCTGCGAGAAGACGCGGCGTCCCTCGGGGCACAGCGCCATGCCGCGCTCCACGACCTTGTGGGACTTCACGCCCACGATGCTCTGCCCCTTGAACTCTATGGAGCCGGAGTCGGGCCTGATGAGGCCCGCCACGGTGTTGAGCGTCGTGGACTTGCCGGCACCGTTGGCGCCGATGAGCGTGACGATCTCTCCCTGCTTGATGTCAAAGGAGATGCCGCGCACGGCCTTGATGGCCCCGTAGCTGACGTGCAGGTCACGAACGGAGAGCATGGTGTCCGCCACGTTAGTTCACCCCCTGCTTGCCCAGGTAGGCCTCGATGACCTTGGGATCGTTCTGAATCTCCTCGGGCGTTCCCTTGGCGATGATGCGGCCGTAGTCAAGCACGCCCACGACCTCGCACACGCCCATGACCAGGCCCATGTCGTGCTCGATGAGCAGGATGGCGATTCTGAACTCGTCGCGTATGCGGCGGATGTTCTCCATGAGCTCCTCGGTCTCGGCCGGGTTCATGCCGGCCGCGGGCTCGTCGAGCAGCAGCACCTTGGGGCCGGTGGCCAGTGCGCGCAGGATCTCCAGGCGCCTCTGGGCGCCGTAGGGCAGGTTTCCGGCCTTGGCGTCCGCGTACTTGCGCATGTCAAAGATGTCGAGAAGTTCGAGCGCCTTGTCGTGGAACTCAGCCTCCTGCCTCCAGTGGCCCGGCAGGCGGAAGACGTCGGTCAGCAGGTTGGACTTCATGGAGTGGCCAAAGCCAACCAGGACGTTCTCCTCCACCGTCATCTGGCTGAAGAGGCGGATGTTCTGGAAGGTGCGGGCAATGCCCATGTGGTTGACCTCGGTGACGCTCTTGCCGGCGGTGTCGTAGCCGTCAAGAAGGACGGTGCCGCGGGTGGGCTGGTACACGTTGGTCAGCAGGTTGAAGATGGTGGTCTTGCCGGCGCCGTTGGGGCCTATCAGGCCAGAGATCTCCGTGCGGCCCATGGCGATGTTGAAGTCGTCCACGGCGGTGAGTCCGCCGAAGTCGATGCCCAGGTGCTGGGCCTGCAGGACCGGAATCTGCCCCAGGTCGCGCTCGGGGATCAGGTTGGGGGTCTCAAGCTGGACGAGCACGTCTCGCTTGGCGTTTGCGCTACTCATCGGCGCCCACCTCCTTGGTGTTCTCGCCGGGCTCGGCCACGGGCTTGGCACCCTTCTTCCAGGGAAGGTCCCCGTTCATGACGCGCTCCACCACGCGGGAGAGCGAGAAGTCATAGGAGCCGAAGAGACCCTGCGGACGGAAGATCATGACCAGGATGAGGACGATGGAGTAGGCCAGCATGCGGTAGTCGGAGAAGGCGCGCAACGCCTCGGGCAGGATGGTCAGGACCGTGGCGGATACCACCGAGCCAAGCATGGAGCCCATGCCGCCCAGGACCACCATGACCAGGATCTCGACGGACTTCATGAAGCCGAACTTGGCCGGCGCCATGACGCCGATGCAGCCGGCGTACAGGCCGCCGCCGATGCCCGCGAAGAACGCGGAGACCACGAAGGCCAGCGTCTTGTAGTAGGTGGTGTTGACGCCGGAGGCCTCGGCCGCGATCTCGTTGTCGCGGATGGCCAGGACGGCGCGGCCGTGGCGGCTCTTCATGAACGTGTGGATGAGGAAGATCACGATGGCCACGACCACGAAGGTGTCGAGGAAGCTCGTGTACTTGGGGATGCCCGTGAGGCCCTTGGCGCCGCCGGTGAGGTCAAAGCCCAGGACGTTGTCGATGTTGAGCATGACCACGCGGATGATCTCGGCAAAGCCGAGGGTGATGATGGCCAGGTAGTCGCCCTTGAGGCGCAGTGCCGGGATGCCGATGACGAGGCCGCAGACGGCGGCGCAGACGCCGCCGAAGAGCAGCCCAAGCACAAAGAGAAGGACGGCGGCGGGGCTGCCGGAGGCCATGTCGGTTGCGGAGACGCCCATGACGGGCATCATGCGCATGATGAAGATGGCGCAGGAGTAGCCGCCGACGCTCATGAAGCCGGCGTGGCCCAGCGGGAGCTGGCCCAGGTAGCCGGTGGCGATGTTCAGCGAGACGGCCATGATGACGTAGATGCCGACCTGCTGGAGCACCGTGGACTGGTAGCGGTTGATGGCGCCGCCGTCGATCATGAGCTCGCCCACGACGATGAAGACGGCAACGAGCGCGAAGTTGATGGCATAGCGCACGGGCATGGGCAGGGTGCGGTAGGCACCCTTGGCCCGGCCGATGCCGGTGGTGATGACGGGCTTCTCCTCGCCCATGGGGTTCTTGGTTGTCATGCTGCCACCCCTAGACCTTCTCCGTCATCGGACGGCCCAGAAGGCCCGTCGGCTTGACGATGAGCACGACGATGAGCAGCAGGAACACGACGGCGTCCTGCCAGACGGAAAGACCGATGGCAGAGACGAAGACCTCGGCAAACCCGACCAGAAGGCCGCCGATGACGGCGCCCGGGATGGACCCGATGCCGCCCAGGACCGCGGCCACGAAGGCCTTGGTGCCCAACATGATGCCCATGGTGGGGCTTGCCTGCGTGTAGGCCATGCAGTAGAGGACGGCGCCGATGCCGGCAAGTGCCGAGCCCACGGCAAACGTGAACGAGATGGTGGTGTTGACGTTGATGCCCATGAGGCGCGCGGCGCCCATGTCCTCGGAGACGACGCGCATGGCCTTGCCGAGCTTGGTCTTCTGCACCAGGAAGGTCAGGACCACCGTGGCGACCGCCGTGACCACGACGGTCACGATGGCCGAGAAGGACAGCGTGAGGTCCCCGACCTGGATGTTGCTCACGCTGGTGTAGGCCGGCACCACCTTGGCGTCCGCTCCAAAGAGCAGCTGGGAGCCATTCTCGAGGAAGTACGAGACGCCGATGGCCGTGATGAGAATGGAGAGCCTGGGGGCGTCGCGCAGCGGCGCGTAGGCCACCTTGTCGATAAGGACGCCGAGGAGCATGCATCCCACGATGGAGAGCACGACGGCGATGGCCGGATTGAGCCCAAGCTTGCTCATGACGAGCCAGGAGATGTATGCGCCGACCATGATAATGTCACCATGCGCGAAGTTGAGCAGCAGGATGATGCCATACACCATGGTGTAGCCCAACGCGACGAGCGCGTAGATGCTACCCAGCTGGAGACCGTTTAGGACCTGCGTAATGAACGTCACGGCAAACACTTCCCTTCACACTCGGTTTGCCCGGCTCGCATTGCCCGGACGCAGCAGTTATGCGAGGGGCACCGGGGGCGGGAGGCCCTCGGTGCCCGCGATGAGACCTAAAGCTCCATCAGACTAGGCGTCGATGGTGTCGAAGATCTCCTCCTTGCCATCCTTGAAGGTGATGATCAGGGTGGACTTCACCGGGTCGCCGGTGCCAGAGTAGGAGATGTCACCGGTGACGCCGGAGACCTTGGCGGCCGCGATGCCGTCAATGACGGCCTGCTTGTAGGCATCGGAGCCGGCGGACTCGCCGGACTTCTCGGCAGCCTCGAGGCCTGCGGCCATGATGGCGGCGGCGTCATAGCCCAGGGCGCAGAAGTTGGTGGGCGCCTCGCCGTACTCGTCGGTATAGGCCTTCACGAAGTCCTGCACGCTCGAGGTGGTGTTGCTCGCGGAGAAGGACGTGTCGTAGAAGCAGCCCTCGAGGTCCTCGGCGGAGGCGTAGTCCTGGTCACCGCCGATGATGCCGGCCCAGCCGTCGGCGCCGAGGAAGACGCCCTTGTAGCCGAGCTTGCGGGCCTGGGTCACGATCTTGCCGTTGTCCTGGTAGTAGTTGGGGGCCAGGATGGCGTCGGGGTTACCGGAGATGAGGGAGGTCAGCTGGCCGTTGAAGTCGGTGGCGCCGGCCGGGTAGCCCTGCTCGGAGGTGATGGTGATGCCCTTGGACTGGGCCTCCTCGACAAAGGCCTTCTCGACGCCGACCTCGTAGTCGCCGCCGGAGTTGTAGATGGTGCCCACGGTCTTGTAGCCCTGCTTTGCCGCGAAGTCAGCCATGACCTTGCCCTGGAATGGGTCGGTGATGCAGGCGCGGAAGTAGTTGCTGTCAAAGGTGATGACGTCGGTGGCGGTGGCGGAGGCGGTGACGCACGGCATGTTGTCGGTCACTGAGGCCTGGGCGACGGCGATGGTCGGCGTGGAGGTGACGTCGCCGACGATGGCAGTCACGCCGTCCTGGACGAGCTTGTTATAGACGGAGACGGCCTCGGTGGCGTCGCCCTTCTCGTCCTGGACGTCCATGTCGATCTGCTTGCCGTTGACGCCGCCCTTCTCGTTGAGCTGCTTGAAGTAGAGCTGGGCGCCGTTGCGACAGGCAATGCCGTACTGGGCGACGTCGCCGGAGAACGGGCCCATGATGCCGACCTTGATGGAGTCGGAGCTAGAAGAGCCGGAACCGCCACCGCAGCCCACAAGACCGAGCCCAGCGGCGACGAGGCCGGAAAGCTCGACGAACTGGCGACGCGAAACGTTGTTGGTCATTGTATTCTCCTCCCAGAAGCTGAAAGCCGCCCGTGGGGCGTGACAGTGACTTTAGCCACCGACGCCCCAAAGGAATCGGCCGGGAAGGAAGGGTTAAATCCCCCGCAACATTTCATAACGGTGCCGCAACAAAGTAAAGCGGCTACGACGCCATACCTACCGCTCGCGGGTTCTTGCCCGATGGAAGAGCCACGTTAGGAGAGCGCCCGTCGCCACTCCGGCAAGGTCAATGGCCACGTCGCGCGGAGAGCCGCTGCGTCCGGGCACAAAGAGCTGAATCGTCTCGTCAAGACAGGGCACCAGCGCGGTGAGGGCGAGCCCGGCGAGAAGAACCCGGTGCCGCGACGAGGACGCGCGGGAGCCAAGCTCGCGGGACACGCGCGTCCAGAACGTCCGCGCAATGCCGCCCAGCACCGCGTACTCCGAGAAGTGCGCGCACTTGCGCACGACGAAGGTCATGAGGTCTAGGTCGGTCACGCCTGTCGCCTCGAAGAGCGGGCGCAGCAGGGCCACGACGCGGCCGCTCTCGGCCGAGGAGGCCGCGCCGCCCACCAGCGAGTGGCCCCAGACAAAGCCGACCCACAGCAGAAGCGCCGCACCCCAGGCGAGGGTGCGGCGAGAGAGGTTGCGCGCGAGGCTCATCAGGCCTCAGCTGCCTGGACGGGCGCGAAGTGCTTGCCGGAGCGCGTGCGCACGTTGGTGGAGCCGGAGAGGTGGCGCATGCTCGTGCCGGTAGCAGACGTGCCGCCCTCAAGGATGCGCAGGTAGCGCCTGGAGGTGCGACGCGCGGCCTTGGAGGAGTTGCGCCCGAACTCGTCTTCAATGAGGTAGTCGACGTAGCTCTCGGTGTCCACGACCTCCGGGTGGCCCGCCGGCGTGCGGAACGGGATGAAGGAGGTGTCAGGCTCCATGTTGTCCGGCTCATCCAGCGTCTCGGAGTTTCCGACAGCGTCGATGAACTCGATGGGATCTTGGTTGGGCGTCTCCGGGTCCGCGGCGAGGTTCTCCTCCATGGAGCGAAGGGCCTGCTCCCAGTCGTCCGTGGCAGCCTCGGCCACGCTGCGGTGCTCGGGAAAGACGCCCTCGTCAATGAAGGCCAGACGGGAGGCAATGTCCGCGCGGGAGCGGGACTGCTGCTCGCGCACGGCCTCAAGAGCCGTTCGCGCCGCGTCAGCCGAGAAGGACGACGGGATGGAGATCTGCGCCACCTCGTCGGCGGCAAAGCCGGTGTTGGCATCGATGCGCTCCCGGCCGACCTCGGTGGTCCACCAGGAGGTCCCCACGTCGCCCACGGAGCCGTCGGCGCGCTCGATGACGGGCAGGCCGTCCATCATGCCGGAGCCGATGCGGCCGGAGAGCGCCGCGGCGACGCCCTCGGCGCGACGGGCCATGCGCTCGCGGAACGTGATGCGGTTGACGTAGTTCTCGGCGATCTGGCCGTAGTCGTCGGTGGCGTGCGAGGGGACAACGGGAACCTGGGCTGCGGCCGAGACGGCGGCCTCAGGCTTGGGGGCAGCCTGGACGACGCGCATGTGGCGAGGTTTGGGGGCGTCGGCCGCGACCTTCTCGTCAAGGTCGGTGGAGGGAAACTCGCTGGTGCCGGTGACGGGGACAAAGCCAGCCGCGACCTGCTCCTCGTTGCGGCGGGAGCGGGCGCGCACGGCGCAGACCACACCGCAGGCGACGCCCACGGCAAGGGCGCCGCTGGCCACGCCGAGAGCAAAGGCGCGCTCGGGGCTGGCAAGCACGAAGTCAGAGGCTTCCTGCAGCGAGAGGGCGTGGGCCGTCTGCGGCGCAGCCAACGCCACCATGCCCATCAGTCCGGCAAGGACGGCCGGATTCCTCTTCACCTGCATGCTTGACCCCTCCCAGGCTCTGGCGAGCTGCGGAAGAAGAGTGAAGCTATGGCAACGGCAAGCGACCTGGACATGCCAGGCCAACTGGAATCCGCGGTTTTTGGCTTCGTTTTATCTTCGTGTGCCGCAGAGACGCTCTATGTGAACTTCCTTTTCAACTATACCTGCGAAACAGCCGTTTTCAAGGCAGATTGTCGACAGGTTTTGCATCGTTAACGCAGCCAGGACTCCACAACACGTTTTGGGTTCGCGCTTTGGGCAGAATCACTCTGCCGACACCCGCTCAACTGGGCAAACGTCGTTGCACAGCACCAAAGCGCCCCAGGCCCGAACCCAATTCCATATGCGATTCGGGTTCGGGCCGAGAGGGCATTCGGGAACTGGAGCAGCATTTGCCCAGTTGGCGGCCAGCCGTAGCGGCACAAAAACGAGAGCCCCGAACCCAAAACGTGCAAGCGTCTGGGTCCGGGGCTCAAATGGCTGCTTCGAAGGGCGCTGGCCAGGCCTACGAGACGTACTCGCTCTGCTGGGCCTTCTTGGCGCTCCTGATGAGGAACTCCTCGTTGGTCTCGGTTCCCTTGAGGCCCTTGACCAGGGCGTTTGCGGCGCGCTCGGTATTGTTCATGTTGGCGAGGACGCGGCGGATGCCCCAGACCAGCGGCTGGTACATGGGGTCGATGAGCAGCTCCTCGTTGCGCGTTCCGGAACTGATGGGGTCGATGGCCGGGAAGATGCGGCGGTCGGCGAGGTCGCGGTCGAGCTTGAGCTCCATGTTGCCGGTGCCCTTGAACTCCTCGAAGATGACCTCGTCCATCTTGGAGCCGGTGTCAACGAGCGCGGAGGCAATGATCGTGAGCGAGCCACCACCCTCGATGTTGCGGGCCGCACCCAGGAACTTCTTGGGCGGATAGAGGGCCGCCGAGTCGACGCCGCCAGAGAGAATGCGGCCACTCGCGGGCTGCGCGAGGTTGTAGGCGCGGGCAAGGCGCGTTATGGAGTCAAGAACCACCACGACGTCCTCGCCAAGCTCGACCAGGCGCTTGGCGTGCTCGATGACCAGCTCGGACACGTGGGTGTGGTTGTCGGCGGGCATGTCGAAGGTCGAGGCCACGACCTCGCCCTTGATGGAGCGCTCCATGTCCGTGACCTCCTCGGGGCGCTCGTCCACCAGCAGGCAGAAGAGGTGCACCTCGGGGTTGTTTGCGGCAATGGACTGGCAGATCTTCTTCAGGACGGTTGTCTTGCCGGCCTTGGGAGGGCTGACGATAAGGCCGCGCTGGCCCTTACCGATGGGAGACACGAGGTCGATGGCGCGACCGGTCACGGAATCGCGGCCATGCTCCATGACCAGGCGCTCGTTGGGGAAGATGGGCGTGAGGTCACGGAAGCGCGGGCGGCTCTTGAGCCCCTCGACGGGACGGCCGTTGACGGAGGCCACGCTCTGGAGCGGCGGGTACTTGCTGTTGTTGCGGCCAGGCCCGACGGTGCCGGCAACGCGATCGCCCGGGCGCAGGCCCAGGCTGCGGATCATCTGCTGGTGGACGAAGGCATCGCCGTCGCCCTCCATGTAGTTGCCGGTGCGGATCCAGCCGTAGCCCTCGTTGCCGATCTCGAGGATGCCCTCGACGGGGCGGAAGCCCTCCGCGGCGGCGGCCGCGAGGTAGACGGCCTCGATGAGCTCTGGCTTTCTCACGCCGACGTACTCGACGCCGAGCTCGGCCGCCTTGGAGCGAAGCTCGGCGACCTTGAGCTCCTGAAGGGCCTCGCGGGTGAGGGAGGGCTCGGCCTGCACGTTCTGCTGGCTGCCCTTGCGGTTGCGGCGGCGGCTGTTGCGGTCAAAGCGGTCGTTGCGGTCGTAACGGTCGTTGCGACCCTGGCGGTCGTCACGGTCGCCGCGGTCACCATGGCCGTCGCGGCGGTCGCGCCCCTGGCCCTGGCCGTCGCCGTCAAAGCGGTCGCGCCCGCGGCGGTTGCGGCGCCGTCCGCGCCCGCCCTCGGCAGACTCGCCCTGCTCGCCCTCGGGCTTCTCGCCATCAGATGCGGGGGCCTCGGAGGCAGCGGAGCCGTCAGGCGAGACGGACTCGGCCTTGAGCCTCTCCACCAGGGCTGCGGCATCGGCCTCGGAGAGCGTGGCGGCAGGTGAGGCCACAGGCTCGGACGTGGCCTTGGTGGCCTCGGAGACCACCTCGTTCATGGCCTTGACGTCCTGGGCGGCAGCCTCTCCCCCATCGTGAGCCGCGGCCTTGCGGGCACGCGTGCGGCGCCCACGGCCCGGCCTCACGTCAGACTCCGTGGCCGGAGCCTCGCTGACGGCACCGTTGGACGGGACAGCCGAGCCCTGGGCCTCAGCAGCCTCAGCGGCAGCGGCCTCAGCGGCGGCCGCAGTCTCGGCGTCCACCTTGCGCGGACGGCCGCGGCGGCGCTTGGGCTTCTCTGCGGCAGCGGCATCGGCGGCCTCCGCAGGCGCGGCCTCGACGGCAGCCTGAAGCTCCATCTGGCCCTCGGCGGCATCGTCGGCCTTGGCCTTGGTCCTGCGAGCGCGCGTGCGCTTGGGCTTCTCTGTGGCAGCGGCGTCCGCAGGATCGGCGCCGACAGCGGCGGCCTTCTGGGCCTTGGCCTCGGCCTCGGCGGCTCGGGCGGCCTCCATCTCGGCCTTGGTGCGGCGGCGACGACGCTTGGGCTTCTCTGCAGGCTCGGCCACCTGCGCGGCGGGCTCCTGCGTCATGGGGACAGCCGACGCCTCGACACCAGATGCGGAGGACTCTTCTGACATGTATTACCTCTCTTGCTCACCCGCGGCACGCCAGCGCCAGCGGAGAAATGCATTCAAATGGGGGCCTTCTATGCGGCCGAGGCACGGTGCGGGAAATGTGCTGTGGTGTATGTGCCAGCCGGAAGGGCGCGCAACGAGCGCTAACGAGTGAAATATAGCATTTTTGGTGCAATGATACAGTGATATATAGATATACAGACATAAAAAAGGGCGCCCGCAGGCGCCCTTCTTGAATTCAAGCGTTTATCCCCTGGCCTTGCGCCTGACGACGAGCTTGGTGATGTTGCCGGCAAGCTCGCGGGCGCGCTCCTCGCCCTTCTCGGTGAGGGAGACCGTGGTTGCGCTGACGCCGGCCCCCCTGCGCTCGCGCTCGACCATGCCGTCCTCTACCAGCGCGGAGACCGACATGGAGACCGTGGGCTGGAGAAGCCCGAGCGCCTCGACGATCTGCATGATGGTCAGGCCCTCCTCGTCGGCGGCGTAGATGCCGAGCAGGACGAGGTCGCCGGCCTTGCAGAAGTAGGCGCCCATGGCGTCCACGTACTTCTTGATGCGGTCCGCGGACGTGCGCGAGAGGGCACGGCCGGCGCCGATCTTGGCGCGGGTCATGTCGGCCAGCTCCTCCGCGTACTGGCGGCCCTCCTCCGAGATGGAGCAGACCACGTTTCTGCGGTCATTCTCGCCCTCGGAGCGGTCAATGAGGCCGAGACCGGCAAGGTGGTTGGTGCGGTGCGTCATGGTGGGACGCAGGGCGCCCTGGTACTCGGCGATGTCCGAGGTCTTCATGGGCGCGCCGGTAAAGTCCAGGCGGCACAAGATGGCAAACTCCTCGAAGGTCAGACGGCCCTCGGAGGGAACGGATTGCCTGACGGCGTTGTACGCGCGCCTCACTGACATGAACTCTTTAAGATCCATCTTGCTCTGCCTTTGACGTAGCGGATGGGCTGCTTTTCACTCCCCTAAAAACAGAGTGTATATCCTTGTTTAGTGATTGTACACAAAAGCAACGCTCAACGCCTTGTTGCACAACTTTTTTGCCATAAATTTGGTAGATAACAAACTACATGGTCTGTAATGCTGCCACGCCAACCATGGTGAGGGAGAGCGCAAGCACCCTGCGCGTTGCGTCGACGGCCGCGAGGCGGGCGCGGGACAGCCCCTCCTCCACCGGACGGCCCTCGCTCGGAAGCACCTGGCAGGCCGCGTAGAACGAGTGGAAGGCCGCCGCCAGCTCCTCGGCGTAGTGGGTGAGGCGGAACGGCGCACGGTCGCGGGCGCAGCTCTCGATGAGCCCACCGAACTCGGAGAGCTTGCGGGCGAGCGCGGCCTCGGTCGGGTCGGTCAGGAGGCCGAGGTCGTACTCGGCGCCGATGGCGCGGCTAGCCACCTCGTCCATGCCGAGCTCGGCCGCCTCCTCCTTGGAGACGCCGGCGGCCTTGCGCAGGATGGAGCAGGTGCGGGCGTGCGCGTACTGCACGTAGTAGACCGGGTTGGTGTTGTCCTGCTTCTTGGCGAGCTCGATGTCGAAGTCGATCATCTGGTTGTTGGACTTTGCCACCAGCGTGTAGCGGGTTGCGTCGGCACCGACCTCCTCCAGGAGCTCGTCGAAGGTCACCATGGTGCCCTTGCGCTTGGACATGCGCACCGGCTGGCCGTTGCGCAGCAGGTTGACCAGCTGGCCGAGAAGCACCTCGAACTGCGTGGGATACCCCAGGGCCGTGCAGGCGGACTTGACGCGCTGGATGTAGCCGTGGTGGTCTGCGCCCCAGATGTCGATGACGTGGTCCACGCGCTGGAACTTGTTCCAGTGGTAGGCGACGTCGGAGGCAAAGTAGGTGTACTCGCCGTTGGTCTTGATGAGGACGCGGTCCTTGTCGTCGCCGAAGTCGGTGGAGCGGAACCACAGGGCGCCGGCCTCGTCCTTGTAGAGGTAGCCGAGCTCGTCGAGCTTGGCCAGGGCGCGGTCGACGGCGGAGGAGCCGGTCTCGTCCTTGACGTAGAGGCTGCGCTCGCTGAACCAGACGTCAAAGTCGCAGCGGGCCTCGTGGCAGGTCTGGCGGATGGACTCCAGCATCATCTGGTAGCCGCGCTCACGGAAGTCGGCCATGCGCTCGTCCTCGGTGGCGTCGGCCCACTTGAGGCCGTCGAGCTCGTGGAAGCGGACGGCCAGGTCGACGATGTAGTCGCCGCCGTAGGCGTTGCCGCCCAGATCGGCGTTGAAGGCGTCGGTGTAGGGGTGGGTCTCGGGGTGCTCGTCGGCCTCGTCGGCGACAAAGGCCTCGCGGTCGGCCAGAAGGGCCTCGCGGGCGGCCGCAAGATCGCACCCATCCTTCTCCATGACCTCAACGAGCTGCAGGTAGCGCTTGGAGACAGAGTGGCCGAAGACGTCCATCTGGCTGCCGTGGTCGTTGATGTAGTACTCGCGCTCCACGTCGTAGCCGGCGTGCTCCAGGATGCGGGAGAGCGAGTCGCCCAGGGCGGCCCAGCGGCCGTGGCCGATGTGAAGCGGCCCCACGGGGTTGGCGGAGACAAACTCCACCTGGACCTTGGTGCCGTGGCCGAGGTCGGAGCGGCCGTAGTCCTCGCCCTGCTCGCGGATGGCGCGGAAGACCTCGTTGCTGGAGGCGGCGTTGAGGTAGAAGTTGATGAAGCCGGGGCCGGCCACCTCGACCTTGGCCACGGCGTCGCTGGCGGGCATGTGGGCCACGATGGCGCCGGCGATCTTGGCCGGGGCGCAGTGGGCAAGGCGCGCGGAGCGCATGGCGACGGTGGAGGACCAGTCGCCGTTGGCGGAGTCCGCCGGGCGCTCGAAGCCAAACTCCGTCACGTCGAAGGAGGGAAGCTCCCCGGCCTCCTGGGCGGACTGAAGGGCGGCGCGGACGAGTTCCTCGAGCTTCTCGGGCATGTTGTCTCCTTAATGGGGGTCTTCTTGGTGGATGGGGCTTCTCGCCTAGCCGACGGTGGGGCGAGAAGAGCCGGCGCGCTCCTCGTGGGCGAGGTCGTGGCGCAGCTGCGCCAGGCCGCCCTCCAGGCCGACGGGGTAGGCCTGCGGGTTGAGGAAGCGGGCCACGGCCGGGTCGAGCCGCATGAGGGCACCCTTGCAGCGGTCGCGGGCGGCCTCGATGCCGTCCGGCTCCTTGGCGCGGCGTCCGTGCTCGACCACGCGCTCCAGGAGCTCCACCGGGGTGCCGGAGAGCTCGTAGGACGCAAACGGGTCGAGGATGTCGGTCATGCGGGAGACGTCCGCCACGGGCTGGCCCTCGAGGCAGATCATGTCGGCCGTGGGGCAGCCGGCGTCGTCGTAGTAGCGAAGGACGCGCTGCACGCCGGGGATGGTGCGCTTGTAGGCCTGCTCCGAGAGCTTGATGACGGGGGTCCAGGGCTCGGCCGCGCCCCCGCGGATGGCGGAGAGCTTGTAGACGCCGCCCAGGGACGGCTGCGGGTCGCAGGTGGCCAGCTTGGTGCCCACGCCAAAGGAGTCGATGGGCGCGCCCTGCGCAAAGAGCGACTGGATGGTGTACTCGTCCAGGTCGTTTGAGACGGAGATCTTGACGTAGGGAAGGCCCGCCTCGTCAAAGGCCGCGCGGGTCTCCTTGGAGAGGCGCGCGAGGTCTCCGGAGTCAATGCGGATGGCGGCCAGGCGCTCGCCGGCCTGCTCCATCTCCTTGGCCACGGTAATTGCGTTCTTGATGCCCTGCCTCACGTCGTAGGTGTCAAGGAGCAGCACGCAGTTCTTGGGGCTTGACTTGGCAAAGGCGCGGAATGCGTCGAGCTCGGACGGGAAGGCCATGACCCAGGAGTGCGCGTGGGTGCCAAAGACGGGGATGCCGTAGATCTTGCCGGCAAGGACGTTTGACGTGGAGGCGGCACCGGCGATGTAGGACGCGCGAGCGACGGCCAGGCCGCCGTCGGGGCCTTGGGCGCGCCTCAGGCCGAAGTCGGAGACCGGATGGCCCTCGGCCGCGCGGACCACGCGGGCGCACTTGGTGGCCACCAGCGTCTGGAAGTTCACCAGGTTGAGAAGGGCGGTCTCTATGAGCTGGCAGTCAATGACCGGGCCCATGACGCGGACCATGGGCTCGCGCGGGAAGACGAGCTCGCCCTCCGGCACGGCGTCGATGGTGAGGTCGAGGCGGTGGTTGCGCAGGTACTCCAGGAAGGAGGACTTGAACATGGGGCCGCCGCCGGGGGCCTCGAGACCCGCGAGGTACTCCACGTCCTCGTCGGTGAAGACGAAGTTCTCCACGAGGTCGGCGATCTGGCCCATGCCGCAGGCCACGGCATAGCCGCCGTCGAAGGGGTTCTCGCGGAAGAAGGCGTTGAAGCAGGCCCGGGAGTCAACGAGGCCGGACTCCCAGAAGCCCTGGGCCATGGTGAGCTCGTAGAGGTCCGTGTTCAGGCAGACGTCGGTGGGACGCGTGGGGTCGGTGAGCGACATGGCCTACCTTCCGCCGAGGAACTGCATGAGCAGCATCACCACGACGACGAGGGCGATGATGCCTAGGACCATCTTCTGGCCGGCGGGCATCTTGAGGTCCTCGTCGTCCTCGTCGGGCTCCATGAGCTTGCGGCCGCGTGCACGCGCCTCGGCGATGCTTGCGTCCTCGGCCGCCTCGCGGGCGGACTTGGACTTCTCGGCGCGCAGGCGCTCCAGCTCGGCACGCTCCGCGGCCTGGCGGCTTGCCTCCTCGCGGGCGGCCTTCTCGGCCCGGAGCTGCTCGAGCTCCGCTCGCTCGGCCTCGGTGAGGCCGTCGTTGTCTGCCATGCTTCCTCCGTCTCGAAGGGAAGGTGATTTCACATATGTGGTCAATGATACCCCTATGGCCTGCGGCGCGTCAGGCACGCGGCAGCTCGGGCCCCTCGACGCCCGTGGCGTCGAAGGCGGGCACGAAGCTCTCGGAGACCGTGCCGCCCTCCTGCCACCAGATGCGCTCGAAGCCCAGGTCGTCGGCGTGGCAGAGCACGATCTCGTACTCCTCCTCCGAGACGCCGTGCGAGAGCGCGCCGCCGGCGGCCCGGCAGGCCTCGTTGGGCGTGTACTGGTTCATGACCGAGAGGTCGGCGTCGTTGCCGCAGATCTGCCAGACGCGGTCCAGCACGCGGCAGGAGTCGTCCGCGTGGCCGGGAAGCACCAGGTGGCGCACGACGATGCCCCGCTTAAGGCAGCCGTCGGGCCCCTCCTTGCGGCCGCCCTTCTCCCTGAGGTCAGCCACCATGGCGCCGAGGGCCGCGGCGGCCACGTCCGGGTAGTCGGGCGCGGCAGAGAGGCTACCTGCCAGCGTGGGGTCGGCGTACTTGAAGTCGGGCAGCCACACGTCTACGACGTCTGCCATGGTACGGATAACCTCAGGGTTCTCGTAGCCGCTGGTGTTGCAGACTATGGGCAGCGTGAGCCCGGCCGCGCGCGCGTCCAGGACCGCCTGGCGCACGTCGGGGGCGTAGTGCAGGGCCGTCACCAAGTTGATGTTGAGGGCGCCCTGGGCCTCAAGCTCGAGCATCATCTCGGAGAGGCGCGAGCGCGTGACCGGCAGGCCAAAGCCCTCGCCGGAGATCTCGTGGTTCTGGCAGAAGACGCAGCGCAGCGGGCAGCCCGAGAAGAAGATGGCCCCGCTGCCGGCCTCGCCCGAGATGGGCGGCTCCTCCCAGAAGTGCAGGGCGCTTCTGGCCACGCGCAGCTCGGAGGTCATGCCGCAGAAGCCCGCGCAACCTGAGGCCCTTCTGGCCTTGCAGCGGCGCGGGCAGAGCTCGCACGCCTGGTAGGAGTCAGCGTCCATGAATGTTGCCTTGCCTTTCGGTAATGCGTCTTGCGATGGTGCGCCCTGCCGGCGGGAGGCGCGTGCGGAGGCAGCGCGGCCTAGCGCGACCTGCGCCCGTGACGGCCATGGTGGTGGGTCCCCTGCGCGCGGGCCTCCTCCGCAAAGGCGGCGTCCGCGGGGCTCACCAGCTCGTCCTCGCCGGTCTTGGGGTCATAGTGGTGGAGCAGCACCGGCTCAAAGAGGTGCAGGCGCCGCGCGAAGAGCATGGAGAGGGCCAGGAGGGCGCAGAAGATGAGGATGCGAGGGATGGTCTCCACCTGGGTCATGAGGATGGAGCCCACGCACAGAAGCGCCGTCCAGCCATACATGAGAAGCACGGACTGGCGCTGGTCGTAGCCCTCGTCCATGAGGCGGTGGTGGATGTGGCCGCGGTCGGCGTGACCGACGCTCACGTGGGCGCGCGTGCGGCGCACGATGGCCGAGAAGGTGTCCAGGATGGGCACCGCGGAAATCACGAGCGGCACGGCGATGGTGGTGAGGCCGGCAAAGCGCGTGACGGAGAGAAGCGAGGACACTCCGAGCGCAAAGCCCAGCGTGAGGGAGCCGGAGTCACCCATGAAGATGGACGCCGGGTGGAAGTTGTAGCGGAGGAAGCCCAGCGAGGAGCCCACGACGGCGATGGAGAGCGCCGCCGAGTCGAGCCGGCCGGCCCAGACCGAGAGGACGAACATGGTCATGCTCGCGATGGCCGAGATGCCGGCCGCAAGGCCGTCCAGGCCGTCGATGAGGTTGATGATGTTGACGTAGGCAACCAGGTAGACCACGGTGAGCGGGTAGGCAACCCACCCCAGGTGGATGAAGCCGGGGGCAAGCGGGTTGGAGATGTCGCCTATGACCAGGCCGCCCGCGACGGCGATGACGGCCGCCAGGACCTGCCCGGTGAGCTTCTGCATGGGCTTCAGCGAGAACTTGTCGTCAAGCAGGCCCGTGGCAAAGATCACGCAGAAGGCAGCCACAAGCATCCAGTAGTTGACCTGCATGCGCGGCGAGGGGACAAGCACCACGGGCCAGCCCAAGAACATGGTGCCGGCATACTGGACGAGAAACGCGGCGGCAATGCCCGCGAAGATGGCGATGCCGCCCATGCGCGGGACGGGCGTCTTGTTGATGCGGCGGGGGTTGGGCTTGTCGACGGCGCCCAGGCGGACGGCGATGCGGCGCGCCAGGGGCGTCGCTATGAGCGCCGTGGCGAGCGCCGCCACAAACAGGCAGGTGAAGGGTATCCAGTCCGGGACCATGCCAGGCACGCTCGCTCCTCTCGCCGCTCTTCTCGCCGAATACATATGGGCGACATGATACAGGATTGACCTGAAAGGC
>ERZ1034897.298-NODE-298-length-26769-cov-9.272105_pt1 | contig 26769 bp, 54 predicted proteins | sample MGYA00520629_ERZ1034897 | MGnify/ENA primary metagenome ERZ1034897 (study PRJEB33766, sample SAMN09781789) | gut metagenome | biome: gut microbiome | host: Homo sapiens | place: Madagascar | study: EMG produced TPA metagenomics assembly of the PRJNA485056 data set...
CGAATTAACAAAAGTCTGTTCTTGTTGTAGGCAAGAAAAACCATTGTCAGAATTTACAAAAGACAAAAGAAGTAAAGATGGACATTTCAGAGAATGTAGAGATTGCAAAAATTAGAAAATGCGTGAAAGATATGCACGTATAAAAGATGACCCTGAGTATCAACGTAAGAAAAAACTTGCAGCTAAAAAATATAAAGAGGAACACAGGGAAGAAATTAGAATTAAAGCTATGGAGTATAATAATCGTCCAGAAGTTGTAGAACGGAAAGCTAATTGGTATCAAAATAAAGAAGCTAATAAATCTTTAGATGAAAGATTAAAAGAAACATTAGCACGAGTAAAGAACAGAGCTAAATTAAAAGCAGTTCCTTTTGATTTAACTTTAGACGATTTAAAGAAACTATACACTCCAATATGTCCTATTTTAAATATAGAATTGAATTGGTATAATCCAAAAAATGAAGGAGGGCGCGCTGAAGATACACCTGCTTTAGATAGAATCAATCCTAAAAAAGGATATGTTAGAGGTAATGTAGCTTTTATTTCTACATTAGCTAATATGATGAAATCATCTGCAACTCGTAAACAGTTAGAAGTTTTTTGTAAAAATATTTTTACTTATTTAGATAGTGAAGATATAGTCCAAACTATAGAAGACAAAAAATCTATAGAACTAAAGGATAAAGAGCCTTTAGGATAATATAATTGGTTAAAGCTTTATTCTATTGGGATGGGAGCGAAGTACATACAGCTAGTAGAGGTGGTGAGCATTATGATGTAGCCACTACTCATTTACGTGAGAATCCACAATTAATAGCTTTCTTTAAAGCTAATCCTACTATAGTACTCGATGGTGAGCTATTTAAACGATTTAAAACACTTCAGTGCATCTCTGGAGCAGCTAGAATGGAAAAGAATGCTTACGATTGTGAATGGCTAGAATACTGGATATATGATTGCTATGACACAGTACATCCTGAAGCTACTGCAGTTAATAGATACGACTTTCTAGTAGAAGAATTTGTTATAAATTATCAATTCCCAATATATAAATCTACTGAAAATGATAATATTAAAGCTCCAATACGATTACTTAAGCATGAAAATGTAAAAGGTTGGGATAATATGAATAAATTACATGACCAATGGGTAGCTGAAGGATTTGAAGGTGCAGTAATTACAGACCCAAGTAAACCATATAAACCAGGCTCTAGATGTAATAATCTTATTAAAATTAAGCATTACCAATCTGAAGATTTTAAAGTAATTAGTTATAAACTTGGACTTAGGGGTTCTGAAGATATGACATTTACTTGTGAATTAGAGGATGGTAGAACATTCGAAGCTATGCCATGTGGTGATAGAGCTACTAAGGCAGAATACGTGAAAAACTTTGAAACTAAGTATAAAGGACATAAAGCTGAGTGTACATTTTTTAACTACTCAGATGATGGTATCCCTACTCAACCTAAAATGAGAGTGTTTAGATTTGATTTAGAATGATAGAGCAAGTTAATTTATTAGATAAAGTATTTTATATACATAATGAGTGTGTTTATGAAGTTACTATTGTTAGTAAAGTATATGAAACTAGAGAAACTGATGGTTGGCATCATAAATATAAAGCTATAAATATAATTTTTAATGATGAGGTCATAACAGTAGATATTAAAGAATTATATTACACTAAAAAAGACGCTTATGAATGCGTATTAGAAGATGTAAAAAAAGAAATAGCTAAAAAAGAAAAATATGTACAAGAAGTACAACTTGAGCTATTAAGTCTTTATAATGAACGTAAATCTAAATAATAAAACTATATTATTCATTGATTTGGATGGTACTTTAATTAAAACCGTTTCGGGCAAGACATTTCCTGAAGATGTTACAGACTTTAGAATACAGTTACCTGTATTAGATAAAATTATAGAAAAGTTACCAAATCTTGAGTATCTTTTTATAGTTACTAATCAAGGAGGAATTGGTAAGTTTATAACTAAAGATGCATTTGAGGCTAAGTTATATAGTATAGAAAATTTTTGTGCATTATATCTAGGTAGCAAGTTAATAAACTTTTTCGCAAGTGATTCTTACTATTGTGCTTCACTTGATAAAGAAAATAACCATAGAAAACCAAACACAGGAATGCTTAAAGAGGGCATTAACGAATATTTTTGTAGTAAAGATAGGGATAAATATATTATGATAGGTGATGCTTCTGGTAAGCCTGGAGATTTTTCAGATTCAGATAAGAAATGCGCAGAGAATTTCGGAATTGATTATATTGATGTTAGGGATTTTTTAAATTTATAATATGTATTATACAGAAAATGGCTATGCTATTGAAGAAGTTACAGTAATTAATAGAGAAGGAAATAAACTTTTAATTAAAAATAAAAAAGGTTCAACTTTTTTAGTGCCTGAATATAAATGTTATAATTCTAAAGATGAAATTGTTGATAAGGTACTAGACAATTTAGAATATGATGTACAACAAGCTAAATGGGATATAAGCCAAGCACAAGAGGATTTAGAAATGGCACAAAAAAACTTAGAAATATTTAAACAAAAGTATGTACAATAAAGCTTATTATATTAGATTAGTATAATTACGTATTAAAATGAAATTAGCATATTATATTAAGAACGCTTCTATTTATCCAGTAAAAGTGATTTATGCCGATATAGGTATTGTACAAGATAGTAAAAATATTAGATACTTTATAAATCCTAAAAAACTTTATGATGAATTAAAAGTTGCAATTAGAGTAACACTTGCCGAATTAGAGCAAACAAAAACTAATCTAAAAGGAGAGCTAAAGCATGTACAAGAAGAGTTAAATAAAGTAGAAACTCGAATTAAAGAACTTAAACAAAAACAATATGAAATTTAAAGGAGATATTATAATTACAGACCCATGCTATATTGTTAAAAAGCATGCTGACCTTGACAAGTTAATATCTGAAGGATTTATAGATAGTATAAGACATTGTATAATAGAATCTACTCTTTATGGAGATTGGAGTTGTACTACATATAAAACAGATAAAGACCCCATCAGTGTAATTAACCAGCCTGGGTTAATATCAGATAGTATTATTTTAGGTGAATTTTGTGCATATGCTGGACTTGTAGGTGTATTTTACTTAGATGAAGTTATTAAATACAATCCAGCATTTAAAGACAAAATTAAGAAGAATCCTCATATAGCTACAGTTTTATATGATTTTAATGGCTGTGTTAGTTATCAAACAGGACCTTATCAAAATGCTCATATTATAGGAATTGGTAATTATAATTTTTATACATTACAAACAGGTTTTTAATAAAGTTAAAATGAAATTAAGACTTGATGAATATTACTATATCTTAAATGATGATATAGATTACATAGAAGAATATATGCCAAAGCATATATTAGAAACTATAAATAATTATAAAAAAGAACATCCTAATTATTTAGAGGAAGACGCTTTTTGGAATTTATTGGATAGCTTCTATTCATATATAAGTATAGTAGATATAGAATATGATATTTTAGGGATTGATTTAGAAAAGGGTTATGTAAGATACCTAGCAATTATCTTAATAGATGGTAAATACTATTCTTTTGAATATCTTGACTCACCATACTTAAACATTGAAGAATGTGTTAATGCTGATAAAGATTTAATAGAAAGGGAGCCTGTTGAAACTAAAGTAACTAAATATAAATGCAAGAATTAGATTTATACAGAATATACTTCTGCGAATTTGAAGGCAAGATAGTAACTGCTAAAATTATTGCACAAACAGATAAATTTCTATATGTACAACTTAGTAATAAGGAGCATATTAAGATAAAATATAATGAATTATATAACTCTGAATCGGAAGTATCTAATGCTATTGCTTTACGAGTTAAAAGAGAAGAATTGTATAAAGATTACGAAGAACCAACCTTTGCTTAATATATGAAATTAATTGAACCAAAAGTAGAATTGTGGAAACAAGGTAATACATCAGCAGAAATATGGGAACATATAGCTAAATGTACTCGTGTTTGCTACCAATCAGAACCAAAAAATACAGATGAAACAGGAGAACAATTTGTAAAACGAATTATTCTACGTAATCATAGTTATGAAGAGATAGCTAAAGATAGAGAATTGCAAGAGAAGCTTCATCTGTCCGTACTTGAGCATGGAACTGTTTATTTAGCTATTAAAGAACCTTGGGATGCTAGAAGTTATGAGAGTGTAGATAAATATATTAAAAATAAATACTCTAAAGTAAGCAAATCTATCTATGATAAGCTACCATATGAAGGTATGAGACAATATAGTACAGCTTACATAACTACCAATATGCGTGTTCTAATAGAGAATGGTTGGATGGATGATTTAAAATACTTATGTAAACCTACTGAGTATCATACTTTACGTAAAACATTCTCTATATGGACTAATACAGGTGCAATACGTGATACTAATAGGCACAGAGTGCATAGTATTAGTGAGGAAAGTTCAAGATATTGTAAATACTCGTCATCTAAGTTTGGGTCAGAGCTATCTATAGCTAAAATGCCTTGGATTAGTGATAAAGATTATGCTAAAGCTATGTTTAGTACTGAGGACTTATTTAATAAAGGAGTAATTCCAGCACATGATACTAATACTTGGTCAGCTAATGATTGGTATTTATGGTATTTGCAAATGGGTGAAATTGCATATAACAAGCTAAGTGAATTAGGATGGAAAGCACAGCAATGCAGTGAAGTTCTTACTTTTAGTACTAAAACACAGTCAGTCCATACCGCATTTATAGATGATTGGCAGCATTATTGTCATCTTAGAAGTGATGAAGTTAGTGGTAAAGTAAGACCCGAAGTTAAAATTATCGCAGATAAAATTAATAAAATAATTAATGGATAATACTCCAACTTTAATGCAGTCTGAGGAGCACAGTGCTCCTTGGAATGCAGAAACTAAAGAAGTAACTGTATCTGTTACTATTAGTCAAACACTTGAAGTAGATAAAGATATTGATTCGGATTTTATAGAGCATGCTTTTACTTTTGATTTAAAAAGACAAGGTTGGGATATTGATGATTTTGAGGTAATATGATAGGAAGTCATAATACATTTAGTTATTTACCTATTAAAAACAAATGGCTATCATTTTTAAAGCCCTGGTATAAATGTCAAGACTATGATATTTATACACAAATATATAAAGGTGTACAATTCTTTGATTTAAGAGTAAGATTTGATGCAAATGGTTATCTACAAATAGTACATAATAAAATTGTATTTGATATGACTGAAAAACAATTTTGGAATACTATGGATAATGCCACTTACTTTTCAGAAGATAAAGGTAATCTTTTATACTTTAGAGTAATTCTTGATATTAGAAAGAAACCTAAAGATGAAGCAGATCAATTATACTGGTTTGCTCAATTTATAAATAAATTTAAACAATGTAGCAAACGTATAGTATTAGTGCAAATTATTGTATATTGGAATTGGACTATTGTAGATTATATATCTACTCCAGAAATAATAGAAGACCATGCAAGTGTCAATGCTAAATGGTATGAATATATGCTAGGTAATAAATATTATGCGGCTAAAGTTGGTGTTAAGTATATTAATGAAAAATCTAACGATAAAGTATTTTTAATAGACTATGTGTAATATTATTTTATATTGGTATATAATACCTGCAATTACAACAGCTGTTTTGGCATTTTTATCGCCTTCAAATTATAGAAAGGTAATGTATATAACAGCATTGATACCTATTGTAAATATTACTGTTTGTAATTTATTTATAATGTTAAAAATACTCATAAATAAATTTAATAATGATGATTACAGAGAAAGAATTTCTTAATGATAATTGGTGGTTAGTTGTAGCTAGGTATCCAGTTGCTTGTGATGCATCTATTACAGAAGTAATAAAAAGGGATGAAGACCCTACATTAGATTCTCTCTATGCTGCTGAACTAATAGAAGAATGTTTTAATTCATTTAGTTATTTAAATAGTCCTTGCTATAATGAAGAACTAGATGAATCAGAAGACTATATCGAAGAATATAATGATTGGTATGAGCAACAAAAAGAAGACATTCAATTAACATCTGAAAGAATAAATAAAAATATTATAGATGAATATGGACTAGAACTATTAAATAATTATGCTTCAATATAGGTCAATAATAATAACTATTGCATATGCAATATTAATAGCAACTGATATGCTATTTTATTATCTAAGTAGTAATAATGGTTATTTTGTAATGGGTATAATACTGATATTAGGTTTTATACCTACATTAGGAATTATGTACACTGATGATTAAAATAAAGAAAGTAAGTAAATCAACATTTGAGATTATTAAAGATAAGGAATCTCTAGGCACAGTAGATAAATATGATATAGAACGACTTTTTAATAGTCAAGTAGGAACTGCTTTTATAAAGTATTGATAATGAAAGGTTATAATATTAAAATTACTTTAGAAAGGACTTTATATATAAATGATAATGCAAATATTTCTAAAGAATGCATACAGCCTTTAGAAGCATTACAACTAGCAGATAAAGTATTAAAAAGTAGAGGATTGCAAATACCATTATTAGATTTAAAAGATTGGAAATTAACTAACGCCGAATACAATGAAATTCAAAATTCCGAAGAAGTTCAAAATAGCAAATAATTGGATTACTGTTGATATAGTAAAAGCACTAGATAATAATGAGTATGGTGTATACAATGATGCTAAACAACTTATATGTATTGCTGAGACTGTTACAGTAGATGATGAAGTTATTAAATTGACAGAGGAGCAAATGTTTAATACCTTTGCCCACGAATACGTACATTGCATGCAATTTTACTATGATAATAACACTATAGAAGCACAAGCTCAAGTGTTTGCTAACTTTTTATGTGAATTTTTAGATACTAAAATTGATGAGTAATTACATTAAACCCTTAGTATTAGATTCTTCCAAACAAGGTATTTGGTTTATATCTGACACCCATTTTGGTCATGCAAATATAATTAAATATTGTAATCGTCCATTTAGTAGTATTGAAGAAATGGATGAGGCTCTTATTAATAATTGGAACTCTGTAGTACAACCAAATGATATAGTATTTCATCTTGGTGATTTTGCATTTGCTCCTAATGCTAGATGGAAGCAACTTATTCAAACATTAAATGGACATATATATTTAATAGTAGGTAACCACGATGAAATAAGATACCCTGGACATCAAGTGTTTGACTTATTTGAAGGTGTTACTTCACAACTTATTGTTAAAATAGATGGGCAAGCTGTTTATTTAAATCATTACCCATTTCTATGTTATGGAGGTGCTTGGAAAAAAGATGCAGTATGGCAATTATATGGACATGTGCATTCTGGACCACATTGTGAAGGTAAAGATATGGCTAGATTAACTATGACATTTCCTTATCAATATGATGTAGGAATAGATAACAATAATTATACTCCTGTATCTTGGGAACAAATAAAAGAAATTATTAATAAACAAGTAAATGGATAATTTAGAGGTTTCTATTGTCAAGTATCTATGTCCTATATGTGGCAAAGTAGCTGAAGAAGGAATTATTATGAACTCTTTACTTACTGAAAAGAATGCTAAGGCAGTTAAAGATTTACATAATAAAGCTATAGGTTTTGCTGACCATGCCTGTAAGTCCTGTAAAGAATACAAAGATAAAGTTGTATTTTTTATAGGTATAGATGTAGATAAGTCTACTAAAGAAGAGCCTTATAGAACAGGGCAAATAACAGGTGTTAAAAAGGATAGCTCATTAATAAATCAAAGTAAGGATTACATAAAGACCTTAAAAGATGGGAGTAAGTACTGTTTTATATCAGAAGAAGTTGGTAAATCAATAGGTTTATGGTAATTAAAAATTAAATAAAATGGAAACAATAACAACAGATATTTATGAAAATGGAGAGGAAGTACTTAAGAAGTATCCTAATCCAGAGCATAAAATAGAAATAAAAAATGAAAAAGAAGTTATTAGTAAAATTAAAGATGAAATAATTTTATTAATGTGCAATAGTGAAGGACCATCATATAATAAGTTTACGCTCTATTTAACATCTGCTGAATTAGTTGTTTTATATAACTATTTGAAGAATAATAATAAGTTAGATGAATTAATTACGTATAATCTATGGTATTACTGCTCAAATTATATTTACTTACATAGAAAATGATAGATAATTTTAATATATTTTCTTCTTGGTTTGAAAATCTTACAGACCAAGGAGATTTCTTCTTTGTACAAGTAATACAAAGAAAGAAAGAGTGCCCTATAGGAAGTAATAATAATGTCATTAAAGATTATTATTTCTTTGATAAAGACTCTTTTTTAAATAAGAAAGAAGAGATTGCTACCTTATGTAAAACATTTAATGCAAGAGCCTATTTTTGGATAAACCCAAGGAATTGTAGGCAGGTTCAATATGAAATAATTAGGGAAGCTTTAGAGGCTATAGAATGTAATTCTAAGAAACTATTTAGATGTGTTTCTAAAGCAATAGGTAAAAGAAGAAATACTAATTATAAACCATTATGGATATTGGATTTTGATATTAAAGACACAAAATTAATTACTAAATATTTAGATATAGCTATGGGATGTAAGCATGCTGGAAGTAGTTTAGTTTTTAATCTTATACCTACAGTAAATGGCTTCCATGCTATAACTAAAGGCTTTGATTTAAGTCAATTTAATCAAAAATTGAATGAAACTGGCTTGGAAAGTATAGATATTCATAAAGATAATCCAACTGTACTTTATCATGCTTAGTAAATTTAAATTTTGGTGGTCATATCATTTCCCATATTATGATTGGTGGAAAGTTAGAAAGTATGTAAAACGCCCACATATTCATTTTAATGGATGTAAGAAATATTATGAAGGTTGGTTCTTTGGATTACCAGCTCAAATTGATTATTTCAATCCTATTATATCTATAGAAACAAGTAATGTAGGATGGAAAAGTAAATATGACTCACCACGTTGGGAATATAATCCATATATAGCCATTATATTATTCCGAAAATGGGCAATTAGTTGGACTATCGGATGGAAAGATTATATGCAAAATCTAGCAACTTGGGAAGCTATATTAGATTATAATTATTATGATAGACCAATTACAAGCCAAACAGGGTGGTTGAATATAGATGGTAATAATATGATATTAGAAACACTTAAAAAATGAAGTTAAAGTATGTAGATGGTTGCACCTGCAACTCATTAACTGTTGATGGTATAGAAACTATAGAATTACCATTACAAAAAGTTAAAGATACTATTAAAACATTAATTGATAAAGAAACAGATTTAGGATTACTACAATCTATATTAATAGATTTTATAGAAACTAAAGGAAACTATAAATATTTATATACATGTAGTGATTGTGGTGATTCAGTATATGAAACAACGTTAGAAATATGAGAATATGTGCATTAAGTGACTTACATGGTGTCCTACCTAATAATATAGAACCCTGTGATATAGTAATAATAGCAGGCGATATAGTGCCATTACAGATACAAAGACAATATATTGAATCAGAAGATTGGTTTTATAGCACATTTAGTAATTGGGTAAAGGAATTACCTTGTGATAAAGTTATAATAGTTGCAGGTAATCATGATTTTTATCTAAGTAGATCACCAATACCTGCTATTAATCTATGTGAATGGACTAATAGTAAATGTGTGTATCTACAGGATAGTCTGTATACCTATATTAGCAATGAATGTGAAGTCTATAAAATTTATGGTACTCCTTGGTGTCATAAATTTGGTAATTGGGCATTTATGGTTGATAATACAAAACTTGAACATATATATGAAGCAATACCAGAAAATGTAGATATACTAATTACTCACGACACTCCTTATATAGATGGTCTAGATTTACTTCCACTAAGTAAATGGAGTAGTGATTGGGTTAAAGCAGGTAATGAACCTTTAGCTAAAGCTATTAAAGAAACTAAGCCTAAATTAGTAATTTGTGGACATTTGCATGAATGTAAAGATAGATTTGCTAAGATAGGTAATACTGAGATTTATAAGGCATCAATTTTAGATAATAAATATATAAATGTTTATGAGCCTACTTATTTAGAACTATGACAGACTCTTTAGCTTGTTATTTCAAAGATATTAAAAGATATAGCTTATTAGATAAAGATACAATGAATGAGCTTATTATAAAAGCTCAGAATGGAGATAGCAGAGCTAAAGATAAAGTAATTACCGCTAATCTTAAATTTGTAATATTACTAGCAAATAAGTTTAAGATTAAAGGTATGGATGTAGAAGACCTTATATCTAGTGGAAACATTGGTTTAGTTAGAGCTGTAGAAAAGTTTAACCCTAAACTTAATGTTCCTTTTACGTCTTATGCAGCTTATTGGATACAGCAGTCTATGTATAAACTTATATATGATTGTCGAGATACTATTCGATTACCACTAACACAACGTGTTATAGCTAACAAGATTGCTAAAACTACTAATGAATATATTAAAGAAAATGGCACAGCACCATCTTCCACTGAAATTGCTAACATACTAGGTATATCTGTAGCTAAAGTAGATTTTCTAGCTAAGTTTAATAATAGAGCTGAGTCTTTAGATAAACCTGTTGGTAATGAAGAAGGATATAGCCAATTACAAGATATGATACCTTCTGATTATGATGTAGAAGAAGATATAAGTAATAATCTTATTAGGAAAGTAGTTAGTGAAGGAACAGTAATGCTAAATAATAGAGAGTATGATGTTATATGTCTATTATATGGTATTCACGAAACAACATTATCTCTTAAAGAGGTTGCAGATATATTTGGAGTAAGTAAAGAGCGTATTCGCCAGATTAGAGATAGAGCATTTGAAAGATTAAAGGATAAATTTAAATACTTAGAACGTGATTTATTTAGTAAGTAATCAACAAGATTTATTTAATAGTACTGCTTACAAACGTTTAACTGTTGAAGAATCATTGCAAATGTTAGATAGTTGGGATGCTATTATGTATGATTCTGAAACTTCTGGCAGAAATCCACATATATGTAAATTATTAACTGCACAGTTTGGTACTAAAGAAGATCAAATTGTAGTAGACTGCACTACTGTAGATATTCTAAATTATAAGAAGGTATTGGAAACACATCTACTAATTGGTCATAATCTAAAATTTGATTGTCAATTCCTTTATAAATATGGAATAGTGCCTACTAAAGTATGGGACACTATGATTGTTGAACAAATGCTACATTTAGGTTATGACCCTAAAAATAATAGATATAGTTTACAAGCTGTGGCTGAAAGACGTTTAGGTATATATATAGATAAGACAGTAAGAGGCGAAATTATATGGAGAGGTATCGATGAATCAGTTATAAGATATGCAGCAGGTGATGTTGTACATCTAACTGCTATAATGGAACAGCAAGTAAAAGAGTGTGAAGAAAAACATTGTTTAGTTGGAGCTAAATTAGAGAATAAATTTGTGCCTGTTATAGCATACTTAGAGTGGTGTGGTATTAAACTTGATGTAGCTAAATGGCAGAAGAAAATGAAAGATGATTTAGTTAGAAAAAACAATGCTTTACAGGCTTTAAATAAGTGGCTCTATACTTGGTCTAAGGAACATACCATAGCAGGTTTTAAAACTATAAAAATAAGTATATATGACCCAGACTATATAAAGAAAGTAAATAAGTGTAAAAAGAGTGGATATGTATATAAGGCTGTTACTAAAGACCATGATGAAATATGGCAAAAATGGGTAGATAATCCTTACTTTGAAACTAATAGACAGGGCGATTTATTTTCAGGATTTTCTAATGAACCTATATGTACAATGAATTGGAATAGCCAAGACCAAGTCATTCCTCTATTACAAAGTATGGGCTTTAAAACTAAAACTGAAGATAAGAAGACTGGTGTTTCTAAAGAAAGTATGGTTGAAAAGCTCATTACTAATCAAAAAGGTATCAATGATGAATTTATAAAGCTATACTACCATGATTACCAAGAAGCTGCTAAAGTTTGTAGTACCTATGGGCAGCAATATATAGATGCTATTAATCCTATAACAGGTAGAATACATACTACATTTAAACAATTAGGTGCAAGTTCAGGTAGAATGTCTTGTGGTAACTCTAAAGACCATGATAAAGACTTAGCTAAGTACAAAGGAATACCTGCAAGTAGATGTTGTTTTGTTCAATGCCAAAACTTACCGAGTGATGCTTTAACAAGAAGTTGTTTTATAAGCTCAGAAGGTAATAAAATGTGTAGTTGTGACTTTAGTGCTCTTGAATCAAGATTAGGCGCTGATATTTATAATGAGCAACATATGATTGATGAGTTTACTAAGGGTTCAGGTGATATTCATTCACTTATGGCTGCAACATTCTTTGATTCTGTTATACCTGCAGGCACTCCTACTAACGTAATTAAGACTGAGTATGCAACATTACGCAAGAAAGCCAAGTCTCCGGAGTTTCTCATCCAATTTGGTGGAGGAGCAAAAGGTTTAGCAAAGCAATTAGGCTGTCCTCTTGAAGAAGCTAAAGGTTATATTAGCAAATATTATGGAAAATTTAAAGGAATTGCTGATTTCAAACTTAAAGGTGCAGAATTTGTAAAAACACATGGATATGTTGTTATTAATCAATTAACTGGACATAAAGTATATTGGGAAGATTGGGAGAAATGGAGAAAAATTGAAGATACTCCTGAGTATATTAGAAACAAGGAATATAGTAAAGATGAATTAAAGGAGCATAATATGGCTGGAAGCAAGTGGGAGCGTATGTCTTTAAACAGCCCTACCCAGGGTAGTGGCATAATTATACTAAAATATGCTATGATTAAGTTCTTTAAATGGATTAATGATAATAAGCTATTTAATAAAGTATTATTATGTAATCTTGTCCACGACGAAGCTATAATAGAGTATCCAGAAGAACTTACTAATACTCCTAGTATACTTAAGAAGTGTATGGAAGACTCTGCAGCAGTATTTTGCACTAAATTACCTATTCCTGCAGAACCCGAAGTTGATAATTGTTGGATACATTAATAATTATGGAGATAATTAAAAACGGAAGTTTTATGAATGTATGCTGTGATAACTGTTACAGTATTCTAAATATAAATCTTAAAAAAGATGTTACTATTAAAAGAGTTCCAAGGAAATTGTTTGGCATTTTTAAAATTGGAACTAAAGATATATACTATATAACATGCCCATGCTGCAATAAAAAATCAACATTTAGTTTTATACGAATAAATATATAAAAACAGACTTAGAACAAGCTAAAGCATTTCAAGTAAGTGCTTTAAATAATATATTAGCTGCCATTGAAAATGGTGAAAAAATAGAAGAAATGGATATATCTATAATTAGTTTAGATATTATAAATAAAGTATGTAGAGAAAGATACGGTACGCTTAATGTAGACTTTACTGATGGTACTATGCTATATATTAATGGAAAGAATTTCACTATAGGTATTGACCCTTATGAAGGAGACAAAGAAATATGGACATTAAACTAACCGTAGAAGTAGACGATGATTTTATCGAAGATGTGCTTAAAGCATTTCTAAACACAGCAGGTACTGAAAAAGACCTTGAAGATTGCGTGCTAGAGTCATTAGAAGTTGAAGGTACTGTTAACAACATTCACGATGTTGCTAATGAATGTACAAAGTTTATATGTCATAAACTGTTATTTAAAAATGACTAAATATAAAGAAAAACTTGTACCATTTGCTAGACAAGTTATTGTTGTAGACGAGAATGAAAAAGAAATAGATAAGTATTTTGAAGAAATATTAATACCATATTTGTATGTCGATGAATGAAGCTTTATATATAATATACACTACATTAACTAGTATAGATGCAGAAACATTAGACCCTATTTCTGCAAAAGCCATTATAACTATATTAAAAGCACATAAAGAAGAACTTATAAATTCTATTATAGACAAACAAAAACAACGTATTAAAGACCCTTCTTATAGAGCTATGTTACAGTATTTTCTTGCAACAACAGATGATAAAGAATGGAAAGATATGTTTTTATCAAAAGATGCTGTTAGAAAAGAAGTGGATAAATTGTTAAATAATGACTGACGAATTTATAAAAGAACTTAATAGATTAGGTATTATACCTAATGAAATACGTAAAGATAATGTAGGAGAAAGTAATTATTCTAAACATATTATACAACCTTGGAGTATTTGGATTGACTACAATCTAAATCCTTGGGATGCTGATATTGTTAAAAGAATATTACGAACTAAAAAGGAATCTGGATTGTCAGAAACTGAATGTAGAATTAAAGATTATAAAAAGATAATACATATTTGTCAAGAGCGTATCAGACAATTATCATAATAAAAGGCAGTAGCTTAGGGTTAATTCCCTAGGTTACTGCCTTATTTTTTTAAGGGAGTAGGCTATATGGCTTATTCCCTTATTTTTTTAATTAACTATGAGTATTATACCATAACTTATATGTATCCTAGCAACTTCTAAGAAGAGCTTGAGAACCCATTACTGTTTCACCTATTGAACGCTGTCCAGTAATCATTCTCCAAGTATCATCATATACACGAACTGTTGTTTTTAATGCTGCAGGATTAGTATTATTAGCTACATAATTAATAACACTAAATGGTCCAGCCAAACTATCAGTAGCTCCATGCCCACCTTTGAACATTACTTCAGCAATAGCATTATGCATTATATCATCAGGTGTCATATTTTCTTTATAAGCTTTATAAGTAGCACCTAAAGCACTTCCCATTAATCCTGCAACTAACAAAGCCATTAATAAGTCTGATAGTAACTTTTTAAGATTAGCACGTTGCTGTTTATTTTGCAATATATTAATTTTTACACCATCAGTGCCATTATAATAAAATTCTTTAAATGTATCTTTTACAGTATATAAAATTCCCTATACTACATCTGGTACATATTTAAGTACTGGACAATCTTTATCACCGCCTTCCTCTAATGTAACAGCTTCTCCTTGTTTATTCCAATATAAAGCTTTACCATTACGTGTTTCAATTTCAACATGATAACTATCAGCAAGCTAAGTAGATTTTAAATAATTATCAACAGTACCATTCATCCAAGTACTAAATAAGGCAAAATTGCGTCCAATAGCAATATTTTCATACTTAGCTTTAGTACTCTAATTATAAGCTCCATATATACTATCAGCCATATTTTTAAAAGAAGTTATTTCCTAATTAGTATAAGCATCAGGTAAAGCATCTCCCTCTTTTAAAGAAGTTCCTTGCTCAGCATTAAACATACGCAATAAACTTAAATACAAAGAACGTTGTTTGTTATATAATTTCATATTAGATTTATCATTTTTTGCATAGACAGAAAAGCGCTTATCTAATGTCCAATCATACACAAGCTACTTATCTTTTATATAATAAGCATTATCAACACCATCGTGATGCATCTATGCTGAGAATAATACTAATCTATTAAGATAATCTGGTCCATAAAGTGTGGAGTATGCCCATTTTTCCCAATTAAGTATACCACCTCGGCAAGTTTTCTAACCTTCAGAAATTTTAGCAATATCCATATTAGATAATCTATATTTAAGATTAAGCTAGTTTAACTTACTAATAGTCATAATATTCTGTGGACCTTCTAATATAACTTCTTTATAACCATGCATAACATCCTTAAAAGTTATATCCGTCTAATATTTATTTATACTACGCGCTATATTTTCAAATAGACCTTGTAAAGTATCACGTACTGCTCCTGTAACATTACCTGCAATATATAAACGGCTAATTAATGTACGTAAAGGTGATATGTAACTATCAAGCATCTTAGATGTTGGTTCCATAATAGATTGATTATAAACTGCTGTTGTTAAGAAGTCATCAATAGCTTTTATAGTATGCTATATATTTTTAGAATCATCTTCAGTTTCTCCTTTTAAATACAAATCAAGTAAAACTCCAGAAGTTCTTACTAACATTTTTTTATACTCATTAGATTGAATATGCTTTTCCATAAAATCAATAAGTATATTTTCTACGTTAGTTTCAAAGAAATCTACACCTTTGGCATTTATCCAGTTAGCACGTCTATTTGCATCCTCAGACCTTGTATATGGATTATAAACCTGTAAATTCTATATTGCAGAAGACATTTCATCTTTGTCTTCTTGTGTCAAAAGATTGTTACTAAACTCTTCAAAAGCTTGGGAAGGGTGCATAATCTTTTTATAGAAGTTCTTCATTGTTTCTACCATCATAGATTTAAATTGCAAACGTCTAGTTGCTACAGAAGCTTTCTATAAGGGCACATCTAACCAATTAGTATGTTCAATGGCATTTTGAATATTAGCATCATTAGCGTTAGAAAAAGTCCAAGTCTAGCCACGCATTTCATAGCGTATTTTATTTATCTCAAATAACACTTCTTTTAAGAATTTACGCTCTGTATTATCTAAATTAGCATTAGGGTCATAAGGATTTTTAAAACGCATGGTTTTAACATTATTTAAATCAGTTTCATATAAGTTAGTAAATATCCTAGCTTCATCGCCGATAGTAGAATTACGCATAGAAGTATAACCTTTAGCTTTAAAATACTCTTCCATTATTTTTTTTAAAGGAGAATATTCTTTTAACATTTTATCTGCAATAGTGTTTACTGACCTCTAAAACATCTGTGTTACAGTACGTACATTGGTATTTCCTATAGACTATGGTTTCTAAATATATTCATCAAATGAGCTAAATGCTTCATTCTCTATACTAATATCATTATTATATAAATTTAAAGCATGTAAAGCATTTGCATATACTTTAGCTAGAGTAGAAATATATGGGTCTGCAGAATATATAGCTTGTTGAATACGTTTTGGGTCATTAGGTAGCTTATTCAATGATTTGATTTTATCAATAATGGCTTCAAGTTTAGCAATTTTACTTTCTACAGTAGTAGTTGATTCTAATCCAGCTACTACAGTACCATCTGTTTTATACTAATCAACCATTTCATTCTCTAATTCTTTTAAATCAGTTACATCAGAATGCTCAGCTAATGCTTCTCGCCAAGACTGTACTAACATTTCTGCAGGGTCAACAATTTTAGTCTATAATTTACTAAAATTATTAATCATATTTAATTTATTATTATTTTCATTTACTACTTCTACAACTGTTTTAAATATAGGTAAAACTTGTTGCATATCCATTTCGCATCCTTTTTTATTATGATAACTAGATATTCCAACTATTTTTAAAGTACCAAGCTATAAATTTTTAGGTAATTTAGGAAGTATCTAATTAAGTACTGTCATAGTACGAATAGCTTCTATATTACCATAAGTTGCTTTAGTAACAAATCCTTTATTATTAACATCACTTATATATGAACCTAATAAATTATTTCTACCTTTATAACTTGTCTTAACACCTACATCAAAAGGAGTAATAGTAACTACATCAACCTAATTAGTTATTGTATTTTTAAATAAAAGGATATTAGCATTAGTTAATGTATCATTATTAATTAATTGCCATTTATATTCTAATTCACCTTCTTCATTTGTAGTATGTTCAAAATATTTATTTAGTTGTCTCTGTATAAATGAACTATTTTTTAATGAACAATAAAATGCAGGAAGCTTCTATTTATAAGCTTGTTCAATATCAGCTACAACACGATACGAAGCTTTTCTAGTAGGAGTATTATCAAATAACTCACTCTCTCTACTTTGTACTAACTCAACAAGCTACTCATTTTTTTCAGCAATACGTGTATCTTCTATATGTATTTCATCATCGCCTAACTTAACATCCCAACCTTCACCTTCTTTAGCTGGTTTAGCTATAACTCTCCAATTAGCTTTAACCCAACCTTGGGCAGATTCTTTTAAGCCTTTAGCTGTAACTTCAAACGAATGATGTGGAAATATATAATTTAAATAAACATTTACATCCTATATATCAGAATCATTTATATCTAAGTTACTAACTTTTGATTCGATAAAATTAGCAGCTATTTTATCATATTTAGACATAGTATATTTAGAATCCATCATGTCATATTTAATAGCTTTAGCTACATTAATATCTACAATATTCTAATAGGATTCATCATATTTAACTTTTACAGGTATTAAATTAACACGTATATCAGGCGATTTGATACCATTAAATTCTAGAATACGTTTTAACAAAGCTAATTTATATCTATACTTTTCTTTTTTAGCACTAGACCAATCAGATTCGTTTTCTATAGAAACTGCTAAATTATATATATCTAGAGTGCCATCATCTCTTATACAAACATAATCAGCATGTCCTAAAATATTTTTAGCAAGACCTCTTAGATTGGCAGAAACATTAAGATTTTTAATTAACTAACTACCACCATTAGCTTGTAATACATATTTTTCAACATCATTAGTAGCCTATTTAAGTTTATCATATATTGGTTGAAATGGAGTATTTAAAGCTGCACCTGCAAAATGTTTATCTCCTTGCGAACCATTAGAAGATACAATAATTTTATGTAATATGTTAGCATTATCAGCAATAGTTTGCCAATTATCCTTCTACATTTGCACTGTTTCTGCTGCTTGCTATTCAGTAAATCCTTGTCTAACTAAATCAGCCCTTTTTAAACTTGCATAATCATCAAAATTCAATCTAAACATTGGTGGTTTTCCATCAATTAAAAAATATCCAGAATCTACAAAGGTCTATGTTGTGAAGCCATCACTATTCTCTATATCAACATCATCCAAGAAAGAACTTCTATTAGCTTTAAAATTACAAGTTTTGTTTAAACTTTCAAGCTAATCATATAGATTCTACTATGTTTCTAGGCTAAATACAACAGACGCAATTTCTTTTAAATCATCTTCTTCAATTAATTTTACTAATTTCTAATAAGAATTTACTTTCTTATTTTTATATAAATATGTACAACTCATTCACAATTTAATTCTTGTATTATGCCTTTATCTATATTATCCTAAATAAAAGTAGTTAATCTCATATTCTATTGTATCTATTCTTTAGACTAATTAAATAATGTACTAATATTTAAACCACCTGAATTAGTTGGCTATAACATATTTGTAAAATCTTTAAATATTTCTCTATATTCATTTATTACTTGTTCACTAAATACATTACTATCTAATAGTACTTTAGCTAAACTGGAGCTATTAAAAATTTTAGATGCAATCATATTAGCAGCACACTCCTCTAATTTATCTTGATATGCAAAGTTTTTATATACTCTATTTATATAATCATAATGTTTACTAAAGTCCTTTTTAGTTCTAAAGCTATTAATAAATCTCTAGTAATTATTAAAATCCTAGACTTTCATAATACCCATAATTATATGGCTAATTTCATGGAATAAATCGGATAGATTTGCATTATTAGAATTTATATGTATCTAGCCATCGAGAACAAAAGCTCTAACACCATTAGCATTAAAATGATTATCGTCTGCTAGCTTATTTATTTCTTCCTAAGTATTAGAAATAATACTAGTACCAAAAGCTTTATTAAAATAAGTTATAGCAGTATCCATATCAGTAGACAGAACACTAGTTATAGCTTTATTATCTTTAGTTTTACCAGAGATATCAATATCATTGCCATTATCTTTTAAAAGTTTGACAGTAGCTAGCTTACCATTAACTTTTTGAATTAAATAGGTTTTAGTTTTTGCTGTTATAATTTCCTATATACTTGCTTCTAAATCACCCTTACATAAATTAATTAAATCTCCAATACTAGGCTCTTTAAATGGTGTCTTATTTTTAGCTGCTTCTGTCTATAATTCTAGTCGTTTATTAATGATTTTATCAGCAGTCATATATACTAGGGTAGCTGCCTATTCAGGTGTTATAATATTTTCAATACCATCAATATTATTAAAGGCAGTTCTTACCTATGCTGCTGTAAAATCTAGCATTTTTGCTAGTTCAGCTGGTAAATTATGTTTTGGGATACGTAAATCTAATGTAGTTATCAAAGAACCTTCAGTTAAATTAGGCATTTCTAATAACACAGTTCTAGGTTCAGTGGATTGCAATTTAATTGTATATAAACCAGCCTACTTTAATGTCTAGGTATTATTCCAATTATCTATTTTAGCTTTAGCTCCTTCTAATGAATTATAAGTATGTGCATAAGAGTTTGGATTTATAATACTACGTGATGCAAAATAGTGAATATGTCCATCTTTATTACACTAGTATATATAAGCTCCATTGTATTTACCATTATTCACATCTTCTATATTAACGGGTGAAAATATGTAATTAGAATCATATCCAAAATTATAAACTTCTCCTAACGAAGACCAAGGAAAAGTTATCTTAACTGATTTAGTAGTATAAGCTGCCTATGGTACTTTAGCAGTTAATTTAGGATTACCATTAGTAGTAGTTGTTATAGTTACCTCACTATTAGGGTACTCATTTTTAAAGAAAGCTATTACTTTTTTAGGTGTTTTTACTATTTTATCAGCTAACTTACCATCCTACCATTTTTCTTCTAATTCTTTTTTAGGCACAGCTTTCATAGAATTACTCTAATTAAACTATTCTACTTTAAACTTACCATGAACTATAGATACTTTACTATTTGGTACAAAAGCAGGTGTAATTAGTCCGATAGCTGATTCTTTATTACTAGATGCCCATTTTAATAAATCTTTATAAGACATGTCAATACCACTATTCTTAGTATAAGTATTCCAAGCTGTTTTTATGTCTTCTTCATTTAAAGTATCGTAAGTACCTTTTTTATCACCACCTGTAACTTCAACATGTGCTTTAATTAACTATGCGTCAAAAGCAAATAATTGCTTAATATAGCTAATTATATCATCATTAGACATATTATCCCACTATTCTTTAGTTGGAGCGTCCTAATTAAACAATGATGATACTTCATAGAATTTATTAATAGGTATTTCATAAATAAATCTATTCTTAGTATCTTTACTACTACTTTTTATAGCAATATGTAAATCTGATTTTCCTTTATTAGAATCATATTTATTCTATAATGTAGTATATATAGTATTTAATATTTTTGTAGGAATAATTACAGTACCATCATCTGTTTTAAATGGAGTATATTTTTTAGTATTATCTAGATAATTATATAGTATTTCTTCTATGGATAACTCATACTTAGCTTCCATCGCTTTTATATAGTTTATATCACCAACTATATCTTTTAAAGTATCATCATCAATAGCTTGCTGTAACTTATTTCTTACATCTAAATAATTAAATAACTTCTCAGCACCATAATAGGTATTAATAAAAAATACAGGATTACCTCCAGCATCTATACATCTGCCAAAATATTTGCTACCATTAATAACCATTCTTTTATTTTTTATGATGGTGCAATTTTCAGTAGATAATAAATTTGGAAAAGCAGCAGCTAAATCAGGATATGATTCTTTTAATCCATCAATAGTAGTATTACTAATAAAACGATGATTTTTAACATCTTTCTCTGAAAATGGCTAAACTTTAGCAGACCGTAGATAGCCTGCCAAAGTTGAGCGTTTTTCTTTATCTAACCTCATAATAGCTGCAACTACATCGTCCATTGTTATATTACTAGGATTCTCTACTTGAGCTATATCTATTAAATGCTCTGTTAATTCAGCATTTTCATAATTATTAATTAAAAATTTAAGAGTGCATGCCATTAGCAATCAATCGGTGTTAATAATTTATTTGAAGTAATAAAGTTAATTAATAAATTTTTTAAATCTTCTTGTTCGTATTCATCTAAAGTAGTATCAAAATCTATTAATTTAGATATTAATACTGCTTTATAACTATTAACTAATTCAAATGGAGAATACTCCATAAAATTCTAAATTCTATCTGTCTTCTCTAATGGAGTTTCAACAGATGGTGCTTCTGGAATTAAATCAAATTCATTGTATTGATTATTACGTGCATCATATCGTTTTAATATAAATCCTCTTACTTCATCTTTTACTTTAATAAAAGGTTCTTTATGGAATCTTTCCATAAAAGTAGAAACAATAGGAGCTGCAACAATTAAATAGTCAATATTATCATATTCCATAGTATCATCACTATAATCATATTCAGCTTCGTATTTAAAGAATTTATTTATAATACTATTAGGTCTATCAAGACTTTTAAAAATAGTAGTTAATCTATCTGCACCATACTAATTTCTATTATTTATAATATTGTATAGCTACAATAAATCTGAAATTTTATATCCAGTATCTTTAAAGTCAATAGTGTCAAACTCATAAATACCTTTCAATATTTCATCGTAAGCTTTCTTAGTATATTCCGAAATATCTGGATGTAACAAATCTATATCTGTAGTTAATATAGTACCATTCTATGTTGGCATTACTTCTAGATGTTTATATAAAAGATTGTCTGAATAATTATCTTTTAAATAAGCCATAAACTCATTTTCTATCCAATGTTTGAATGTAGCCATTCCATTTAATTCGGACATATCAATATTATTAACCTAAATTTTATTAAAATATCTATCAAATCCTACAATAGGATTATCAAGTTTAATAATAGGTTGCTATGATGCAAAATTAAAACAAGTTAACTAATCTGCATATCTAACAATACCATTAATAAGTTCATCATTTATATTGTCACTAGCAATAGTATTAATAAGTCTACTTTTAGCTGCCAATGTTGCATCCGATGTTACAACATCATTAAATAATTTAAGAATCTACTCATATTGTGGTAAGTAATTTAGCATATCAAACACATTAATAGAACCCTTAATAAGGTCATAATAATCATTAGTCTGATTAGCATAATTTTTATCTTGCAAATACTTAATAATATCAAAATTATTTATAATTCCAGCCTCATAAGCTTTTTGTAGTCTTTCTTCTACATTTTGTAGTCTAGGATTATTTGCCATAATATTAGCTATAGCTGTTTCTAATGTAGGATTTTCAGAATCATATAAAGTATCTGCATCTATTCCTAAAAGATCCTCTCTTTCTGACACAATACTACTCATACGATTTAGACGCTTTAATATATCTGTTTTAGATGTAGGTATACCCTAATTTAATCCTAACCATGCTGATGAAATTGTAGACATTTCTGAAGATAAATCCCAAAGTTGTTTAAACTAAGCAATGTCTTCATACATTTCTGATATATTAGTGTACTACTTAGCACACTTCCTTAACTTAATTACAATATCTTGACATTCTCTTAGATAATTACCAATTTCTAAGTCATTAGTTTGCACTAATGTAGTAATATCTATATCTTTATGCTTAACAGCATATTGTATATATTTTCGCATAATAGATGTTAAATCTTTTTTTCTATCACTATCATCAAGTACTTCTTGAGATTGCCATATACCTGTTAACATGTTTTTAATGTATGTAGTTTTCTTTACAGTATCTTTATAAGATTCTCCATCTGAATCTACTACATTTGTTAAGATAGTGCCGTGAAGTCTAGTTGATACACCAATAATACCTTGTACTTTATTAATAGCCTATGCTGCTGTAGTTTCATCATTTTGGAACATATTAGAAGTAGCTAATCTATCAATTAAATCAGCTGTAGGACTAGTCATAAATGCTACTAAATCATTTATATTAAGACCCATCATAATTCCATAGATATACATACGAGCAAAGTTAGTTCCAGCATTAATCTTAGCAAGAATAAGCTCCTTAGCATTATCTGTTGCCGCTGAAAGCAACTAACTGATTATCTAGTCTACATATACATAATTTTCACTAGTTACTCCAAACTGTGTTTCAAGGTTTTGTCTAATTTCAGCATCATATCTATTTAAATCAGGTATGTGATTTATTGTTACTTCCTATATTTTACCACTAGCTCTACCACTTATTCTAGTAAAAGTTTGTTGAAACTTTAATTTATCAATATCTTTATTTTGTTTCAAAGCTTGTGTCCAATAATAGAATGTATTAAACCATACTTTCTCTCCATTTGCAGCAACACTAATTACGTTTTTACCTACCAAATTCTAATACTACATAACATACTTAGTAAAAGGATTAAACATATTAAGCTTAGTAACTTGCTCACCTTTAGGTGATTTTTTAGCAGCGTCACGCATGATATCCATAGCAATAGCTGTATAAGCTTGGTCACGATTACGTATATCATGTGATACTGCAAATATATTTGCAGAAGCTAGATTTTTATACATAGCTTCTTTACTAAATGCTTGATAATGTTCATGCTTATTTAAAGCATTAATTGCTTTTTTAAAGTTTTCTTTATTAGTACCTGCATAGTATAATTTAGTATCCTCTTGTGCTTTCTTTACTAACTGTGCAAACTTCTTTATCATTGTTGCATCTGTAGTAGTTGTTAATTTATCAAAATCTATACTATCTACTAATGCAGTTACATTATTAGTACCATTATCTGTAATAGTTAAATTCTACCCAGATGGTATAGTTTTGCTAGCTTGTAGTGTAGCTAATGTTTCATAATTAAAATACGGACTCCAGCCTATGTAAGTTGCATTACTGTCATATGACTGACCCATTATATATGCTTTATCAATATCATAGTCCTTTATTTTAAGGTTAGAACTCAAGAGTGAGCTCTTGTACTATTATTTTTAGACTATATCTTCATTATTTTTACAATAATGTTGTGTACTTAAAATATTTATTCTATTTTATTTATTTATAATAGTCGTTGCACCTATTAATATACATATAGGCTCAGGATTACTCTAGCCTTAGCTAGAGTTTTCCCTGACTTCTCACAATTTTTAAGGGTTCCAATTATTTAATTTATAAAGCATACTAGGTATAAAATAAGATTTAACTAGATTATAAAATATAGGACGCGATTTTGTTGAAATATATACTAAATATTGTAAATAACCATTATTGGTGCTTTTTTGTATAGTACATTTTATTCCCCATTTTTCTGCAAACCATTTAACAATAAGATTACATTCCTCTAAAGAAAAAGAATTAGTAGCAATAGTACCACTATTAGTTCCATCATCCATAAACCAAAATGCCAATCCTCTAGCAGTAACTTTATCGAGCCATTCTTTAGTAACAGTTTTTACACCATTAGGATATAATTGTTCTTTTACTTTTGTATAAATTGGATTAGTTAAGAACTTTACAGTATACCTATGATACCATTTATCAGTACGTTTATCATATCTATCTTTAGTACAGGGTTTGCCAATAAGATTTTTAAAAATTTCACATTTATGTTTAAAATATTCTAGCTGCTCTCCACCATGAGTTATTATAGGTCGTGCATTTTTCCAATTAACATCTATACTCATATCTCCTAATAAAGAACCATATAAAACTTCCCATTGAATATCAGTTAATTCTATTTGTTTATTAGTTAAAGTTTTATTTTTTATACTATTAGTATTTAAACCTAGTTCATAAGTATATTTACGAACTGTAGTGGCACATATACCTAGCGTATCAGCTATTTGTTTATTAGTCTTTCCTGCCTCTATTAATTCTTTTACTTTACTTAGTATTTGTTTATTCTTTTTAGTTATCTTACGATAAGGTTCTTTTCCTATTTCTTTTAATCTATTTCTAATAACTCCACCAGTTACACCAAATAATGGACCAATTTCTTCAGGAGTCTTACATTCATCAGTTAATCTGATAATTTCATTAATGTCAATTTCTACTTTTTGCATATTATTAAAATTTTTAATTAGTATTTAATAATATACATATTTGTAGATATTTCCAAGCATATTTGTGTTAATAATTATTAAATTTTAGAACCCTACAAATATGTCTAAAAATGGCTAACATAAGCAATATTACTATTATTTCCTGTCCAAGCAATATTCTTCATAGCCATAAATGACTATAATGACTATGCTGGAATACGTGAGGCTATAAAATACTATGAATCAAGAAATGATACATATTTTTTATGTGCCTATTTATGTAAAAATAGTTCAAGTAATTTGTTATAAGACATACGATTTTTAGCTTTAGTCTCTGCTACTTCTTTTAAATAAGTTGCTTTATCTTCCTCAGACATATCTTTGGTAGTTTTAAGTAACAACGTAGAGATTGAAGCATTTTGTTCTTCTAATAAATCTATAACGTCTTGTGGTATATATTTATTATTTCTAAATCTAGTTAAAGCTAAATAAGCTGTTAATATAACCTTAGCATCTAATGCATTATTATTAAGCTAAGCTAATTTAAAATCATCATGTAAATATATAGCAGAAATAATATCACCCTACTAATTTTTAGCATCATTATTATTTTTTAAAGCCTTTTTAAATGTTGATAAAGGAGCTATATTATAAAGAACATCTCTATTGTAGTATTCTCTACCATTACTAGATGTTTTTTTATTAATATAATTATATCTAGTTACATATATACATTTTTTCTATATACTCGTAAGGTCATCGGCATCCTTTAGACGATATAAATTTTTATCAAGAACTTTTTTATCTGCTTTACTAATAAAATTACCATCACTATATATTACATCATCTACATCTATCCATTTTCCGACTTTAAACTATTCTTCTTTATTTTTTATATAGTATATTTCATCCTTTTCATTAGTAGATAATTCGTTATT